>Ga0210384_10000012_pt1 | contig 295109 bp, 265 predicted proteins | sample IncBWH2MmetaG_FD_160574 | JGI IMG/M metagenome (GOLD analysis project Ga0210384, IMG submission 160574) | Forest soil microbial communities from Barre Woods Harvard Forest LTER site, Petersham, Massachusetts, United States - Inc-BW-H-2-M | ecosystem: Environmental > Terrestrial > Soil >... | reverse complement strand
GAGGGCAACTCGCGGGCACGAGTTTTGCCGCGGCGGCGCTCGTGGCTGCTTTCACGCTGGTGGGATCGGCGGCGCAGGCGCCGGCGATCGGGGGCGGGTCGCAGGCCGCTACTTTTCTTGTGCTCACGCTGATCTTTGGAGTAGAAAAGGAGCCGGCAGCGGTCGCGTCCATTGTGCTGTGGCTCATCTCATTTGCCGGCTGCTGCCTGCCGGGGGTGCCCTTGCTCCTGCGCGAAGGATGGTCCGTGGGCGAACTGAGGCGCATGGCGCGAGAAGAAGAAAAAGCGGGCGGGGCAAAGCTTCTGGTGGAAGCCGAGCACGGCGCGGACCGCCAAGCGAGGCCGCGGTGAAGTGCCCCTTCTGCGCGTACCTGGACGACCGCGTGGTGGACTCGCGCGAGGCGCGCACAGGCGACCTGATCCGGCGACGCCGCGAGTGCTTGAAGTGCAAGCGGCGCTTCACCACCTACGAGCGCATTGACGAAATCCCCTACATGGTCATCAAGAAGGATGGCCGCCGCGAAAAATTCGAGCGGCAAAAACTTTTGCAGGGCCTGCTGAAGGCTTGCGAGAAGCGTCCCGTGCCGGTGGGCAAGCTCGAGACCATCGTGGACGAGGCCGAGGCGTTCGTCAGCGAAGCGCCCGAACGCGAGCGCACCACCACGGAAATCGGCGAGCACATCATGACGCGCTTGAAAAAACTCGACAAGGTTGCGTATGTGCGATTTGCGTCCGTCTACCTCGATTTCAAGGATGTGAAGGAATTCATGGACGAGCTGAAGGGCCTGCTGAAAGACCGCGCGAAGAAGTAACCCGCCTACGCGATGAGTCTGCTTCGGCGCGGCAAGCCAGCGGTGAAGGGTGAGCAGCCTGTTAGGGCTGCCAGACGCCGGCGGCGAATTCCTTTATGGTTGAAAATCCGAGGTGCTCGTAGAGTTCGACGGCGCGTGTGTTCACGCTCGTCACGGTGAGCGACAGCGATTTGAAATTGCGCCGGCGCAGCGCGGCGATCGAGTGCTCCATCAACTGGCGCCCAATGCTGTGTCCCTGATGGCCCGGCAGGACGCAGATTTGCGTGGTGTGCCCCACGCCTTCCGCCACTTGCGACGTGAGCACCATGGCTACGAGGCCGTCGCCCGTCGCCGGCCGCACCAGGAACGACGCCTCGGGCAGGAATTGCCCGCAGCCCGGAAGCAGCACGATATTGCGAAGGAACCTCAGACCTCCCGCCTCGCTGCGGTATTGGTCGTTGATCTGGGCGTCCACGTGGTCAACGTAGGAAAGATGGATCAGGCGCGCCGCGGACGTGAGCGCGCGGTCCGTCCAGGGATCGAGGCGCAGGCCGGGCGAGAGTGGCGCACCGCTGAGCTTCGCATCCGCGAGCGGCAAGAGCATGAACTGGCGCGTGTGCAGACGGAAGTGGCGCGAGAGAAAAGCGGGATCGAGCGCGGTGCCAAAGGGCATCAACTGCGCTTCGATGCGTTCGAGATGGGGCGTGGCCTGGAGCGTGCCGAGCATTTCGGATAGTAATCTCTCAGTGACCGCGGTCTGGGAGTAACGCGGAGAAGCGAAAAGGCCGCCGATCAGGCCTTTGTGGTCTTCGAGCACGTAGAAACCGTAGCCGGCCGGTTGCCCATCTTCGAGGGCTGCATAGCCCGCGAGCGAGCGCGAATCGATGAATTTCCTGATGAGGTCAATCGAGGGCTTGTAGTCCCAGGAAAGCTCGTCGCGCCAGCCCAGGATTTCTTCCTGGAACAGCGGTTCGAGGCGCCGCGAATGTAATTGGCGGAGGTCGGCGATTTCCATGGGAGGCAGCTATTCTCCAGGCCATTATAGCCGCCCACAGCCGGAGAACCCAAACCGCCGGTTAACCTGAGCCGCAAAGGGGTGGAACCCCGCGACGGATATGGGCGGATGTTGCGCCGAGGAAATATGCTAATATTCAGTTCGCTAAGGCGCGGAAATCCAGCGCCCGCACACAACGGATGGGAGTCCTTTCAGACCTGCGCGACCCCACGTCGCGTCTTGCCAAGATTTTGTCGGGATTGCTGGGGCTGCTGCTCTTCAGTGTGATATTCGTTTCCGCGATTTCAGGAGTGCTCATCTATCAGATTCTCCGCCCGACGCGGACATCCACGAAGTTCGATTTGAACGTGATGATGGGCCATCCCACCACGTTTTCATTCACGGCGAACGGCCTGTCACGCGACGGCTGGTTTTTTCCGGGCTTGCGCGCGGCTCCCACGGTGGTCGTGTGCCATGGATACCACTCGCAGCGCGCCGACGTGCTGACGCTGGTCTCGGCGCTGCAGGATCACGGATTCAACGTTTTCACGTTCGATTTCTCCGGCCACGGAAGCAGCGCGGGCGTAACGACACTCGGCTACCGGGAGACGGAGGAGCTTCGCTCGGCGGTGGACGCGCTCGGCAAGCGCGACGATGTGGACCACCGGCGTTTCGGATTGTGGGGCGCGGATATGGGGGGATACGCCGTGATGGAAGTGGCCGAATCCGATCAGCGGATCGCGGCCTTTGTGGTGGACGATGCCTACGCGGACCCGCGGGATATGGTGCAGCTCCAGGTGAACCATTCCGGCCTCGCGGCTTTGCCTTTCGTCAGCCGCTTTTCCGATCTCGAGTTCCGCGTGCTGAATTATAGTTTCCGCAATCAACCGGCGGTTCCGGTGCGTCTCTGGAAAACGGCCGGCATTCCCAAGCTCTTTATCCAGTCCGAGGACCGTCCCGAGTTGGCCGGAGATACGGGCAAAATGTACGCGGCGGCTCCCGACCCGAAGCAGACCGCCAGCAACAGCATGAGCTATTTCGACATGTCCGACGACGACCGCAGGAACTACGAGAGCCTGACCGTGAATTTCTTCCTGAAAAATATTCCGCCGGTCCCGGCGCGCTAACGCGGCGCCGGCACTGGCGTCCGCTTGGGAGCCTCTAGCATAATGGCACGCGATGCGGGAATGGCTTGAATACGCCGCGGCGTGGGCCGGCCTGAAATCACTGGGGCTCTTGCCCAGGCCAGCGGCGAGGTTCGCGGGAGCGGCTTTTGCCGCGGCTGCGTTCGCGGTGCGCACGCCGTTGCGCCGCGCCGCGATGTGGAACCTGGAGCGGGCGTTTCCAGATGCGAGCGCGCGGCAGCGCAAACGGTGGATTCGCGGCATGGTGCGCCAGATTGGATGGATGGCCGGGGAATTTTCGCAGTTTCCGAAATACAGGCGCGAGGGGATCGAATGCATCGTGGTCCTCGACGGATTCGAGAACTTCGACCGGGCGCGGCGCCGCGGAAAGGGCGTGCTGTTTCTCACCGGGCACATGAGCGCGTGGGAGCTGGCTCCTTTCGCACAGGCGCTGTATGGACACCCCTTGCACTTCCTGGTGCGGCCCATCGCGAACCGGCAGGTGGATGCGCTCATCAACCGCTATCGCTGCCTTTCCGGAAATCAGCCCATCGAAAAGAACCGGTCGGCGCGCGCGATTCTGAAAGTGCTCGGCGAAGGCGGGACGGTGGGAATTCTCGCGGATCATAATACGATCCTCGAAGAGGGGGTGTTCGTGCCGTTCTTCGGCATCCCGGCTTCGACGAGCGCGGGGCTTGCGCGCATCGCGCTGCATACGGACGCGGCGGTCGTCCCCGGCTTTCTTTCGTGGGACGAGGGCAGGCGAAAATACCGCTTGCGGTTCGAGCCTGCCGTGGAACTGGCACGCACAGGGAATGAAGAGGCGGACGTCCGCGAGAATACGGCGCGGTTCACGCGCGTGATCGAAGAGTATGTGCGCGCGCATCCCGATCAGTGGCTTTGGGTTCACAAGCGGTGGAAGACGCGCCCGCCGGGCGAGCCGCCCATTTATCCGTTTTGATTCAGGCGCAGTGTATTTTCATTTCGAGAATTCCAAGACTCGGAGGCCGCCATGACTCGCACAGCCGGTGAACTTGCAAAATCTTTGGGAGCCAGACTCGAAGGAGATGCGCTGGCGCCCGTTTCAGGGATGGCAAGTCCCGAGGCAGCGCGCGCGGAGGACCTGATTTATGTCGAGTCGGCGCGCCACCTGGGACGCGCGGCGGAATCGGCCGCCCGGTGTGTGCTCGCGCTACCCGACGCGCGGCTTGCGGGTAAAACGATCCTCGAAGTGAAGGATCCGAAATTCGCCTTTGCCAGGGCGGCGGAGTGGCTCCTGCCGCGGCCCGCTGTGACGGCGGGAGTCCACGCCGCAGCCGTGGTGGCCGCAAGCGCCCGGCTGGCGCGGGATGTTTCCGCCGGGCCCTACGTCGTGATCGAAGAGGACGTGGAAATCGGCGCGGGAACGGTGATTGAGGCGTTTTGCTTCCTGGGCCGGGGCGCTCGCGTGGGGGAAAACTGCCGGCTGCACCCGCGCGTCACCTTGTATCCAGGTGCGCGGCTGGGAAATCGCGTGGAAGTGCATTCGGGCGCGGTCATCGGCGGCGACGGGTTCGGCTATGTCTTCGGCGAGGGACGTTTTTGGAAGTTCCCGCAAATCGGCGCGATGGAGGTGGGCGATGATGTTGAAATCGGCTGCAATACGACCATTGACCGTGGCTCTCTGGGGGCCACGCGAATCGGCGCGGGGGTAAAAATAGATAATCTCGTCCAAGTCGCGCATAACGTCAGCATTGGTAAAAATTCCGGAATCGCATCGCAGGTGGGAATTTCGGGAAGCTGCACGCTGGGCGAACACGTTCTCGTCGGTGGCCAGGCGGGAATGGGCAACCGGTGCAGAATCGAGGATGGAGCCGTCATTGGCGGACAGTCGGGAATCCTTCCAGGCAAGCTCATCCGTCGCGGACAGACCGTGTGGGGTACACCGGCGCGGCCGTTCGCCAAATTCAAGGAACAGTACGCATGGTTTGCGCGTATCGCCGAGCTGGCGGAGCGCGTTTGCAAGCTCGAAGGGGCGCGTGGGAGTATGCCCAAGCGCGAAGGGCCATCGAACTGTGAGTAACGGAACGAGAGCCGCTTGAACCAACCAATCGTCACACCTCACCCCCACCCTTCTGCCCCCTCTTGGCAGCTAGACTTGCGGCGAGTCTTTCTATGGCACACATCATGATACTGATAGCAATACCGGCACATTTTTAGTTGACCGCGCATTGGATACGAAAGATAATGTTGCATGGGGTTGTAAGTATTTGTAAGTCATGTAGATTGTGCGATTTCTACCAGGCCGGGAAGCTTGGCCGACGCAAAAGGGCCACTCGTTCATCGCGCAGGGGGTGCGGGACCGGGTAGACCGAGAGCCTCTCTCCAACCCAAATGGGGAGGCGGGCTGCCGCGCGATTCCGAATGAGGTCCAGGCGAGGATCGCCGGTTTGGTGTATTCAAGGTATTCGAGGTGACTGGGAAAGTATGTCTGAGGGTTTGATGACACCAGAAGTGAGACTGCGTTCGCAAAGCACAACCGATGGCGCCCCACAGGGAGCCGCAGCCATTGCTGCTCGCGATTTGGATTCGCAGGTCGGGGAGGCGGTCGGGCGAACGGTAAACTGGTTTCTTTCCGCGCAGGCTCAGGAGGGCTACTGGTGGGCCGAACTGCAAGCCGATACGACCCTCGAATCGGATTATATTCTGTTTCTCCACATCCTCGGCCAGTTGAACCCTGAAAAAACCAGAAAACTTGCCAACTACATTCGCGAAAGGCAGCTCCCGGATGGCGGCTGGAATATCTTTCACGGGGGCCCATCGGAGCTGAATGCCAGCGTGAAGGCCTACGTCGCGCTGCGCATAGCCGGCGATCCTTCCTCGGCTCCGCACATGGAAGCCGCGAAAACAAAAATTCACGAACTGGGCGGCCTGGAAGCGACGAATTCGTACGTGCGCTTTTATCTGGCCATGGTGGGAGCCGTGGATTGGTCCATGGCCCCGGCGATTCCACCGGAACTGATGCTACTGCCCAACTGGTTTCCGCTGAATATTTATGAGATGTCTTCGTGGACGCGCGCTATCGTGGTACCGCTCTCCATCATTTACGCCCATAAACCCGGGTGGCGCATGCCGGAAGGCGTGACCGTGGGTGAGCTATTGAAGCTCCCCGGCGGGACGCCACCTTCCTTCGCCTGGGACCGGCGCGTCATCTCCTGGCGAAACTGCTTTTTGGCGTTGAACCACGGCCTGATGCTTTACGAAAAGCTGCCCTGGAAGCCGTTCCGCAAGACCGCGCTCAAGCGCGCGAGGAAATGGATGCTCGAACACCTCGAACGCAGCGAGGGCCTGGCAACAATTTTCCCCGCCATGGCGAATTCGATTTACGCACTGCTGGCCATGGGCAGTGATGCGGCCGATCCCCTTGTGGCCCATGAACTACAATTCATAGAGAGCTACGAGACGGAGGAAAAGGGCAAGATTCGCGTGCAGCCTTGCATCTCGCCGGTTTGGGATACGGCTATTGCCATGGTTTCGCTCGAGGAGGCCGGGCTTGATCCCGCGCATCCATCCCTGGTGGCGGCGGAGCGCTGGCTGCTCGATAAGCAGATTCTCGCCGGGGGCGATTGGCAGGTGAAGAATCGCGACGCCGAACCCGGCGGATGGGCCTTTGAATTTCGCAACGACTTCTATCCCGACGTGGACGACACGGCGTTTGTGCTGATGGCCCTGGGACGCGTAGCGGACCCCGAATCCGCGCGACAGCGCAGCGCGATTCGCCGCGGGATGGCGTGGCTCGCGAGCATGCAGAATAGCGACGGCGGCTGGGGCGCGTTCGACCACGAAAACAATTTGCAGTTCCTGAATCACATCCCCTTCGCGGATCACAACGCGATGCTCGATCCTTCCACCGCGGACGTGACCGCGCGGGCGATCGAGTGCCTCGGACAGATGGGATGGCCGGCTTCGCATCCGGTGATCGAGCGAGCACGCGCGTTCCTGCGCAAGGATCAGACCTCGAGCGGCGCGTGGTTCGGGCGCTGGGGCGTCAACTACGTTTACGGCACGAGCGGCGTGCTGCGCGCGCTGGAAACACTCGCGCTGGCCTCGCAACCCGAATGCCGGCAGGCAGCGGAGTGGCTGCGCTCCGTGCAGAACACCGACGGAGGCTTCGGTGAATCCATCCTCTCGTATTACGATCCGGAGCTGAAAGGCAAGGGCACGAGCACCGCATCTCAAACGGCCTGGGGCCTGATCGGCCTACTCGCGGTGACCGGGGCGGAGGATCCCTCCGCCGAGCGCGCCGTGGCGTGGCTCGTGGCGCATCAGAACGCGGACGGAACCTGGGATGAGGATGAATTCACAGGGACGGGTTTCCCCTGCGTTTTCTATTTGAAGTATCATTTGTATCGAATTTCTTTCCCGCTGTACGCGCTTGCGCGCTACGACAATCTGCGCAAGGGCCGCAGAAAAAATCCGGGCATACAGATTCCGGCCGAAGAGATCGAGCATCTAAACCGATACGGGGGTAATGGATGAGAGTTCCTTTAAGTTTGACGACCAGCATGGCCGGCTACCTGACCCGCAAGAGCCTGAGCGGCGACAAGAAGTATCCGCTGGTGATGATGCTCGAACCGCTTCACGCGTGTAATCTCACGTGCACGGGCTGCGGCCGCATTCGCGAATACAAATCCACGATCAATGAGATGCTGTCGGTCGAGCAGTGCCTGGCCGCGGTGGACGACTGCGGCGCTCCCATCGTTTCCATCTGCGGCGGCGAACCCTTGATCTATCCGGAGATTGGCCGGCTGGCGGGGGAGATCCTGGCCCGCAAGAAGCACATCTACCTTTGCACCAATGGAATGTTCATCCGCAAGAAGCTGCGCGATTTCAAGCCCACGTCGCGGCTCTTCTTCAACGTGCACCTCGACGGCCTCGAGAAAACACACGACATCTGCGTGGAACGCGATGGCGTGTTCCGCGAAGCCATCGAAGGAATCAAGGCCGCCAAAGCGGCGGGCTTCCTCGTGACGTCAAACACCACGGTATACAAGGAAACCGACATCGAAGAGATCGCCGAACTCCTCGCCTATTTACAGACGCTGGGCGTGGATGGGCACATGATTTCACCCGCCTATTCCTACGCGGCCGTGATGACCAAGGAAATTTTCATGTCACGCGAGGAAATCAGGGAAAAATTCCGCCGCGCCAGCCAGTTGCTGGAACGCTTCAACATCGTCACCTCGCCCATCTACATGGAGTTTCTGCGCGGCGAGCGCGAGCTGATGTGCACGGCCTGGGGCAATCCGACGTACAATCCGCGCGGATGGAAGGGTCCGTGCTATCTGATGACGGACGCCCACCACGAGACGTTCAAGCAGCTGATCGACAACACGCCGTGGGAAAAATACGGCCACGGACGCGACCCGCGCTGCCAGGACTGCATGGTTCACGCGGGGTATGAAGCCTCCGCCGTGATCGGCGGCAACAAGAAGCTGAGCGACACCTGGAAAATGTTCACCTGGACGGTCTCCGGGCGCATGGGCGGCCTGAAGGGCGGCAAGCGAGCCAAGGCCAAGGCCGGCAATGGGAATGGACACTCGAACGGCAATGGACATTCGAACGGATCATCCACCAAGCCAATCGCGAGCGCGGAGAATGGCCAGGCGCCATCACTCGCGGGAGTTGCGGCGCAGAAGAATCAAGAGAACGAGGTTTTCCGCATTTTATGACCACGCTTGTAACGGGCGCCACGGGATTCGTAGGGAGTCACGTCGCCCGTCAACTTGTTAGCGCAGGACATTCGGTTCGCGTTCTTGTCCGCCCAGCCAGCAATCTGCGCTCGCTCGAAGGACTGCCCATCGAGCGCGCCGAAGGTGATCTGCGCGATTTTGTTTCCCTCGGCCGGGCCATGAAGGGTGTGCGCCGCGTTTTCCACGTGGCGGCGGATTACCGCCTGTGGACGCGCCATCCCGAGGAAATTTACGAGAGCAATGTGGAAGGCACGCGGTTGCTATTCGAGGCGGCGCGAAGCGCGGGTGTCGAGCGCGTGGTATACACCAGCACCGTTGCGACAATCGCTGTCCCCGGTGCCGCAGGCTCGCTGCCCAATGAAGATACACACGCGACGCTTGGCCAGATGATCGGCCACTACAAGCGCTCGAAATTTCTCGCCGAACTCGAAGCTATCAAGGCCGCCGCCGCGGGATTGCCCGTGGTGATCGTGAATCCCACGGCGCCCGTCGGACCTGGCGACTGGAAGCCGACCCCTACCGGCCGCATCATCCTGGATTTTCTGAACGGAAAAATGCCCGCGTACGTGGACACGGGATTGAATGTGGTGGCCGTCGAAGACGTTGCCGCGGGGCACCTGCTGGCCGCGGAGCGGGGACGCATCGGCGAACGGTACATCCTGGGCGCGCGCAATATGACGCTCAAGCAGATTTTGGACGCACTCTCTGCAATCACGGGCCGGCCTGCGCCGCGAGTGCGCCTGCCGCACGCCGCCGCGCTCGCCGCGGGATACGCGGACGAGTGGTTTTCATGGCTCACGCGCCGCGAGCCGCGGATTCCGGTAGAAGGTGTGAAGATGTCGCGGCATCGGATGTTCGTTGAAAGCGATAAGGCCGCCCGCGAACTCGGCTACAAGCCGGGGCCGGTGGAAGCGGCGCTTGAGCGCGCCGTCCGCTGGTATGAGGAACATGGATACGTTCCCAGCGGCGCCACGCGCAAGCCGGCCGTTCGCGCGCAGGCCGCATAGTTCAGGCTGGAGATATTTTTTCTCTTCGGCACAGGCTCGAGCATGAAAATCCTGGTTACATTCGCTCTCGAAACCGAGTTTGCTCCCTGGCGGGCAAGGCATGAGTTTCGTTCGGGCAAAAACGCCGCTGCCGAGACATACCTCGCTCGAATCGGCGGCTCCGAGGTGGGAGTTCTGTTGACGGGCGTCGGTCCGGCGCGAGCAGGCGCGGCTGCGAGAGAGATGATGCGCGGCGAACCCGGCGCTTTTAATTTTTGCGTTAGCTCCGGATTGGCGGGCGCGTTGCGCCCTACCTATCGCGTCGGCCAGGTGCTGGCGGCTCGGAGTGTGTTTTCAGAAACGCCGCGCGCCGACATGGCGGACCGAGAATTGCAGTCGAGCGAGGCGCTCATTTCGTTTGCCGTTGAATGCGGTTCTACGCTTGTGGACAGGTTCTATACCGCTGGCCACGTGGTTGCCAAAGCGGAAGAAAAGCGACATCTCGGCGAAACCGCAGACGCCGTGGAGATGGAAAGCTTCGACATTTTGTACGAAGCTCATGCTTCCGGCGTTCCGGCAGTCGCCATAAGGGCCGTCAGCGATTCCGTGGATGAGGACCTGCCTTTGGACATGGCCGACATCCTCAATAGCGAGGGCCAGGTGAGCGTGCCGCGCGTTCTGGGCCAAGTGGCCCGGCATCCGGCGGCGCTTCCCGGGCTGATGCGCCTGGGGCGCCAGAGCAAAGCGGCGGCGGAATCGCTCGCGGGCTTCCTCGACAATTATATTGCCGCCATTGCCGGCCGGGCGGAATCCCTCGATAAAGCCGCGGCCACAGCGGGATCCAAACGATGAGCCAAACGATTGCACACATCGGATCGCAGGGCGCTGGAGCGAAGCACGGCGGCCAGATGCGCGCGGGCGTGTATCGCGGCAAGGGGCGCGTCGAGGTCGAATCGGTGCCCATCCCGGAGATTGGCGAAGGCGAAGTGCTTTTCCGCGTGGCTGCGTGCGGCGTTTGCGGCACGGACATCAAAAAGATTCAGCACGGCTTCATCAAGCCGCCGCAAATTCTGGGCCACGAGCTCGCCGGTACGGTGGTGGAGACCGGGCGCGGTGTGACGAAATTCAAGCCGGGCGACCGCGTGGTCAGCTTTCATCACGTGCCGTGCGGCAGTTGCTTTTATTGCCAGAAAAAACTTTTCTCGCAGTGCGCGGGTTACAAGAAGGTGGGGCTTACGGGCGGTTTTGAACCGAACGGCGGCGGCTTCGCGGAATATGTTCGCGCGATGCCTTGGGTGGTCGAACGCGGCATGATCGCGCTTCCCTCCGACGTCAGCTTCGAGGAAGCCACATTTGTGGAGCCGGTGAACACCTGCTTGAAAGCGGTGCGCAAGGCGCGCGTTGCGTCGGGCGAGACGATTGTGGTCCTCGGGCAGGGGCCGGTGGGAATGCTTTTAACCTCGCTCGCGAAAAACGAAGGTGGCATCGTGTACACGAGCGATCCTCTTGCCGGGCGCCGCGAGGCCAGCCTGCGCTTCGGCGCGTCGGAATCGTTCGACCCCGCAAAGGGAAATCTGCACGAGGAAATTCGCCGCCGCACGGAGGGACGCGGGGCGGACGCGGTCCTCGTGGCCGTGGCCCATCCGGCAGTGGTCCCCGACGCTTTGGCTCTCGCGCGGCCCGGCGGACGCGTGCTGCTGTTTGCGCACAACGATCCAGCCTTGCAACTCCAATTCCCTGCCGCGGCTGTGGGCATCGAGGAAAAGGAAATTCTCGGCAGCTATAGCGCCTCGGTGGACGAGCAGGAAGAATCGGCGGCGCTTGTGTTCGAGCGGCGCATTCCGGTTCGCCAGATGATTTCGCACCGGTTTCCGCTTGAGCGCATCGCGGACGGGCTGGAATTGGCGGCCCACCCGAACGGTGATACCCTGAAAGTGGTGATCACCCACGCATGAAAGCGACGGAAAGAAACGGACACATGAATGCGGCCGTTCTCTACGGCCGTGAAGATGTGAAAATCGAGCGCGTGGAAATTCCCACGCTCGCCGACGACGAAATCCTGGTCCGCGTTGCGGTGGCCCTCACCTGCGGCACGGACTTGAAGGTGTGGAAGCAAGGCTCCCATGCGCGCATGATTCAGCCTCCGGCCCTATTCGGCCACGAATTCGCCGGCGTTGTGGAGGCAAAAGGTTCCGCCGTGAATGGCGAGATGCGCCAGGGCATGCGCGTGGTGCCGGCGAATTCCGCGCCGTGCGGCGTCTGCTTTTTCTGCCGCAAGGACCAGCCGAATCTCTGCGAGGACTTGCTCTTCAATAATGGCGCATACGCGGAATACATCCGCATTCCGGGAAGAATTGTCCGCCAGAACACAGTGGAAATTCCCGATCACGTTTCGTTTCAGGATGCGGCCATGGCCGAGCCGCTGGCCTGCGTCCTGCGCGGCATTCACGAGATGCATATCCAGCCGGGCGAAACGGCCGTAGTCATCGGCTGCGGGCCGATCGGGTTGAAGTTTATCCGCGTGCTTTCGAACCGCAAGGTTCGGGTGATTGCAATCGGCAAGCGCAAGAGCCAGACGTCCGCCGCCATGCGGCTGGGCGCGGTGGCCGCATTCGACGCCGCGGAAATCGAAAATCCGCTGAGCCAAGTGCTCGAGCTGACCGAAGGCGGGCGCGGCGCCGACGCCGTGATCGAAGCGGTGGGCGTGCCTGCCACATGGCATTGGGCGCTCCAGATGGTTCGCAAGGGCGGCAGGGTGAATCTCTTTGCCGGATGCCCGAAAGGTTCCGAGATGCGCATCGATCCCGCGGCGCTGCACTATTCCGAGATCACGATTATGTCCACGTTTCACCATACGCCGCGCTTCATCCGCGAGGCCGTGGATACCATCGCGCGCGGTGAAATTCGGTCGAGCGACTTCATCACCGGCGAGGTTCCGCTCTCCGAATTGCCGAGCGTCTTCGAGAAGATGAAGAATCGGAACGGCGAATTGAAGACCGCCATTATTCCCTGAATCGCGCGGTCCGCGCCCCGGAACGGCCGCACTTGCACGGGGCATAAAAAATCCTTCGAATCGCAAAATAATTTCCATGCTGCCTACGCCGGAACTCGAAATCGCCCGCAATCTTCCACCGGAGGGTTCGAGCGTCCAGCAAGCCGAGCGCTACACGCGCTGGCTCGCCACGCACCACTACGAGAATTTCAACGTCGTCTCGTGGCTGCTCCCGCGCCGCCTGCACCAGCATTTTTACAATCTATATGCCTATTGCCGCTGGTCGGACGACCTCGGTGATGAAGTTGCCGATCCCGCGCGCGCTCTCGAGCTGCTCGACGCCTGGGAGGACGAGCTGGGCCTGCTCTACGCAAGCGGGCGCGGACCTTCGCACCCCGTGCTGATCGCGCTTGGCGAGACGATTCGCGCGAAGCAGATCCCCGCGCAGCCTTTCCGCGATCTTCTCCGCGCATTCCGGCAAGACCAGCGGGTCCATCGCTACGCCACCTGGGACGACGTGCTCGATTACTGCGTCTATTCGGCCAATCCCGTCGGGCGTCTGGTCCTCTATCTGTGCGATTACCGCGACGCGGAGCGGCAGCAGCTCTCCGATAGCACCTGCACGGCGTTGCAACTTGCGAATTTCTGGCAGGATGTTTCGCGCGATCTGGAGAAGGGCCGCATCTATATTCCGCTCGACGCGCTGGCCGCGCACAGGCTCACGGAAGAAGACATCGTCGCGCGCCGCTTCGATGCGCGCTACGTCGCGCTGATGAAATCGCTAATTGCGCGCACGCGCGAGCTTTTCGCCGCTGGGCTGCCGCTCGTGCAGCGCGTGGATGGTACGCTGCGCATCGATATCGAACTATTTTCCAAGGGCGGCCTCGCGATTCTCGAGGCCATCGAGACCTCGGGTTACGACACACTTAATCATCGCCCCGCGCTCACGAAGTGGACCGAGCTTGGCCTGCTGGGCCGCGCGCTCGCCTCGCGCGCGTTTCCCGGCGCCCGCGCGATGCAGGCTGCCGGTTCCCCGCTCGCTCCATCGCCGTCGGAATCAAATCCGGGCGGCACTGCACGCAAGGTACGTGCCTTTGGCGCTGCGAACGAAACTGAGACTATTGCCGCATCCTATGCGGAGTGCCAGCGCATCGCGCGCGGCGCGCACAGCAGCTTCTATCTTGCGTTCTACGGGCTGCGCAAGGAAAAGCGCAACGCGCTCTGCGCGCTCTACGCCTTCATGCGGCTGGTGGATAACGTGTCGGACGAAGCCGGCGCGCTCGAATCGAAACGCCGCGGCCTGGCCCGCTGGCGCGCCATGCTCGACGAAGCAATTGCCGGGAACACAGAAGGTCACGCGATTCTTCCCGCGCTCGCGGACACGATTTCGCGCTTCGAGATTCCCACGCGCTACTTCCACGATCTGATTTTGGGCGCGGAAATGGATTTGACGGTCGCGTCGTACGCCACCTTCGACCGCCTCTCCGAATATTGCTATCGCGTGGCCGGCACCGTGGGACTCACCTGCCTCCACGTATTCGGCTTTCGCGATCCGCGCGCGCCGGACCTGGCGGAGCGCCTGGGACTCGCATTTCAACTAACGAATATCCTCCGCGACGTGCGCACCGATTTCGAGATGGGCCGCGTCTATATTCCGGCGGAAGACCTCGAGCGCTTCGGCGTGCGCGTCGAGGACATCCGCGGGCCGCTCACCCCGGCGCTTGGCAATCTTCTGGAATTCGAGGCCGAGCGCGCCTGGCGCTTCTACGAGGAAGGCGCGCCGCTCGTCCAACAGGTGGACTCCGACAGCCGCGCGACGCTCGGCGCTTTGGTCCGCACATACAGCGGCCTGCTTGCGCGGATCGAAGAGCGCGGCTTCGACGTGTTCGGCTCGCGCGTATCGCTCTCGCGCGCTGAAAAAATTCAGTATCTCCTCACGGCGGGAATCGCCGGCTGGTGGAAGAAGGATGCCCTCGCAAAGCGTAGTGGTGATCGGCGGCGGTCTGGCGGGCCTGGCCTCCGCCGTCGCGCTGGCTGAAGCGGGCTTCCGCGTCCGCCTGTTCGAGAAGCGTCCGCACCTGGGCGGGCGCGCCACTTCCTATTCACTGCCCGACGGCAGCGAAGTGGACAATTGCCAGCACGTCACGCTCGGCTGCTGCACGAATCTGGCGGATTTTTATCGCCGCGCCGGCGCGGACGGCAAAATCCGCTTCTACGACCGGCTGTATTTCATGGATGCGGCGGGCCGGAAGTCGGTGATGCAGGCTTCGGCGCTGCCTCCGCCCTTGCATCTGACGCCGTCGTTCCTATTTTTCCGCTCGCTCACTTGGGTGGACAAGCGAGGCATCGCCCAGGCGCTCCTGGCCATCGCGCGGGCGGGCGGCGAGCCGCCGGATATCGCCGGAATCTCCATGCTGGATTGGCTGCACCGGATGCGGCAGACGCCGGGCGCCATCGAGCGATTCTGGCGCGTGGTGCTGGTGAGCGCGCTCGACGAGGAGCTGGCGCGCACCGACGCGCGCTACGGAATCGAGGTTTTCTGGAAGGCCTTTCTCGCGAACCGCGGCGGATACCGCGTGGGGATTCCGCGCGTGCCGCTCGCCGACCTCTACGAAGGCTGCCGGGATGCGGTTGTGCGAGGCGGCGGCGAAGTCAGGCTGCGGAGCGGAGTCCGCGAGATTCGCGTCCGTGAAAATGCCTTCGCGGGCATGGTCCTCGAGGATGGCTCGGAGATAGCGGCGGACGCGTGCATCGCCTGCGTGCCGCACGACGCGCTACCGGGCATGCTGCCCGGAGAGTTGAGCGCGGAGGGAAAACCACTCGGCGGCCTCCGGCACATGAAGACGTCGCCGATCACAGGCGTGCATTTCTGGTTCGACCGCGCCGTGATGGAGGAGCCGTATCTGGCGCTCGTGGACCACACGACGCAGTGGATTTTTAATAAGACGTTGTTGCATGGAGCGGAGGACGGCGCTGGACAGTACCTGCAGTTGGTGATTAGCGCGTCCTACGATTTAGTGCCGCGCTCGCGGCAGGACATTATTGACCTATGCCGCAGGGAGCTCGAGGAAATTCTTCCCGCGGCGGGAAAAGCGCAGCTGCTGAAGGCCACGGTGATCAAGGAAGTGAACGCCACGTTTTCTCCGGAGCCTGGCGTGGACCGCTGGCGGCCCGCGCAGGACATCGGCGTGAAGAATCTATTTCTGGCCGGCGATTGGACGCGCACCGGCTGGCCCGCAACGATGGAAGGAGCGGTGCGCAGCGGCTATCTGGCCGCCGAAGCGCTCGTGGAAAACTTCCCGCGGGCGGACGGGCGTCCGCATACATTTCTGCAACCCGACTTGCCAAACGAAGGGCTCTCGAAATTCTGGGCGCAGCAAAAGGAGGCGCACCGCAAATGACTCGACTCAAGAAAGGAAACGTGGTGTTGCTCGTAGGGACTTCCAAGGGCGGCTTTATTCTTCGCAGCGACGCGCGGCGGAAGACATGGGCTGTGGAAGGGCCGCTGTTCGCCGGGCTTATGGTCCACCATTTCACGCTCGATCCGCGCGATGGGGAAACCTTTTATGCGGCCACGTACTCCGAATGGTGGGGCTGCGATATCCAGCGCAGCCGCGGCGGCAGCAAATGGCATCGCACCAAGGGCGGCGTGCGCTACGAGCCGGATGCGGGGCTTTCCGTAAAGTGTGTCTGGCATATTCACCCGGGCAATGCGAGCGAGCCCGGAGTCGTATACGCGGGCGTGGATCCGGCGGGGCTGTTTCGCAGCAAGGATTCGGGCGTCACGTGGACCGAAGTGAAGGGCCTCAACCGCCATGAATCCCGGAATCGCTGGATGCCGGGAAAGGGAGGCATGATCCTCCACTCGATTGTTCCCGATCCGCATGACGCGCGCAAAATGCACATTGCGATTTCCGCCGCCGGCGTGTTTTACACCGAGGATGGCGGGGCCACATGGCAGCCGCGCAATCGAGGCACACGCGCCGATTTTATGCCTGACAAGTATCCGGACCTGGGACAGTGCGTCCACAAACTTCTCCCCGCGCCCGGCGGCAATTCTCTCTACCAGCAGAATCATTGCGGCGTGTATCGCAGCGATTCCGGCGGCGAGCGCTGGAAGGACATCTCGAAAGGCCTGCCCTCGCGATTCGGATTCTGCATGGGCGTTCATCCGCGCGAGGCCGGCACGGCGTGGGTGGTGCCGATGGAGAGCAGCCAGTTCCGCGCGTGCCCGGACGGAAAATTATCCGCTTACCGGTCGCGTGATGGCGGGCGCTCCTGGCAGCGGGCGGCGAAGGGCTTGCCGGAGCGCAACGCGCATCTGCTGGTGTTGCGCGAGGCTATGTCCGTAGATTCAGCCGATTCCGCGGGCGTGTATTTCGGCACCTCCACCGGCCAGCTTTTTCACACGCGTGACGAAGGGAGCAGTTGGAATTTGATGGCCGACTATCTTCCGCCGATTTATTCGGTGGAGGCGTTTGGGCCGCAGGCTTGACCGCGGTGCAATGGCCGGATGCATTGAACTAGAAGGCCTTTGCGCGGCGTTTCGGAGTATGATGGGTTATCCCCCGGGAGGATTCCATGGAGCGGAAGTATAAGCAGAGGGGCTATCGCGACAGCGACGCCGACGAAAAGAAGCGCGAACGCCCCGACCGGCCGCCCACCGAGCCGCGCACCAAGCAGGAACTGCTGGGGCCGCGCACGCCGCGGATGGTCGGAACCGTGATGAGGGCGCGCTGCTCGAGTTGCGGCGCGGTGCTGGCGCCCGGCTTCGATGCGAACGCTCCATGCCCGCGCTGTCAGGCTGCGATGCACAGCTGCAAGCAGTGCGTGCATTTCGATACGGGCAAGCAGTTCGAGTGCACTCAGCCCATCACGGAGCGGATCGCGAAAAAGGACGCGAAAAACAGCTGCACGTTTTTCGAATTTCGCATGACCGTGGAAAAAGACACTTCGCCCGTGACGTACGCCACGAACGCCCCGGCCGCGGCCCCTTCCTCGCGCCCCAACGACGCGCGCAAAGCCTTCGAAGATCTTTTCAAAAAATAGCTGTCTCCGAAAATTCCAGTTCGGGTTGCAAGCCGCCGCCGCGAGCGTTATTCTGGATTCGCATCCGCGCGCACGCCTCTTCGGATTGTCCGCGGACCGAAAGGCGGCGGGATGAAAATCACATACAGAAATATTGACGCCGAACATCGCCAGGCGGTGCAGGATGATTTTGGGCGGCACGTGGAAAAGCTGAACCGCCTGCTGAAGAAATATGCTCCCGACCTAGTCGAGCTTCATTCTTCACTCGAGAAGACGCCGCGGAAATCGGAATTGAGCTTTTCTCTGCATCTCACGCTGCCCACCGGAGCGCTCTACGCCACGGGGCTGGGGCCCGACGTGCGCTCGAGCGCGAAGGCTGCGTTCGCCGAGCTCGAATCGCAGGTGAAGAAGCATCAGCAAAAGCTGCGCAAGGATTACGTCTGGAAACGCAAGCGCTCCCGCCGCGAGCTCGAGCCGAGCGAGGCTCCTTCCGCGGATTGATCCCGCCGAGAATGCGCGTTGCCCGTTCCGTGCGCGCACGTTAGAATCAAATGATATCTCCAGAAGGGGCGTAGCTCAGTGGTAGAGCAGCGGCCTTTTAAGCCGAAGGTCGTGGGTCCGATCCCCACCGCCCCTACCAACATCTGCTTGATTCTCTTGTAGTTGGAAAAACCCGATCACGAATTGGGGGCTTTCGCAGTAGGGTCGTGGGTCGAAAGCCTACTGTCCAAAGTAATGCTCCTGCCCCGTGAGCAGCCGCGCCACAGTGTGCCACGACTTCGGATTCCATAGGACGCACACATTAGCACGAGGCAATAATGGTTGGGGCGAGTGGATTTGCCTGTACTGAGTGCGCAAAGGAAACCAGCGACCTCCTGGTCCCGAACCAGATTCCAAAGCATATTGAAATCTATGGATTCTTGTTGAAGCAGTTGCGACTCACTTGTTGAAGTCTGTTGAACTTTGTTGAAGTTGGGTGCTTTCGCAGTTATAAAATTATCTGCACTCGCAGGACAATCAATCATTTAACCGTTTTGAGCTTTGGCGAACTATCTATCTCGCCCTCGCGGTCGGTCTTGCTGGTGAGGTTGTTATCGGCGTTCCCTCGGCTGCGCTCGGGATAAACTCCGGCGTAGGTCTCCAACTGGTTCGAGGGGAAGGTGGTCTGGGTGACGCGGCCGAAGGCGTCGTAGTTGAACGTGGTCGCGTGGTTATTCGCATCTGTGATGCTCAGCAGGTTGTTCTCGGTGTCGTAGGCGTACTGCGTGACGTTGTTGGCGGCGTCTGTGACGCCGTGCCGCTTCTCGGCGCTCTGCAGCGCCAGCTTGGGGCGATGTGTCACGCCCATCCCGACGCCGAAGGTGGCGCTACCGGTTAATCCGTGCCAAAGCAGGCATACTAGCGCTTTGTAGCCTCGGTATGCGGTGCCCGGCGATTCCGAATGGCGGTGGAAAACCTAATCCAGCAGAACGCAGCCGCAAGACTCAACAGATACCACCATAGGGTTCCGATGATTCCAAACAGAATCAACGGACGATCGTGATTGTAAGCCAAAGCGAGGACAAAAACCGACGCTGGTGCATCTATCCAGAACATATATCCCCAAGCCGAGTCCAGATGCGCCAGGGCAATCACCAAACAACTGCATAGATGCACGGACGGCAGCACGTGAACCCAAAAACGCGTTCGAGGGGTTAACCTGCCCACGCTTATCATTTCGCACCGCAGCATCCGCCAGGGGCGAGGTCCGGGCGATTGGCATCTGAACTCGGACCGAACTTACCGTGCCAATAAATTGCCACCGCCAAGAGATCGGGTTCGAGCCCCCAGCCTGGCATCTCTCCAACAAAAATCTGATCGCATGTCTTAAAGCAATTGGAGCGACCGCTTGGGTCGCACGGATGTGTACTCCTGCAGTTGAAATAGCAGATATCGTGGTGCATGCACACCTTGTCATACCGATTGGTGGGAGGTTTGTACAAATTGGCATGGGCAGGGCTATATTCCTCCACTCGGCCTCCCGTCCAATTAGGTCCGCACCAATTCGTCCCAGGAATTCGAAATCGTCCGGTCGGGTCCGTGTAGTTCGTTGCGCTGTTGCCTACGTAATCGTAAAAATTCGGATCGCCTGAACCAAAACGGATTGGGTCTTCCTTGATGAACCTTCCCGGGTTCGGGTCATAGTATCTGGCGCGGTAGGAGTAGAGATTGGTTTCGGTGTCGAGTTCGCGGGCGGTATAGCGGAAGAAGTTTGTAACCGACCCGGACGAATTCGTCGTGTTCCCGAACGAGTCATACGTGTAGCTCTGGGCGACCGCGCCGTTCACCGCTGTCAGGGACGTGACCGACCCGAGGCCATCGGCTTCGTAGTAGTCGGTTATTGCGCCGCGCTGCATCGCCAGTGGCTCGTCAATGCCTTGTCCTTGCGTGTAGTGGGCGACCAAGCCGCCCGACGAGTTCACCGTCTCGATCAAATTGTCTCCGTCGTAGGCGAAGATGCTCGTCGCATTCGGCGACTGCTTATAGATTCTCCGCCCGAGGGGATCGTATTTGAAGGTGACTGTGCCGCCGCTATCGGGCTGGCCCGATATGGTGGGCAGGGTGACACTCGCGAGGCGATTCTCGAAATCCCAGGTGTAGTTGGTGGCGCCCGAGGAATTTATCTTCGAGGTGGTGTTGCCGTTGGCATCGTAAGTGTACATCTCGCCGCCCTCGGCCGTCATCTCGTTCGACGAGTTGACAGAGTAGGACGCGGCGAGCGCAGAGAGGCGATTGCCCACGGGATCGTAGGTGTAGTGTTCCGTCACGTTCGCACCCTGCGTCGCTTGCAGCAGCTCATAGATCGAGTCGTAGCCGTAATTCGACGTCGCGGCCGCCAACCAGTTCGTATTCGACAGCCGATTTCCAGCAGCATCCAATGTGTACGACGCGCCGTCAATAGTACTCCCTCCGGCCTGGTGCAGGACGCTGAGCAGGCGCGAGAGATTGTCGTAGCTGTAGTTCGTGGCGATGCCGTTGGGGCGGGTCATCTGCGTGCGGCGCGAGAGCGCGTCGTAGCTGAAGCCGAACGAGCCAGCCCACGAATTCACGAGGGTGCTGAGGCGGTTGAGCGTGTCGTAGCTATACGTGTTCGTGCTGTTATCGGGCGCGGTGTAGCCGGTGCGGTTCGAATCAGCGTCGTAGCTATAGGAATTCGTGAGCGTATTCGACAGGAACGCGTAGCTCGTGGTGGTGCCGATGAGCCGCCCCATATTGTCATAGGCGAAGGCGTAGGCGCCGGTGGGATCATTCACCTGGAGGATTTTGCCGACCAGGTCGTAGGTGTAATCGACGCTCGTGCCATCCGGATAGCTCTTCTGGGTGAGCCGGTTGAGGGCGTCATAGAAATACTGGATGGTCTGGTCCTTGCGGTCGGTTTTGCTGGTGAGGTTGTTATCGGCGTCGTAGGCGTAGGTCTCCAACTGGTTCGAGGGGAAGGTGGTCTGCGTGACGCGGCCGAAGGCATCGTAGTTGAACGTGGTCGCGTGGTTATTCGCATCCGTGATGCTCGTCAGGTTGTTCTCGGTGTCGTAGGCGTACTGCGTGACGTTGTTGGCGGCGTCTGTGACGCTGGTGAGCCGGTCGGCATCGTCGTAGGCGTAGGTGGTGATCTTCCCGTTCTGGTCGGTGGCGGTGATGCGGCGGCCGCGATAATCGTAGGTGAAGCTGGCGGTGGAGTTATCGGGATAGGTGATGGTCAGGAGCCGGTTCATGGCGTCATAGGTGAACGACGTCACATGGTTGAGTGCGTCGGTGACGCTGGTGCGGTTGCCGCGCGCGTCGTATCCATAGCTCGTGACGTTGCTCTGCGGATCGGTGATGCTGGCGATCAGGCCGGCCGCCGTGTACGTCATCGTGGTGGCGCGCCCGAGCGGGTCGGTGATCGTGACGAGCTGGCCCAGCGAGTTGTAGGCGAAATGCGTGACGCTGGCGGCTACGCCGCTTGAGGGCGCGGGCGTGGCGACGGTGAGCAGGTTGCCATGCGCGTCGTAGGTGTTCGTCGTCGTGTGGCCGAGCGGGTCGGTCATCGTGAGAACTTCGCCGAAGTTATTGTAGGTGTAGGTCGTGGTGGCCTCGGCGGTGGCGTTGACCGAGGAGAATTGCAGGATCTGGTTGCCCGACGAATCGTAGGCGTACGAGGTGACATTTCCCAGGGCATCCGTGGTTGCAACCACGTTGCCGTTGTCGTCGTACTGGTTGTGAATGTTTCCGCGCGCCGTGCAACTGGAACATCCCGAACCCTGCGCATCCGTAAAGGCCCACTGGCCTCCATTTATGGAAGAGGTGTACGCTACGAAAACTAGATGCTTCTTGACGTTGCGTGGAGCGTGCAATACATTGGAGCCAGATTATGTCAGACCCTTCCGGGACATGGCCCAATGACAGGAGGCGCGAGCCGCGCCATTTCTTCATCGCCACCGTTGAGCTGCTCGAAGCGGACATGCAGGCGCGGATTCGCGCGCGAACGGGAGATCTGAGCGTGAACGGCTGTTATGTGGACTCCCTGAATCCGTTCCCTGTGGGGTCAAAAGTGAAAGTGATAATCGATCATAACGAAGCATCGTTCACCGCAGTGGGCGCCGTGGTCCACACCGTGCCGAACATGGGAATGGGAATTTCCTTCACTCAGGTGGAACCGGACCAGAAAGAAATCTTGCTAGAGTGGCTCGCGGCGTCAACCGGCAGTTGAACAAAGTGACGGCCTGGGTGCTGCTGCTGGCAGCTTGCAGCAGGTCCGTCGCGGGCCGGTCTTCAGCACCTTAAGCTTAAATAGGTCAGCTTGCCTGAGCGTCCAGGAGCGCCTCGATCTCGGGCACCAAATCCCGCCACACAAGGGACTTTGCAATAAAGCCCGAAGCTCCCTCCTTGGCCGCAATGCGCGCCAGATCGAGAGAGTGGTGCACGGTGAGGATCAGAATCTTCGAGGCAGGGGATTTTTGCCGGATGAGCGGGAGGGCGCTCAAACCATCGAGACGCGGCATGGTTATATCCAGCAGAATCATATCGGGCTTAAGGTCTATGGCCTTATCAATCGCGTCGCGCCCGTCCACCGCCTGACCGCAAACCGTCCACCCTTCGTGCTGCTCGATCAGCATTTTTAGACCGCAACGAACCATGTCATTGTCGTCCGCAATCAAGACTCGCAAGGAAGTCATTGTGCCTCTCCGAAGTCAACGGGGGGGCGAGGGCACCTGATAGTAGGGCCGCAATTACGCACGTTTCAATCGGGTAATAACCTTAGTCCTAAAGTCTTCGGTATGTGCCAAGGCATTAGCAGGATAGAGGTTTGCCGGCCCCGCACTCAGCCGCTAGGGCTGGGCAGCAGTGCGGCGGCTGAGGAGGTAGGCGCGGATAAAGGGATCGAGGTCGCCGTCGAGTACCTTTTGGACGTCGCCACGCTCGGCCTTGGTGCGGTGGTCCTTTATTAGCTGGTAGGGCTGCATCACGTAGGAGCGGATCTGGCTGCCGAAGCTGATGTCGGATTTGGTGGCGTCGAGCTTGGCCACGTCGCCGCGGCGCTTTTCGAGTTCAGCTTCGTACAGCCGCGAGCGGAGAACCTTCATGGCGATTTCGCGGTTTTTGTGCTGGCTGCGCTCGTTCTGGCACTGGACGACGATGCCCGTGGGCAGGTGCGTGAACCGCACGGCCGATTCGACCTTGTTGACGTTCTGCCCGCCGTGGCCGCCGGCGCGGAACGTGTCTATGCGCAGGTCTTCGGGCCGCACGACGATCTCGATGCGGTCGTCAATTTCGGGGATGACGAAGGCGGAGGCGAAGGAGGTGTGGCGGCGCGCGGCTTGATCGAAAGGCGAGATTCGCACCAGGCGATGGACGCCGCTTTCGCCCGCGAGCAAGCCGTAGGCGTTTTCGCCCTCGATTTGGACCGTGGCGGACTTGATGCCCGCTTCCTCGCCGGGCGTGGAATCGAGCACCGTGGCGCGAAAGCCCTTTTGTTCCGCCCAGCGAAGATACATGCGCAGGAGCATCTCGGCCCAGTCCTGAGATTCCGTGCCGCCCGCGCCGGGCTTGATGGTGAGGATGGCGTTGAGGCGGTCGCTTTCGCCGGCGAGAAGCGTTTTGGTCTCGAGGTCGGCGACGAATTTATCGGCGGCGGCGAGCTCTTTGGAAATATCGCCGAGGAGCGAATCGCGCTGGGCGTCGTTGGCCTCTTCCTGCGCGAGATGAAAATAGGTGTCGAGGTCGCTCGTCTTGCTTTCGAGCGTGTCGAAGGCGCCCACCCGGTCTTCGAGCTGCTTGCGCTCCTGAAGCGTGGCCTGCGCTTTTTCCTGGTCCTGCCAGAAATTGGGGCTGCTCGTTATCTCTTCGAGCGCGGCGAGTTGTTTGCGGGCGGCGGAGGCGTCAAAGATAGCTCCGCACAAGCTCGATGCGCTTCTGGAGCTCGGCGTAGCGCTGCTGCAGGTCTTCGATGTGCTGCGTTGGCGGCATGGTTTGATTCTACACAGGAAATTTAAAAATGGAAAATCGAAAGTGGGGAATCGAAACCCGCGACCGACCTTAGAGGTGGCGCATTAATCGGGCATTACAACATTCTGAGAAGTGCTTCGGGCATCGCTCCGTGTGTAGAGTAGATTTATTCTCGGCTGGATCAGCCAAACGCCAATGGGAGAAAAGAATAGCAGCAACATGGGTAGCACATAGTCGTTGGATGTTGCCCCCTCACCCTTTTCCGCGGTTACCAAGCTCCTGGAGTCGAAATAGAACACATAAATCAGGCAGAACAAGGCGGGTAAATGCAGTGGAAGTATTATGGCTTCCGGGGTGGAAGTGCTCAGGAAAAATGGCAATGCCGTGAGCAGGTACAGCGTCGGGAAAATAACGGCAAATCGAAAAACGTGGATATTTAACTTGAGCGATGGTTCCGAAATCGAGAAAAGAAACGACCCCATGGACCACAACCATCCCATAAGGCACGCGACGGACGGCAACATGACAGCTTCCAAAAGGAGGCCAACTTTCAGAGGCTTCTCTATAGGACCCTCGGGTAAGGAAGCCACAATCGCCATCTGTGCAATAAAATATGCACCCCATACTAGAGCGAAGACCTGCCAATGCTTCGCGCGGAGAAAAAAACTTGTTATCCCCTCCAAGATTCCTCCAGTTCTTCGATTCAGCCCAGCCTAAGCCACGTTATCACACGGTGAGTGAGTCCGGTTGCGGATCGCCATTCCCAACAGCACGAGCGCGGCGAGGAGGCAGAGCCACGGGAGCCAGTCGCCGAAGCGGGCGTAGGGCGTGAGGCCGGTGCGGAAATCGTAGGGGGCGTCGAGCTGGCCGCGAATGTCGGGCGCGAGTTGCGCGATGATGCGGCCGTAGGGGTCGACAGAGACGGTGAAGCCGTTGTTCGTGTCGCGCAGAAGCCAGCGGCGATTTTCGACGGCGCGGACGCGCGCCATCATCAGATGCTGCGCGGGAGCGCCGGAGCGTCCGAACCATCCGTCGTTCGAGACGTTAATCAGCAGCTCGGCGCCATTGCGCGTGAAGCGGCGGACTTCGTCGGGGAATACGGCCTCGTAGCAGATGAAGACGGCGAATTTCTGGTCGAGCAGCGAGCCATTCGCAAAACTGCCCACGCCATACGACGAGCCTGGCGTGAAATCGCCGATATCGGCGGTGAGTTTTCCGGCGAAGGTGAGCCAGCGGCGCAGGGGAACATATTCGCCGAAAGGCACGAGGTGAATTTTGTCGTATGTAAAGATGCGCTGGCCGGAGGGGTCGAGAAGCACGGCGCTATTGGATGCGCCCCATTTGCCGGAAAAATCTTTTTTCCAATCCACCACGCCGACGAGGAAATTATTTTGGGAATTTTTGGCGATGCGCACGGCGCGGTCCCGAAAGGCAGGTTCCCACAGGCTGAACGGCGCGGGGACTTCGGGCCAGACAATGACTCCCGGCTGCCGTTGCGCGGCGGCCACGCTGATGCTTTCGAGTTCGTCCATTTCGGGCGCGTGGATGGCGAGCCAGTTCGGGGGATATTCCTCGGATTGGGGGAAATTGGTTTGCACGAGATGCGCGACGAATCGCGGCGCGGCCGAGGGCACAAAATATTTTCCGCCGATGGCGATGAAGATCAGCGCGGCCGTGGCGACGAGGAGCGTCTTCCAGGCGCGCTGCGTGCCCGCGAGAATCGCGAAGGCGAGGAGCGCGCTGTAAGCCACTACGAGGAAACTCAGACCGTAGATACCCGTGAGCACCGTCAGTTGCACGAGCGCCAGATTGCCGCTCGCGGCATAGCCGGTGAGGTTCCACGGGAAGGCGATGATGGGCAGATGGGCGCGCGCGAATTCGAGCGTCACCCACAAGAAGGGCGCGAGCGCGCACGCAAATATTTCTCCCTTCCTCGAAGCCAGCGCGACGCCCCACGAAAAAAACGCGGCGATCACTCCCCCGGCAAGGGCCAGCAGGGCGAGAATCCCCGCCGCGCTCCACGGGTCCACACCACCATACTGCTGCATTACGGTGTCAATCCAGGGAACGCACAGGGGATAGAAGACAATGCCGTGGATAAAACCATAGAGCGGCGACCAGGCGAGAGGGCTGCGATATGAAGCCAGAACGAGCATGGCCGGGGCTATCCATGCAAGCAGCGGGAGATTGTAATTGGGAAATGCAAGCGCCAGGGCGGCGCCACTCGCCGCGGCGAGCAGCACGCGCGTTTGCCAGGAGAAATTCATTTAGCGCTTGATGAGGGCTTTGAAACCGTCACGCTCGAGAGCGGATTGGGCGCTTTCGGCGGCGTGCTCGTTGGGATAAGGACCGACCTGCACGCGGTAAAAGGAGTCCGATGTGGGCGCAACGACGAAGGAGGGGAATTTTTTGCGCTGCAGGATGTCCGCCATGGCCAGGGCGTCGCTTTCATGGTTGAGAGCGGCAATCTGCAGGACGATGGCGCCCTTCATGGATTTGGGTGGGGCAAACCGTAAAGGAGCATTTGTCGCGCCCGCGACAGCTACAGGCTTCAGGAACGCAGCAGGAGCGGGGCCTGCGGCTGGCGCCTTCGAGGCAGCGACGGGAGCGGAAGCGGGGGAGGCGTTCGCCGCCTCAGGCCCGAGGTGCGTATCATCTTTCTTGGTGTAGAAGTCCCATTCGCCCGGAGCGGGGGTGGCGGGATTTTGCGCGCTTTGATTGTTGTCCTTGGGCTTAGCGCCAGGAGTCAGCGGCAGGGGCGCGCCGCGATCGAGCGAACCGGCGGCGTGGACGGGGCCACCGAACTGCGTGCGTCCCATGACGTAGCCGAGCGTGAAAAAAACGGCGCACAAAATTACGACGCCGAGAAACAGTCCCACCAGATGCCGGCTTTCGAGCACCCGGTCGCCACCGCCGCGTCTTCCGCTTGAAGCCATAGGTCCTATTTCTTCTCCGTGAAGGACTTCACCCACTGCGAAATGATGTCCACGGGCAACGGAAACACCACCGTGGTGTTTTTCTCAACGCCGATTTCCGTCAGCGTCTGCAAATACCGGAGCTGGATGGCAGCCGGCTGCTTTTCGAGAACTTCGGCGGCATCCGCCAGCTTCGTCGAGGCCTCGAATTCGCCCTCGGCATGAATAATCTTGGCGCGGCGCTCGCGCTCGGCCTCCGCCTGCTTGGCGATGGCCCGCTGCATATTCTCCGGAATATCGACTTGCTTGACCTCAACCTTCGTTACCTTGATACCCCAAGGCTCGGTATCCTGGTCAAGGATTAGTTGCAGCTTGGAGTTTACCTTTTCGCGCTCCGACAGAATGGCATCCAATTCGAACTGGCCGACGAGGCTGCGGAGGGTGGTCTGCGCGAGCTGCGAAGTGGCGTAGAGATAATTTTGCACCTGCGAGAGGGCAAGGTTGGCGTCCACGACGCGGAAGTAGCAGACGGCGTTTACTTTCACGGAGACGTTGTCGCGCGTGATGACGTCCTGCGGAGGCACGTCGAGCGTTTCGATGCGCAGCGAGATGCGCGTGAGCTTGTCGATGGGGAAGAAAACCAGGCGCAGCCCCGCGCCCTTGGCCTCCGGGAGCATGCGTCCGAGGCGAAGGACGACGCCGCGCTCCCACTCCTTGATGACGTAGACCGAGTTGAAAAACCAGATCAGGAAAATAACGATGCCGATCCCGAAAACCACGGTCGTAAAATCCATGCTGCCTCCTTCGATGCGACCCCTGCCACTTGTGCGACGCTTACGAAGACGCCGATGGCGGCGGCTTCACTGGGTCGACTTCGAGCATAAGACCATGCACTTTTTTAACACGCGCTTGCGCGCCCACAGGAATGGCGGCGCCCGGCAAGGCCACGGCTTGCCATAGCTCGCCGTGAACGCGCACCATGCCCGGCGCGCCACCCGGCGCGAGGGCCGAGGTGACTTCGCCGACTTCACCAATCAGCTCTTCCTTGCCGGTGATCTGCTTCCAATTGCGCGAGCGCATAACAAGCCGCATGAGAATGATGACAATGACCGCGAACGGAATGGCTACGCCGAAGGCGACGCTGAGGCTCACGCCCATGCCCGTGAGCGGCGAGCGAACGAGGAGCAGCGCTCCCAAAATCATGGCGACAACGCCTCCCACGCCGAGCACACCGTGCGTGGGGAATTTGGCCTCCAGAACGAAAAGAGCGAGCGCGAGGATAATCAGCAGCAGACCGGCCATGTTCACGGGCAGCAGGTGCATGGCAAAAAACGCGAGGACGAGCGCGATGCCGCCAATCACGCCGGGCGCGAAAAGGCCGGGATGCGTCCATTCAGTGTAAAGCCCCAGGACACCGAGAATCAGCAAAATGAAAAAGGCGTCGGGCTGGACGATGCGCGTGAGAAATTTTTCGCGCGCCGACATCCCTTGCTGGGCAAGAACCGGATGGGAGAGCGCGAGCACGACGGTGGAACCGTCGAAGCGGGTGATGGTGCGGCCATTGAGCTGGGCCAGGAGGTCTTCGGGCGAAGTGGCGACGATATCAATCAGCTTGCCGTCGAGGGCTTCCTTATCGGTGAAGGCTTTGGCGTCGGTGACGGCGGTGGCGGCGAGTTCCGGATTGCGGCCGCGCTTGCTGACGTAGCTGCGCAGGAAGGCGGTGGCGTCGTTCATGATTTTCTTTTGGAGCGTGGTGTCAATTTGGACGGGCGTTCCACCGATTTCGATGATGGGCGAAGCGGCGCCGGTTTCCGTGCCGGGCGACATGGCGTCCACATCCGCCGAGAGGAGAATGAAAAATCCCGCCGAAGCGGCGCGCGAGCCCGTGGGAGAAACGTAGGTGACCACGGGAACCGGCGACGAGAGAATGGCCTGGATGATCGAGCGCATGGAAGTGTCCAGGCCGCCCGGCGTATTGATGGTGATCAGGATGAGCGAGGCGTGCTGGCTCGCGGCGCCTTTTATGCCGGTCGAGATATATTCGGCGAGGATAGGCTCGATTTCATCGTCAATTCCCAGCTCGACGACCAGGGAGCCGGACGAAGGAGCAGGAGACGCGGCAGGCGCTTGCGCACGCGCCGCGAAGGCCAGCGACATCCCGGCAATCACGCACACGGCAAGAAGCAGAAAGCGGTTGGAGCGCCCAGCCATCCCGGACGCGTATTATAGCAAGATAAACGTGGCGCGCCGCGCTTGTCTTGCAGCGACAGCGGATTCGGGCAAAGGGGAAGAATTACTGGGAGCTTGTATTCCGGGGCGCAGGGACCTATGGCTGGGGCTTGGAATTGTCCGCAGGCTTATTGCCACCTCCGAAGATACCAAATATCCGGTTGAGAACACCTTTCTTCTGCTCCGGCGCCTGGGCAGGCTGTCCTGGGTCCCCCGGAGGCGCTGCAGGAGCCCCCGACGGATTGGATGGCGTTGGCGGCGGTGGCGAGGGTGGATGAGATGCTCCACTGAACAGATGGCCCAGCCAAGAGCCGGGGGTGGACTGAGAGACTTGGCCGCAGTATTCAGTAGGCTCCGTGCCGGAGATGAAATATTCATTCGCAGTCTGTGGACACGCAGGAGAGGCGAGTAGTCCCGACTGAGGATCAATGGCCGCTTGCACGATGCCTTCTGGAGGCGCGAAAACCTGCGTATTCGCATACGTTGGCAAAACGACCGCGCGCTTCATGAATTCACCCCAGATGGGAGCGGCGGCTTGGCCGCCGGCCAATCCCAAATCGCGGTTATCGTCGAAACCGACCCAGACGACGCAGAGCAAGTTCGAAGTGTAGCCGGCAAACCATCCATCGCGCGATGTGCCCGTCTTCCCTGCTGCCGGCGCCGTGAATCCCATGGCCCGCACGGGATAGCCGGTGCCGTGATCAATAACGCCCTCCATCAAGTCCGTGATGAGAAAGGCAACGCGCGAATCGAGCACATTGTGCGTCTCGGGCGAGTGCGATTCCTCGATGCCCCCATCGGCGGAGACGACACTGCGGATGAAGAGTGGTTCGGCGCGAACGCCATTGTCGGCGAACGCCGTGTATCCCGCGGCGACTTCAAGGGGCGTCATCTCATACGCGCCCAGCGCGACGGCCGGGGTAGGCTCGATATTCGAGCCGAGGTCCATTTGCCGCGCCAAGTCCACCACGCGCTGGTAGCCGATCATCTCCGCCACTTTCACGGTGGCGACGTTGAGCGAATGAATCAAGGCGTCGCGGACGGTGACGGTTCCTCCGTAATCCTGGCCGTAATTGTTGGGAGTGTACTCCTTGCCGTCGAATTGGAAGGTGGTGGGCTCGTCGTCCACGGTGGTGACGGGCGTTATGACCGGCTGCAAACCCTGCGCGGCGTTATTGAACGCCGCCGCATAAACGAAGGGCTTGAATGCGGAGCCCGGTTGGCGCCGAGCGAGGGCATGATTGAGCTGGCTTTCGCCGTAGTCGCGTCCGCCGACGAGGGCGCGAATCTCGCCCGTCTTAGGATCGAGCGCCACCAGCGCCACCTGGGCTTGCGGCGCCTGCTGGCCCTGCTTCTTCCAATTGGCCGTGCGACGCGCGAGCAGCTTATCCACTCCGTGCATCCCGATCTGGACGGCCTGTTCGGCCGCGCGCTGCAAGTCCGGATCGAGAGTGGTATAGATCCGGTAACTTTCCGTTTCGAGATCGTTTTCGGAAAGCCCTTCGAGCAGGTGGTCCTTCACCATATCCACGAAGTAAGGGGCCGAACTGCTTGCCATGCCACCGTTGACGAATCGGAGGCCCGCACGCTTGGCGGCGGCTTCCTGAGCAGGAGTAATCATGCCATTTTCCGCCATCTGCCCGAGGACACGGTCGCGCGCTTCCACGGCCCGGTCCATGTGGTCCTCGGCGGCGGAATAGCGATTGGGGGCGCGGATAATTCCGGCGAGGAATGCCGATTCGCCCAGACTGAGGTCGCGCATGTCCTTGCCGAAATATGCCTCGGCGGCCTCGCCAAAGCCACGAATGACAAAGCTGCCGCGATTGCCGAGGTAGATGTCGTTGGCATACAGCTCGAAAATCTGCTGTTTCGAGAAGCGATTATCAATCTCGGCGGCCATCAGAATCTCCTTCAACTTCCGCCGCCATTCGCGCTTGGTGGTGAAGAAGAAGGTGCGCGCCACTTGCATGTCAATGGTGCTGGCGCCCTGAGCTTTCCGCACTCGGGTGACGTCATAAAAAGCCGCGCCGAAGACGCGGACCATGTCGAGCGGCCCATGCTCGAAGAAGCGCTTGTCCTCCGCCGCGAGCACGGCATTCACAAGCACGGGCGGGAGATCTTCAAAGCGCACCACGCGGCGCTTCACGCGGGTGGTGTCAAAGAGATTGGTGACAAGGTCCGGCTCGATATCCGCGCCATCGCGCGGGCCGCCGTCGGAAAGCTGGGTGATAGTTGAAACCGCGCCCGCGGAGAAAACCACGCGAAGCCCATTGCCACCGCGAAAATAGGAAGAGGTGGAGGGCCGGATCTCGACCACGGAGCCCTTCACGCGAAGCTCTCCCGGCGAGCCCTCCACGGCTCCTTCCTGGTAGCCGTCGCCTTGGAGGTAACGCGCGAGATCGCTCGGATGAAGCGATTCTCCGACGTAGATATGCCGGGGAGCGGAGTAAACGGATGAAGTATTTTCGAAAATTTGGCCGGTGAGACTGCGGTCAATCAAATGACCGAATTCCACGTAGTAATAGGCAAATATTGCCGTCCCCGCGAGCGTTACCGCCAGCACGCCGGCAAGCAGCCCAATGCCCAATCGAGAAGACCAGAAGCCGGGAGCAATTCGGATGCGCAATCGGTTTCTCCCCTACACCTTGCCAGCAAAAGGGTTGCTGCGCGCTAAGAACCGTGGCTGGGGAGCGCGGCGCCACCGGGCTGCGATTCCGCCCGGTCCTCCTATGCGTGCACTCTCTATTCTAAATCGAATGGTTGTCCGCGTGGGTATGAAATTGGTGATTCCACTGCGTGACGAGGAGATCGAAGGAGACGGTGTAATCGAGGGTGATATCCACTTTTCCATCGCCCATAATCACGGCGATATCGTTCTTTTGCGCGGGAATCCCCAATTCCTGGACCTTGTTCCATATATCGGTACGGACGGTGTCTTCCGTTCTGTGCGGGTAAGCCGCAGCGGCGAATTGGGCCTCAGACTTCAGGGCATCCTGGAGCTGATAATTCGCAAAGTAGGCGGGGACAATTCTTATGCCGGCGAAAAGCATGGATCCCAGGATCACCAGCGTGATCACGAAATTGATTTTCGCGCCGCCGCGTTCCTTGACGTAGCTTCCTTGACGCATGGGGACGCCTATTTCCTCCAGGGAAGGGCCGATGGGCCGCTTGCCCACTGTAGTTCGAGGCTAGCATGCGGGGAGGCGCGGCGGGCAATCATCCCCCGAGGGATGTTCGTCATGAGTAAACGAGGGGCGGGCGGACCGGCCTAACGCAGCGCCGATAGAGTACGCGAGGGAAACATACAGCGGCATGATGAATAAGGCTTGGTCCAAGCAGCGATCAGCTTGCCGGCAACCCCATCCAAACCAGTGCCATAGTGCCTGCCGAATGCCCGCTTCAGGGAATCCAACCTCGTTCGGGGATCGTCCCACGAAAAGGATACCCAAGGGGTGCGTGAACACGGCGTAGCAGACGACCGCTAGCGGTAACACCCAAACCCAAAGCATGGACCGGTGCCGCCACCGCCTATTGAGGCGCCACCCGACGACCAGGCCGAGCCCAATCTGCGCCGGAAAATACGGGTTCCCGGTGAGGATCGCATTAGTGTACTTGGTAGAGATGTGCGATCCAAAAAAGCCTAGGGTGTCGAACCCACCCGCGACAAGCCATGGCACGATCAAGGCGACACCCAATGTACCGAGGAACTGGTGCATTGCGAAGACCAACACAGCCTTCGGTCTAATCCTCTTCCAATGTTTTTCGGAGTAATGCTCCAATGCGAATCCCTGTGTAAATTCACTCTTCCATTTCAGTAGGCGCGGGCGAAGATGGCCTTTTCACGGGCGGCTTCGCCGCAATAGATGCACTTGCCTGCGTGGCCTGCGTCTGTGGCGGAGGGACGCGCGGAGACGCCGGTGGGATCCACGGGAATGCAGCGCATGGTGGCCTTGGTCTCTTCCTTGATTTTCTCTTCGCAGGCACCCGCGCCGCACCACCAGGTGTATGCAAAACCCTTCTCGACCGCCTTTTTGAATTCCGGGTAATCGGCAGGCTCGGCCGTATTCGCCTGGCGGAACGCGAGGGCGCGGTCGTAGAGCGATTTCTGAATGTCCTCGAGCATCTGCGCTGCGGCAGCCGCAATTCCCTGCTGCGGAACAAAGGCCTTCCCCTCTTTCCCCGGACGGTCGCGCCGGGCGAGTACAACGGAGGCTTTGGCAACATCCTTGGGTCCCAATTCGAGCCGGAGGGGCACGCCGCGCATTTCCCAGTCGTTGAACTTGAAGCCGGGGCTTACGCCTTCGCGCTCGTCCATTTTCACGCGGATGCCTGCGGCTGTGAGTTCGCTGCGCAGCTTTTTTGCGTTTTCGAGAACGCTGCTTTTTTCCTCGTCCGTCTTGTAAATCGGCACGATGACAATCTGAAAGGGCGCGAGGCGCGGCGGAAGGATCAAGCCCTGATCGTCGCCGTGAACCATGATGATGGCGCCGATAAAGCGGGTGGAAAGGCCCCACGAAGTGGTCCAGCAGTGCTGCAAGACGCCGCCCTTATCGAGGTAGCGAATCTCGAAGGCCTTGGCGAAGTTCTGTCCCAAATTATGCGAGGTGCCGGCCTGCAGCGCTTTGCCATCGCCCATCATCGCTTCGATGGAGTAGGTCTCCTCGGCCCCGGCGAAGCGTTCGGCCGCCGATTTGCGGCCGGGAATCACCGGAATCGCGGCTTCGCGCACGGCGAAATCCGTGTACACGTCAAGCATCTGGCGCGTCTCGAATTCAGCTTCCTCGGCCGTGGCGTGGGCTGTGTGACCCTCCTGCCAGAAAAATTCGAGCGTGCGCAGGAAAAGCTTCGTTCGCAGCTCCCAGCGCACCACGCTATTCCACTGGTTGATGAGAAGAGGCAGGTCGCGGTAGGACTGAATCCATTTCGCGTAGGCGTGGCCGATGATGGTTTCCGAGGTGGGCCGGATGACGAGCGGCTCCTCGAGCTCTTCCCCGCCGCCGTGCGTCACCACGGCCAGCTCGGGCGAAAATCCCGCCACGTGCGATTTTTCCTTTTCAATGAAGCTGCGCGGGATCAGCAGGGGAAAGGCCGCGTTCACGTGGCCGGTGGCTTTGAAGCGCTGGTCGAGCGCCGCGGTGATGTTTTCCCACAGCGCCCAGCCATAGGGCCGCACAATCATGCAGCCGCGCACGGGGGCATAATCCGCCATCTCCGCGCGCAGCACCACTTGGTTGTACCACTCGGAGAAATCTTCGCTCCGTGCTGCGAGTTTCTGGTCCGTCATTTTTCTGGGACTCTTTTCCGTGAGTTTCTAAACGACCAAGGTTAGGAGACTCGGCGGATGAAGTCAATCAGACGAGGGATGAGAAAAAAGTGACGAGGCTTGAGGGCAAGGGAAAAAGCTAAGATATTAGGAATCTCGGTACTGCGTGCTGGCCGTTGCCGCTATTTGACGATTGATTCCGCCGACATCAAGGCTATGGTAAGCTCCCGTTCCAACCGTTGCGGAGGTGGCGATGAACATTAAGCGCGCGACTTGGCTCAGGCCCTTTTTCCAGGTTTTCGCTGCGATCGCGGGTGTGCTTCTGCTGACTGCGCCGCCCTCTTTCTTTAACTACAGGCTATTCTGGGCTGCGGGCATGGTCACGCTTATGGGCGGGATCTATGTATTGCCGTACGCGATTTGGCCCGAGACGCAAGGTGGATTCCGGCTTAAGCTGAAGAAGTTTTTTATCATTGTGCTCCTCTTGGTGGGTGCCGCGCTTTTTATGTCAGAGCGGGTGGTGCATCGATTTCCGTATGGGTCTGGCATCGCCTTGCTCTTGTTGTTCGCGACCGCTTACTTCGCGATAAGGCACCTCGAGCGCGGGGAAACATCAAGGAACTAGTTCAATCATTCAAGGAGCAACCGAATGGCGATTCCCGAGGACGCTCTGGCTCCTGCGCGGCGTGAGCTGACGGGCACGCGGCTCATTCACTACGGCCCTGCGTGGGACGCGGCGCTCGAAGCAACGCGCGCGACGCCCGAAGGCCCCGTTGCCGTGCTGGTGTGCCACGGCATGGGCCAGCAGGTGCGCTACGAAACCATCAGCTCGGTTGCGGAGGCCATTCTCACCGAAGCACACAAACAGAATCCGCAGCCGGACGCCGTCTCTCCCGTCGAAGTCCACCTGTGCGAGGAAAACAACAGCTTGCTCGCGCGCGCCGAAATCCAATGGACGGACACGACGCAGCAAACGCACAACGTCCACGTCTACGAAGCCTACTGGGCGCCGCTCACCGAAGGGCGCGTCTCGTACTGGGATACGGTGAAATTTCTAATGAGCGCGGCGTTCAACGGTCTGCTTTATAGCAGGCCCTTTAGCCAGCGCTGCTTCGAACGGTGGATGTTCGGCGGCCCAAAGCCTATGCGCATTCAGCGCGCGACGTTCCCGGCGCTGCTGTGCGCCGTGGGATTTGTGCTGCTGCAGGTGGCCATCATCGGATTCGTTCTCAACGGAATCGCCCAACAGTACACGACCTTCCTCGCGCAGCCTTCGCCCTCCATTTCGCTTCACGGATTGCTTTCTATCCACGGATTCGTTCATGCGTGGCTCATGCTCTTGTATGGCCTGCTTCGCTGGCTCGGGCCATTTTTGCCCGGCCACTCGAATTTGATCCACTCGCCGTGGTTCAGCCAGAAGTGGTGGCATGCGTTTGCACTGCTCGCTGCATGGGTCTTGGCCATCGCCGAAGCGCTCGTCGCGCGTTACTTTATCGTGGAATACGTCGGAGACGTGGCCGCCTACGTCTCTCCCTACAAGGACAGCAAGTTCGACGAGATTCGGAAAAAGATTCAAGCCGTGGGGCTGAATGTCGGCAAGGTAATCTACGGCTTCGGCCCGGGAACCGTGAATGTTCCGGATTACCGCAAGGTGGTGGTCGTGGGCCACTCGCTCGGCTCCGTGCTGGCGTATGACACGCTCAATGCGCTGATCAACCAGGACAACGTTTCTGCCAAGACCGAGCAGCGCGGTGTGGTGGCGCGCACGCGGGCGCTCGTGACATTCGGATCGCCGCTCGACAAGACAGCGTTCATCTTTCGCATGCAAGCGCGCAGCGATCAGGATTGGATTCGCGAGCAACTGGCCGCCTCTGTGCAGCCTCTGATCGTGAGCTACCCGCTCTATCGCCCGGCGGGATTCGAATGGGTGAACATCTGGTCGCCCATGGACATCATCAGCGGAGAACTGAATTATTACGATGATCCGGGATTTCCCCCGAATCGTCCTCCGTGCGTTGTGAACATGCGCGACCCGCAGGCCAGGAGGCCGCTCTTAGCCCACGTGCAATACTGGAATGATGCGGTGCTCCGCGAGCAGCTCTACCGGCTTGTCATCTGAACTGCGCACTTAAGCGCGCCGAAGCCTGCAATTGCTTTTGCGCCACCCGTTCCGCTCTGCTCCCGATATTTCAACGGATTCAAACCTGCCCGAATACCATTTTTCAGAGCCGTTCTCGTGAATGAATGAGATAATCGGGAAACGAGCGGGAGGACCACAATGGGTATTGTCTCTGAAAGCGTGATTGTCCAGGATCCCGAAATCCACAGTGGAGAACCCGTTTTCCGCGGCACGCGCGTCCCTTTCCAGACTCTGCTTGATTACCTGGAAGGCGGCGAAACTCTGGATGAATTCCTCGAGCAATACCCCGGTGTGAGTCGGGCAAACGCCATCGCCGCGCTGGAAGAGGCCAAAGCGCTTATTCTGGCGCGCTTCGGGAAATGAAAATCCTTCTCGACGAGTGCCTTCCGGTTGCCCTCGCAGGAAATATCGCGGCGCTCGGACATGAGTGCCAAACGGTACGGCAAGCAGGTTTCGGCTCCAAGAAGAATGGCGAGCTCCTTACTCTTGCTGAGAGCCGATGGGATGTACTGCTCACAAGCGACCGGAACATCAAGTTCCAACAAAACATGACAGGGCGGAGTATTTCCATCTTGATCCTCTGCGCGAAATCGAATCGCATGAAGGATCTCCTGCCGCTTCTTCCAGCCTGCGCTCAAGCTCTTCTCTCTATCCAGGCAGGTCGGGTGGTCGATGTCGGACCCTTGTAGGCAACGGATGACCTTCCGAGTGGTGTCGGAAATCCAGTGGACCAGTCTCCCGCCTGCTCTCCGAGAGCATCTTTTGCTAGAATGGATGTTCCTATGACAAACGAGACGCCCGAATCGCGAAGAATGGATCGCCCGCTCGCTGAAGTGGATCCGGAAACCGCGGAGGCAGTGCGCAAAGAGGTCCGCCGGCAGGCCACCAGCATCGAGCTGATTCCCTCGGAGAATTTCGTCTCTGAAGCTGTACTCGAAGCGATGGGGTCGGTGATGGCCAATAAATACGCCGAAGGCTACGGAGCGAAGCGCTACTACGGCGGGTGCGAATTCGTGAATCAGGCCGAGCAGCTGGCCATCGATCGCGCGGAGGCGCTCTTTGGCGCGGAACATGCCAATGTGCAGCCGCACTCCGGCGCGCAGGCAAATATGGCCGTTTATTTGGCCACGCTCCAGCCGGGCGACACGGTGCTGGGCATGAGCCTCGCGCACGGCGGGCATCTGACGCACGGGCATCCGCTGAATTTTTCCGGGAAGATGTACAAGTTCGTGGCCTACGGTGTCTCGAAAGAAACCGAAACCATTGACTACGACGAGCTCGCGCGCCTGGCGCTGGAGCACAAGCCAAAGATGGTGGTGGTGGGCGCGAGCGCGTATTCGCGCATCATTGATTTCGCGCGCATGGCGGAGATTGCGCAGTCCATTGGCGCGATGCTCTTCGTGGACATGGCGCACATTGCCGGACTCGTCGCCGCGGGCGTGCATCCCAGCCCCGTGCCGCACGCCGATTTCGTCTCCACCACGACGCATAAGACGCTGCGCGGGCCGCGCGGGGGAATGATTTTCTGCAAGGAAAAATATGCCAAGGAGCTCGATCGGACGCTGTTCCCCGGCGTGCAGGGCGGGCCGCTAATGCACATTATCGCGGCGAAGGCGGTGTGCCTGAAGGAAGCCATGGAGCCGGAATTCCGCGAGTACCAGAAGCGCGTGGTCGCCAATGCCAAGGCGCTGGCCGCCGGAGTGGCGCGGCGCGGATTCCGGATCGTCAGCGGCGGGACGGACAATCATCTTTTTCTGGTGGACGTCCATTCGCGGGGCGTGACCGGAGCCGACGCGCAACCCGCGTTCGATCGCGCCGGAATCACGATCAACAAGAATGCCATCCCCTTCGATCCGCTTCCGCCGATGAAGGCAAGCGGCATCCGTGTGGGTACTCCCGCCGTCACGACACGCGGGATGCGCGAGCCGGAAATGGAAAAAATCGCGGAATGGATCGCGGAAGTTCTTTCAAATTTGGGCGATGCGACCACCGAACAGCGCGTCCGCGCGCAGGTGGCGGCGCTCGCGGCGAAATTTCCTCTCTATGCGCGGCGGCTCGAAGCCGCGGATGCGGCTGCCGCTCTCCAGGGTGCAGCCACGCGCGGCTGATTTTTATTGATCCGCAAATCCCCGCTGGGCAGTTTCTAATCTGTGTATCATCTCGCCTGATTCCCTCGCGGTGGCAGCGGGCTTCCTCCGTGGACGTGATAGCCTGACGAATATGAGGGTTACACCCGGGGGGATTGCCGAAGTGGGCCTGCGCACGGACATCGAAGCCCCAAGCCGGAACGCCGCGGAGATGGAGCGGGACGAGGCCCGGCAAATCCAGCAGTCTTTGTTGCCCGAGGGGGCACTCAAAGGCGCGACGTTTGAAATCTCCTACAGATTTTCGCCTTTCTCGGACGTGGGAGGCGACTTCGCCGATTTTTTCACTTTGCCCGATGGATGCGTGGGCCTGTACGTGGGAGACGTGGTCGGCAAAGGGCTGCCGGCGGCGATGTACGCGGCACTCGTGATGGGCATGCTGCGCGGCATCCACAAAACCGGCGAAAGCACGGCCACGGCGCTGGCGCTGCTGAACAAGCGGCTGCTGGTGCGTCCCGTGGCGGGCCGGTATGCCGCCACGCTCTACGCGCTCTTCAATCCGATGACGCGCCAATTGGCGTTTTCAAACGCGGGGCTGCCGCATCCCCTGCTGGTTTCCGAATCCGGCTGCACGCAGCTGGGGAGCGGCGGGTTCCCGTCGGGCCTTCTTCCGAGCGCTACGTACGATCTGCATACCGTCCAACTGGCGGCGGGTGATGCGGTCCTTTTCGCCACCGATGGCCTCCACGAGCTTCGCGATTCTCACGACCGAGATTTCAGCTGGGACAAGATGGGCGAAATCTGGCGGCAGTGCCGGTCGAAATCCGCCGAGGAGGCTCTCGATTTTCTTTTCGAAGGGGCCCCAAGCAATTTTCCGAAAGCGGGCGGCAGCACGACGATATCACCGCCGTGGTGCTGAAGATTCCGTCTTGCTGACCGCTAAAGGTTCAATTGTCAAAGAGCATTTAGGCCCTCGCCGGGAGGACCTCCCCGACCGAGACGATGAAAAATAGACGCGAATCTGTACCGGGTAGAAGGGAGGCCGGTCATTTGTTTTGAATGAGATAGCTCGAATTCTGTTGACAGAGGTGTACCGGGTAGATTTATGGGGTGGTGGCCGGCGTCTCGCCCGACTTCTGAAGACTGGCCGTGCATGAATCGGGTCCCCACCAGCAAGACAGCTCCTTTCTTCCCTCCAGAGGCAATTCCAAAGGCCGGCCGGGGCCGCGCTTCGCCAAGCTAATCAGGGCAAAGCGGGCCGACAGGCGCAACAAAAAAAGTCACCATAGCACTTTTCCAGCCGAACGGATATTCGTACGAATACGGATTGACAGAGAATTTTACGAATGGCGGGAATTGCGTCCGGGCGAAGGACGCTTTGTGCCATGTCTTACACGACTTGGATTTCGAGTTCGGTGACGCGGCCATCGTGGATCGAAAACGCGCGGACGGGCTGCGGCGCGTCGGAAAGCGGCGAGACGATGAAATAGGCTGCATCGGGATAATGGGCGCGCTCGATATCGCGCGGGGAAGGCTCATTTATGCCTTTGGGATGGGAATGATAGATGCCGAGGAGTTCGAGCGACGCGGCGCGAATTTCTCGCATGAGGCGGAATAATTCTTCGGGCGCGATCTCGTAGGACGTGGCGGGATTTGCGGTGACATTCGTCGCCGGAAAGATCCACGTGATGACGCCTTCACGCCCTGCTAGCAGACCGCAACATTCGCGTGAAGGGTCCTTGAGCGCGTGAGCGGATATTTCGGCTACAATGGAGCGCAGAATGGAAATGGACACCGCCAATAAGGATACCGAAAGGTTGCGGTTCTTCAAATTGGTGAAGCGGCTAAAGGAGTCTAGCGATGAAAACGAATGGCTTCGGATCAAGAAAGAGCTGGCCCGCATGATATTCGGGGAATAGCTGCCGAAGATTCAGTGGGCCAACCTCCCTGCTGCACTTCGAGATTACCTATTCGAGAGGCTAAGAGAACGCAGAATCACGCCCGAGGACTTGTTCCGGTGGAAGCTAGGCACCGCCGGATGGCCGGGAAATCGACCCTCAAAGACTCCAGCACCTGCTGAGTACTTCCGTAAATCTGCTGATAAGAATGAGCCGCCATATGAGAGTTGTAGACGTTCGCGGATATCGCCCCAACAGACGGATCGCGAGGAAAATTAACACTCGAAGGCTCGACAAGCAGCATCGCCTTCGCTGGCGAGAGAGGGTAATACAACTCAAACTTTTCGGGCGGCTCCGTCTGCGTGGGACTGGCAGCGATATTGATGACCGGCTGGTCAGCCGTCACGAACGGTACCTCGCTAGTGTTTTCGAGGAGAACGATTTTATATCGGTCGCGATCGATGTAGAGGCTTCGGCCCAGATTGATCGAGTAAATGTGCACAAGAACGTTGGCAATCCGCTCAAAGAGTTCGAACTCGCTTTCTCTCCAAATGCTTCTTGTCTTTTTCACTAGGTCAGTCCGCAAATACTGAGCGGCAAGGCCTCTACAAAACACTGACGCCTTGGGGCGGTCCGAATAGAAGCTTAGATCGCCCGCGAGCATCGCTTTGAGGGATGGCTTGAAGTCATCCTCGATGGACGTGTGGAGATTCTCATTCATCTCTCTGATCACTCTATCGACTTGGTCCATTAGCTTTGGCGTCGCGTGGCCGGACGCTTCCAACTCCCGCTTCGCAATGTGAGGCAAGGAAAAGGACCAGAGCAATTGTTCGTGGACTTCCTTCAATCCCTCGGGAGAATAAGCAATCGCGAGGTCACGAATGAACTTGACATCCTGCTCGCTCAACTTGCGGAGCCGATAGAAGTGGTTTTCGGCAGCGACGTTTCTTAAGTTCCTAGGTTGGATTTGACCATTTTGCAGGCAGAAGACCTGCGCGTCCTTAGTGTCGCGGCCCTTTTCGTCCCAGGCCTTGAGATAGAAGCGAGCTACTTTGTGGTGTAACTTCTTTCCGACAGCGGGCATCCCTTAATTATAAGCGCGGAGAGGGTCCGAACAAACGGGGACTACCCAACGGCAATTGATGCCAGTTGGACCAGAGAGAGAATCTCTTTACGACCCAGCCTGCAAGGGGCATCCTACTCTCGTGCCACCAGCACCGCGAATCAGACGGCCGAAGAGTGACGGTCGGTGCATTCATTGCCGGGAACCCCTGGTCAAGCCCACCAAAGATCACGTCTTTCCGAGTTCTTGGTATCCGGACACCACTCCGAAGGGTCTTGAACGATGGACTGCACCGAGTTGCGGGCGGTGCAATGGAGAGTTCGGCCGTCTGGAAGAGGACCTCTTGGTATTTTTCGCGTGTTGCATGGACCCGACGAAACCAGCCACGAAGGGTTTATACCGACGAGTGCGAAGAACGATGGGTATTGGCGTGAGTGGTCTAAGTGATCAAGAAATGCTTCACCGCGCGGCCAAGCGACGCAAACTCTTGAATGAGGCCCAGCCCTATTCGCCGGATATGCTGCCACACATTATTCCCGGATTGGGTCCGCATCCCGAGGCGCCTGTGAGCTTGCAGCGGCAACTCACCATAGAAGTCGAGAGCGTTCATGCCGTGATCCGAAAAATCGTCCGCGGGTGCGAGTATTGGCTCGCTGGGGGAAGGATTATTGAACCTCCCTACGAAATCGAGGTTATTTTCCCGAAGGAAACTCCCGAATTCGTGAGCACGGTAATGGCTGCGTTTGCGATGGGTCTTGTTCGTCTGGGCCCTGGTCTGCGAATACGGCGAGGAGGTGCGCACGACGATCCTCTCAGTGCACTGTACGAGCTCGTGATTTGGGAGACGATGACGGTCTACGCCAGCATTCTGCCGCCCGAAACGGAGCAAATGAGCCGCGTAATTGCCCATGAAGCAATCGCCTTACACGCGTATTACCACTGGGAGTGGCGCGGTAGACCGTTCGGATCGCCAGAGGTCGATTGGTATTGGGCGATTGAGGACTTGAGGGGCGCTTAAATCGCCCATTGCCGCCGGACGACGCGCGACTGTGGTTGCGGTGTGGGACAGCGCCACGGATCCGCTCGCGAAAAAACGAACAGCAGGTCCCTCACCGCCATCCGCGAAAGGCACGGACGGCTCGGGATGACAAGCAGTGAGAGCGCGCGCTGCTAGGCCTTTTGGGCCTGGCGGCGGAGGAACGTGGGGACGTCGAGGTCGTCGGCGGGGACCTCGTGGATCACATCGCCGATGTTGCGCGCGACCTGCTGCACGACGTTCGTTTGCTCCGGTGCCACGTTCGCTTCGCGCCCGGCCTTCCACGTCTTCGGGAGATACGATGGCCGCGCGTGGGGCTTTTTGCCCGCGACTTCGCGGAAGCCGGCGGCAATTACCGTGATCTTCACGGACTCCTTCATCGAGTCTTCCATTACCGCGCCGAAAATGATGTTGGCATTTTCGTGCGCGGCTTTCTGAATGATGGAGGAGGCCTCGTGGACTTCCTGGAGCGTGAGGCTCGACGAGCCGGTGACGTTGATCAGGATTCCTTGCGCGCCGTTGATGCAATTGTCCTCGAGGAGCGGGCTATTGATGGCGCGATTGGCGGCGTCAATGGCGCGATTCGAGCCGGAAGCTACGGCCGTGCCCATGACGGCGTAGCCCTGGCCGGACATGATGGTTTTCACGTCGGCGAAATCGCGGTTGATGATTCCAGGAATGGTGATGATGTCGGAGATGCCCTGGACGGCCTGGCGAAGAATATCGTCCGCGATGCGGAAGGCCTCGAAGAAGCTGGTGCCCTGCTCGACGCAATCCATCAGGCGTTCGTTGGGAATGACGATGACGGTGTCCACGCAGCCGACGAGCTCGGCGAGGGCCTGTTCGCTCTGCTGCATGCGGCGCTTGCCCTCGAAGGCGAAGGGCTTGGTGACCACGGCGACGGTGAGGGCGCCGAGTTCGCTCGCGAGATTGGCGACCACGGGCGCGGCGCCGCTGCCCGTGCCGCCGCCGAGGCCGGAGGTGATGAACACCATATCGGCGCCGTCGAGAGCTTCGAGGATTTTTTCCGTGTCTTCGAGCGCGGCCTTGCGGCCGATCTCGGGATTGGCGCCGGCGCCCAGCCCCTTGGTGAGTTTGGCACCGAGTTGCAGCTTGACGGGCGCCTGCGAAAGCTTGAGCGCCTGCAAATCGGTGTTCGCGGCGATGAACTCCACGCCCTCGACCTTGGCGCGGATCATGCGGTTGACGGCATTGGAGCCGCCGCCACCGACGCCGATGACCTTAATTTTCGCGCCGCTCAGAGTATCTTCAGCAAATGAGACTCGAATGCTCGATTCCTTCGGTGCCATGTTTTCTCCCCCTGTGGTGCGCTTCGGATTCTTCGTCAATTTATAGTCATGCTCCCGCAAACATGCTTTTCAACTTGCCTACCCAGCCGGTGGGATTCGCTCCGGCGAGGCGCCGCGTACGCGCCCGATAGAGCACCAATCCAACGGCTGTGGAATATTCAGGCCGGGAAACCGTTTCGTTCATTTCCGCGAGTCCGCGAGGCGAGGCCACGCGCACGGGCAGATTGAAAATCTTTTCGGCCAGCTCCGTGAGCCCGCGGAGATGCGCTCCGCCGCCGGTCATTACGATTCCGGCGGGAATCTGCGATTCCAGACCGGCGTGGCGCAGATCGTCGCGGATGAGCATGAGCAATTCCTGCGCGCGCGGCCCGGCAATATCGGAAAGCATGCGGGCGAAGACCGTGCGCGGAGGACGGTCGCCCACGCTGGCAATCTCGATGGCGAAATCCTCGGTGATCAATTCGCGGAACGCGCAGGCGTGCTCGCGTTTGATTTTTTCGGCTTCGGGGATGGGCGTGCGCAGACCCACGGCGAGGTCGTTCGTGAAATGGTCTCCGCCGACGGGAAGGGCCGCCGTGTGGCGCACTACGCCGCCGGCATAAACGATCAGCTCGGTGGTGCCGCCGCCGATATCGAGCAGGCAGGAGCCGAGTTCGCGCTCGTCCTGCGTGAGGCAGGCTTCGGCGGAAGCGAAAGGCTCGAGGACGGTGTCTTCCACGCGCACGCCCGCGCGGTTCACGGCCGTGACGATATTCTGCGTGGCCGTGCCGGAGGCGGTGACGATGTGCACGTTGGCCTCGAGGCGCTGGCCGGACATTCCGGTGGCGTCGCGGATATTATCCTGCCCGTCGAGAAAAAACTCCTGCGGCAGAACGTGCAGGACTTCGCGATCCTCCGGCAGCGTGACTCCGCGCGCCGCTTCGATGGCACGGCGCACGTCTTCGCGCTGGACGTCGCGCGGCCTCGTGCCCAGCGTAATCCCGCCGCGGCTGTTCACTCCGCGCACGTGGCCGCCGGCCACACCAATCATCGCCGATTCCACAGGCACGCTGGTGATGGCCTCCGCTTCCTCGACCGCGCGGCGAATGGAGCTGACGGCGAGATCGAGGTTGACGATCTGGCCCTTGCGCCAGCCCTTCGATTCCGCCGCGCCCAGCGCCGCGAACTTTACCGCTCCGTCGTCTTCCTGCTCGCCGACAAGCGCGCAGGTCTTCGTGCTACCGATATCGAGCGCGACGATTTGCCGTTCTTTTTTGGTCAAACTATTTGCTCCTCGCAAGCGTCTTTCAGCACTATCACGGAACCACTATCTCGAATCCTTGCCCGCATCCTTCCGCGGTGGCGCCTGATGCGCGGGGGCCTGGGCAACCTGCTGCAAGCCGGCCGTTCGGTCCGTGTTCACCACGGCCTCGCGGCTGAAACGCAGGTCCACCGACTCGACCCGCCCGGCGGCCGTGCGCCACTGCCCGATGTTTTGCACGAGCGTCTGGAACTTGGCGCGGAAATCGCTATCACCGAAATGAACGAGCACCGGGGCATCTGTTTGGCCTGGCGCCTGGTCCTGCGCTTCCGAAGCGGAATCCGAAGACGGCGCCGGAGCGGTTCCTGTTTCCATAGGGACATTCTCCGGAGTGCTCGGCTGGAGGCCCGTAATCGTGGCGCGCAAATCGTGCTCGTCGGAAAGGTCCACTTCGCTCACGAGGTCCACGGCTCCTGCCTGGGCCGAACCCACTTGCGCGATGAAACCCGAAAAAAGCTGCATGCGCTCGGCGCGTTGGTCCAGCGGCATATCGGGACCGATTCCAGTGACCACGGGAAAATGGAAATCTCCCTGAAGCGGGCGATCGAGGATGACGCCGTAGGAGTCCACCAGGGCCATGTCGCCGGATTCGCGCAGAAACGCCACGGGCGTGCGCTCGGAAATTTCGACGTCAATTCTATTGGGAAGCGCGCGGCGGACGGTGGCGCGCTCGACCCAGGGGATGGTTTCGATCTGGAGGCGGCGCTCGTCGAGCGGAATGCGCAGCACGCTCTTGCCGCGATCGGCGGCGAAAATTTCGAGCACCTGGTCGCGCGAGATGAAGTGGTTCCCCGCGAGCGCAACCTGCTCGGGATGAACGAGGGCCATGCGCGGCGAGAACAGCAGGGAGCGCCCGACTTGATAGGTGACACCGGCGGCGGAAAGCCCCACGGCGGTCCAAAGGGCCGCGCGGAGATACGTCTTCCACGCCTTCCGGCCGAACTTGCGCCGCTTGATTTCGAGCGGCTTCTGCCGGCGGAGATACTTCGGCTCCTCGTCGCCCAGGATTTCCTGGGGATAGGGGTCCGCGTCCATGACCCTCAGTTTTGCCAGATAATCACCTCAAATTCGAGCTCGACTGCGAATGCTGCGCGCACGCGCTCGCGCACACGATCCATGAGTTCGCGCATGTCCGCGCAGCTCGCGCTCCCTGCGTTTACAAAAAAGTTCGCGTGGCGGTCGCTCACCATGGCGCCGCCCACGCGAAAGCCCTTGAGGCCGAGTTCGTCAATCATGCGCCCCGCCGATCCGCCCGGAGGATTTTTGAAAATGCAGCCCGCGCTCTTTTGGTTGAGCGGCTGGCTGGCGCGGCGCTTTTCATTGCACACGCGAATGCCCGCCAGGATTTCCTTGAACGGCTTCGAGGGCAATTCCAGTTTCACGCGCAGCATCACGTCGTCGGGCGCGAACGACGTGTGGCGATAGTCGAAGCGGATGTCGTTCCCCTTGAGCGTTTCGATTTCGCCGGAGGCCGCGCGATAAAGCTCCACCTCACGAACGTAGGAACCAATCTGCGTGCCGTAGGCGCCCGCGTTCATGCGCAGCGCGCCGCCTACGCTTCCCGGGACGCCGATCAAACCCTCCATGCCGCCGAGATCGTGCTTGGCGCAGAAGGTGACCATGCCACCGAGGTCAGCTGAGGCGTCCACGAATGCCGCGTTCCCTTCGACGTGCATTCCCGGACGCAAGGCGGGAAGGTGCAGGACGACCCAGGGAAGTTCGCCATCGGCGATGAGGACGTTCGTGCCGCCGCCGAGGAAGCGGTAGGGGATATTTTCGTCCGCGAGCAGGCGCATGATTTGCGGAATCGTCTCATAGCGGCGCAGCACGATTTGGTCCGTGGCGCCGCCGATGCCGAGCGAAGTGTGCTCCGCAAGCAGCGCGCCCGGACGCAATTCCGCGCCGAGCTCCTGCAACCGCGCCGCTACTGTGCCGTTAATGCGCATGGAAAGTGGTTATCCTCGATTCGAGCAGCAAGGCAAGCTGGTCCAGCACGCGGCCCACGCTCCCCGCACCGATGGTGAGCACGGCGTCGCCGGGGCGCGCTTCGCGGAGCATGTATTCCAGGCCGGCCTGCATGGTGCTGGAGTAGACGACATTTTTGTGGCCGGCGGTGCTGATGGCTTCCGCCAGCTTCTCGCCGGTGATTCCTTCAATGGGGGCTTCGCCCGCGGCATAGATTTCCGTGGTGACCAGGATATCGGCCTGGTTGAACGAGCGGCGGAAATCCTCCCAAAGATGCTGCGTGCGCGTGTAGCGGTGCGGCTGAAAGAGCACGAGCAGGCGGTTGTGCCCGCAGCCGCGCGCGGCTTCGAGCGTGGCGCGGATTTCAGCGGGATGATGGCCATAGTCGTCAATCAGAGTCACGCCGGCGTGTGTTCCCTTGACCTCGAAGCGCCGGCCCACGCCGCCGAACTTGGCGAGCCCTTCGCGAATCAGGTCCCCCGGGACATTCAGGGCAAGTCCCACGGCTGCAGCGGCCGCCGCGTTGCGGACGTTGTGGATTCCCGGAGGCGAGGGCAGATGGAAAATTCCGAGATCGTCGCCGCGATATTTTAAGCGGAACTCGCTCGAAAGCCCGCTGAGTTTCACGTCGCTGATCACGAGGTCAGTGTGGCCCGGCGCGCCACAGCCGTAGGTGATCACCGGCCGCTTCACGCGCGGGAGGATGGCCTGGACGTTGGGCTCGTCGAGGCAGAGGATCACCGAGCCGTAGAAGGGCACGCGGTTCACGAACTGCAGAAACGTTTCCTGAATTTCCTCGAGTGAGGCGTATTGATCGAGGTGCTCCCGGTCAATGGTGGTGACCACGGCGATCACCGGGGCGAGCAGAAGGAAGGAGCGGTCGCTTTCGTCCGCTTCGACCACGATGTACTGGCCGCGGCCGACCCTCGCGTTCGAGCCGGCATGGTTCACGCGTCCGCCGACGACGAATGTGGGATCGAGGCCGGCGGCAGCGAGCACGGAAGCGGTCATCGAAGTAGTGGTGGTTTTTCCATGCGCGCCCGCTACGGCGATGCCGTATTTCAGGCGCATCAATTCGGCCAGCATTTCGGCGCGCGGGATGACCGGAATTTTCAGCCGCAGGGACTCGACGACTTCGACGTTGTCCGCCGGGACAGCGGAGGAAATCACGACGACGTGCGCGCCGTGCACGTTTTCCGCTTGATGGCCCTCGTATATCGCCGCGCCCAGATTGCGCAGGCGCTCCGTGACCGGGGAAGATTTCACGTCCGAACCGGAAACGGCGTAGCCGCTCGAGAGCAGCACTTCGGCGATTCCGCTCATGCCGCTTCCGCCGATGCCGATGAGATGGGTGCGCTGAAAATTCCTGAATGACGGAGTCATGGCCGGGCCACCCCTTCCAGGAGGTCCACAATATCCTCCACGGCGCGCGGACGCGCGAGCGCATGCGCGCGATTTTCCATCTCCGCAATTCTCCGGGGCTGGTCCAGGAGGGAAAAGATTTCGGTTGTCAGGCGCTCGGGCGTCAGCTCGTCCTGCGGCAGGAGGCGGGCGGCGCCGGCGCTTTGCATGGCCGCGGCGTTGAGCGTTTGGTGCGCATCGGTGGCGGCTCCGAAGGGGATGAAGATGGCGGCGCGCCCTGCTGCAGATACTTCCGCGACAGTGATCGCGCCCGAGCGGCAAACAATCAGATCAGCCTGGGCAAACCTCTCCGCCATATTTTCGATGAAAGGAACCACCTCTGCTGTGAATTCGCGGCGCGCATAAGCCACTCGAACGGCATTATAGTCGCGTTCCCCGGTCTGATGCACGATGAAAAGCTGACTTTTTCTGGCGGCCAGGCGGTCGAGCGAATCCACCACGGCCCGGTTCACCGGCAGCGCCCCACGGCTTCCCCCCGTGATGAGCACGGTGAAGGGGGCGCGATGCTCCTTCGGCGGGATGCTGAAAAACTCCTTGCGCACCGGGCAGCCGGTGACGACGGCTTTGCTTCCGAGCCGGGCGGCAGTGTCGGCATGGGCCACGGCGACGCGCGTCGCCATCCTGGCGAGAATGCGGTTCGTGAATCCCGGCTCCACATTCGGCTCGAAGACCACGCTTGGAATCGCATGCGCCATGGCTACAAGCATCATCGGACCGGAAGCGTATCCGCCCACGCCAAACGCCGCATGGAAACGATGGCGCCTGAGCACGCGCTCCGAATCCCACAGGCCCGCGGGAAGCATCGCCGCATTGCGCAAAAATTTCATTCCTCCGATGCCTTTCAAGCCCGTCACGCGAATCAGCTCGAGCGGCAGGCCCGCCTGTGGCACCAGCCTTGCTTCAATCCCGCGTTCGGTTCCCACAAACACGACGCTTCTTTCTCCCTTCGCTGCTCCCGCCGAACCCGCGTCTGTTCCCCGCCGAAGCCATTCCTGCGCCACGGCCAGCGCCGGAAAAACGTGTCCGCCCGTGCCGCCTCCGGCAATCAATAAACTTCCGGCATCCGGCTTCACGCGTCGTCCGCGTGCTGGCTGATGTTCAAGAGCACGCCGGTGGCCAGCAGCATTCCGAGCAGGCTCGAGCCGCCGTAGCTGATGAACGGCAGCGGAATGCCTTTCGTGGGTGCGAGGCCCAGCACCACGCTCAGATTCACAAGCGCCTGCCCCACCACCATCGCCGTGATTCCGATGCCCAGCAGCCGGCCGAATTCATCCGGCGCTTTCATGGCCGCCACAAAACCGCGCCATCCATATACCGCGAAAAGCGCGAGCACGATCACGGCGCCGAGGAAGCCCAGCTCCTCGCATATCACCGAAAAAATGAAATCCGTGTGCGCTTCGGGCAGGAAGAAAAGTTTTTGACGGCTCTCCATTAGCCCCACGCCGCGGAATCCTCCCGAGCCCACCGCGATCAGCGATTGCAACAACTGGAAGCCGTGGCCCTGCGGATCCGAACCTGGCGCGAGGAACGCTTGCAGGCGCTGCATGCGGTAGGGCGCGCTTATCGTGGCGATATATATCGCCGGCACGAGCAGGGCGACCGCACCCACGATGTAGCGCATGGAGAGACCGGCGATGAACAGCATCACGGCCGCAACGAATACGACCATGCAAGCGGTGCCCATGTCCGGCTCCTTGTAAACCAGGCCGGCCACAAGCAGCACGGTGCCGCACGCGGGAAGCAGCGTCCGCAGCGGGTCGTTTACTCCCAAGCCGCCCGTCGCGGGCTTGGCGGGGCGGCTGGCGAGAAACCAAGCCAGATAGAAAATCACGGCGAGCTTGGCCATCTCCGAGGGCTGGAAGCTGAGCGGCCCGAAACGAACCCAGCGGTGCGTCGCGTGCGAGCGGTCCAGGAAAAGCACCGCAACCAGCAGGACCACCGTCACGGAGAGGACCGTGAAAATCACGCGCGGCTGGCGCAGCTTGCGGTAGTCGGTGTTCATCAGCAGGAACATCCCGGCAATCCCAAAAAAAATCCAGAGAAGCTGGCGAAGGAGGAATGTCCAGGCGCTGCCGTACTCCTCACGCGCCGTCATGGCCGAGGCGCTGAAGACCATCACGGCGCCGATCAGACAGAGCGCCAGAGTCGCTCCGAAAAGCTGCCTATCGGGTTGCATGCTGCGGGGCATTTTTCCCTCTTACCCTTTCCTTGCGGACGCGCTTGCGGCAGACCGCGTTTCGAGCTGCGCCACAAGCTCCTTGAAAACACGCCCGCGATGCTCGTAGTTCTCGAATTGATCGAAGCTCGAACACGCCGGCGCGAGCAGCACCACGTCGCCCGGCTTCGCGCGCTTCATGGCCAGTTCCACGGCGCGCTCGAGCGTCCCGGCTTGCTCGAGTGCCACGGCATCGCCGACCTCGGCGCCGATTTTTTCCGCGGCGGCGCCGATCAAGACCGCCGCGCGCGCGCGCTGGCGCAGCGGCTCGCGCAACGCGGTGTACGGGCTGCCTTTGTCCTTGCCGCCCAGAATCACGAGAAGCGGGCCGGGAAACGCTTCCACGGCCTTGAGCGCCGCATCCACATTCGTCGCTTTCGAATCGTTGTAAAAGGTCACGCCGGCGATTTCGGCCACGAATTCCAGGCGGTGCTCGACGCCGCGAAACGTCTTCACTGCGCCGGCAACGGCACCCGGCGCCGCGCCCGCCAAATGCGCGGCGGCGCAGGCAGCGAGCACATTTTCGACGTTGTGCTCGCCGCGCAGCGGGATTTCATCGCGCCGTGCCAGCACCGTTTCCGCACCATCGCTCCGAAAAACGATCTCATCGCCGCGCAGGAACACGCCCTGCGCCACACGTTTCCGGCGGCTGAACCAAAAGATGCGCGGGCGCGAAGGCATTCTCCGGGTCACTTCGGGATCATCCGCGTTCAGCACCGCGGCGTCGCGGTCCAGCTGGTTTTCGAACAGGCGCATCTTGGCGCGCGCGTAATCGTCGAACGACGCATGGCGGTCCAGGTGGTCGGGCGTCAGGTTGAGCAGCACGCCGATTTCGGGCCGGAAACTTTCGATCGTCTCGAGCTGAAAACTGCTGACCTCCGCGACGGTCACCGTGGCGTCCGTTGAGGACTCGGCGAGCGAGAGCAGCGGCACGCCGATATTCCCGCCGGTGAGCGACGGAATTCCGGCCGTTTTCAGAATATGGGCCACAAGCGAAGTCGTGGTGGTCTTCCCGTTCGAACCGGTGATCGCCACGAGCGTCCCTCGCAGGAACCGCCAGGCCAGCTCGATTTCACTCCACACGGGAACGCCGCGCGCCCGCGCGAGCGCGAGCGGCGGAAGATTGGCCGGAACGCCGGGGCTCACGACGATCAGATCCTGAGCGAGAAATGTTTTGGATGCGTGCCCGCCGAGTTCGAGCGTCACGCCGGCCGCGCGCAGCCGCGCGGCTGTTTCGGCAAGCTCTGCTTCCAGCTTATCGTCGGTGGCCGTAACCGTGGCGCCATAGCCCGCGCTGAATAGCGACACGGCCACGCCCGTGCGCGCCAGCCCCACGACCAGCACGCGCTTGCCCGCCAGATCAAATCCGGGTCTCACTCGCCTTCACCTCAGTTTCAATGTCGTCAGCGAAAACAGCGCGAACACCAGCGCCAAAATCCAGAACCTGACGATGATCTTCGATTCGCTCCATCCCAGCAGCTCGAAATGGTGGTGCAGTGGCGCCATGCGGAACACGCGCTTGCCCGTCAACTTGAACGATCCCACCTGAATGATTACGGAAAGCAATTCCAGAACGAAAATGCCGCCGATCGAAATCAGCAGAATTTCCTGCTTCAAGATAACGGCCACGACTCCAATCGCGCCGCCCAGCGCCAGCGAACCTACGTCTCCCATGAAGACCTCGGCGGGATACGTGTTGTACCAGAGAAAGCCCAGCGATGCGCCGGCAACGGAACCGCAGAAAATCGTCAGCTCGGCGGCGTCGGGGATTCTTTGGATCTCGAGATACTCGGCCCATCGCGCGTTGCTCGAAAGATAGGTGAGCACGGTGAGCGCGGCCGAGCAAACCAGCACGCAGCCGATGGCCAGGCCGTCGAGGCCGTCCGTCAAATTCACGCCATTCGACAGCCCGGCAATCACCAGCACAAGAAACGCGATAAACGGCGCGTAAGCCAGCAGCCAGATATACGGATGCCCGCGCAGCGAATCGATCACAAGATTTGGATGCAGCCGCTTGAAAAATGGCACGCTCAACTGCGTCGAATACTTGTCCTCGGCCTGCAATACCAGGAGCGCCGCGCCCACGATCACACAGATCAGAACTTGCAGCAGAAATTTCTCGAGTGCAGTGAGACCTTGATTTCGGCGGCGAACGATCTTGCTGTAATCATCCGCGAATCCGATGGCGCCGAAGCCGAGCGTAGCGCCGAGCGCCAGCAGGACGTAAGGATTGCGTAGGTCCGCCCAGAGGAGCGTGGGAATCGCGATGGCCGCCACGATCAGCACACCGCCCATCGTCGGCGTTCCCGCCTTTCCCTGATGGTGCTTGGGCCCTTCCTCGCGAATGTACTGCTTCACCTGCAGTTCCCGCAGCCGCTCGATCATCCACGGCCCGAACGCGAGCGAAAGGAGCAGCGCCGTCAAGCTTGCCAATGTCGTGCGCACCGTGATGTAGCGAAACACATTGAGCGCGCTAAAGTGCGGGTGCAGCACAAAGAAGAAAAGGTAGTAAAGCATTTCAGCCGCGCCCCTTCCCGCCCGCTTCGAGCGCTTCCCTCGGCGCCCGCGAACCGGAGCGCCTGTGGCGCGCATCCATCGCTTCGAGAATTTTTTCCATCTTCACGCCGCGCGAACCCTTGACGAGCAGCAGGTCGCAGGGCGACACGAATTGTTCCAGGAATTTCGCCGCCTCGGCGGAATTCTCGAAGAACTGCGCGCGCTCCTCCGGATGGCCCGCCTCGATGGCCGCGCGAACCAGGTCCGCCGCGTGGCCCTGCACGCCGAATATCCAGTCGATTTTTTTCAACGCGGCCGCCGCGCGACCGCACTCGCGGTGCAGTTCACCCGAGGACTTCCCGAGCTCGAGCATTTCTCCCGCGGCAAGAATCCTGCGCTGGTATCCGGGAGTCACGGCGAGCAGTCCCATCACGGCGCCGAGCGCCGTGGGGCTCGAATTGTAGGAGTCATTAATCACCGCAAATCCCTCTTCGAATCTCGCCACTTCTCCGCGCTTTTCCGCCGGGGCAAGCGAGGGAAACACGCGCCTGGCCTCCTCGGCTCCGATTCCCCATGCACTCGCCGCCGCCAGCGCCGCGAGCGCGTTCATCACGTTGTGCCGCCCGATCAGCGGCAAATCCAGGCGCGCGCGTCCTTGCGGCGCGATGAAATCGAACGAGCTGCCGTCCAGCCCGCGCTCTTCGATAGCCTCGGCGCGAAATTCGACCTGTGACACCGTTCCAAACCGAATCACGCGCCCGCGCGCAACTTTCGCAAATCGCGCCACGCGGTCGTCATCCGCGTTTAACACCGCGGTTGCGTCCGGCCACGCCAGGTTTTCGATCAGCTCGCGCTCGGCCAGGGCAATCTCCTCGATGGAGGAAAAAAACTCCAAATGTTCGACGGCCACGCGCGTAATCACGCCGACTTCAGGCGACGCCATCCGCGCCAGGCGCGTGAGTTCGCCGCTGTGCGACATTCCCATCTCCACCACCGCCGCTTCATACTCATCGCCGAGCTTGAGCAGCGTCAGCGGCAAGCCGTATTCGTTGTTCAGGTTCCCTTGCGTCTTCAGCACGCAGAACCGCGCGCCCACGAGCGCCGCCAGAATTTCCTTCGTTGTGGTTTTGCCGATGGACCCGGCCACGGCTGCGATCCGGCGGTCCGGCCCTCCCTTCCGCCAGATTTCGCACGCTCGCCGGGCCAGTTGGTGCAGCGCCTCCAGCGTGTCGCCCACCGCGAAGAGTTTTCCTCGCAACTCCTCCGGGTATTCCGCGAGCCGCTCGCGCGCCACCACCCCTGCCCCGGCCCCACGACCCAGTGCCCCGGCAACAAAATCGTGTCCATCGTGACGCGGACCGCGTATGGCGAAGAACAGTTCCCCGGGCTCGAAAGTACGAGAATCAATCGAGACACCGGCCAGCCAGGCCAGGGGGTCGAGGCCCGAGGGAGGCGCAACACCCATCGCTTCAGCAACTTGAGCCACCGTCCACCGCATGACATCTCCAATGGGCTGGGCGCCACTCTCACTCCGCGCACTCGAAGTGGTACATCATAGCCAAAGCCGCCTACGATCCGCGCTTTGAGAATCCCTTGCGGCGCAGGATCGCCCTTGCTTTCTCGCGATCGTCGAATTCAACGGCGCCGTCCCGCAGGACTTGATAGGTCTCATGGCCCTTGCCGGCCAATAGGACGATGTCGCCCGGCCGAGCCTCTCCCAGAGCGATGGCCAGCGCGCGCTCGCGGTCCGGCTCGACTTGGTACTTCACGTTCGTCTTCTGCAAGCCGACAACCACGTCGTTGATGATGCGCAGCGGGTCCTCACTCCTCGGGTTGTCGCTCGTGAGCACGACGAGGTCGCTCAGCGAGCCTGCGGCCTCACCCATCAGCGGACGCTTGGTGCGGTCGCGCTCGCCGCCCGCTCCGAACAGGGTGATGATGCGGCCCCCCGAAGCCATCTCGCGCGCGGTCGAAATCAGATTGCGCAATGCGTCGTCGGTGTGCGCGTAGTCCACGAACACCTGGAACGGCTGCCCCTCGTCCACGCGCTCGAAACGCCCGGGAACAAGCTCCAAGCAGGCGATACCCGCTTCGATTTGTGCGCTCGGAATATTCAGGCCGATTCCCACCCCAATAGCGGCGAGAATGTTGTACACATTGATGCGGCCTACAAGCGGGGAACGCACATGGATATTTCCCGAAGGCGTATGCGCGGTGAATTCCAATCCTTCGAAACTGAATGCAAATTTTTTCGCCGTAAGGTCGGCCACCGCCACGAGGCCGTACGTCAGCGTGCGCGGCGAGAGGCCCTCGAGCCGCGAGGCATAATCATCATCCGCATTGAGCACGGCGAGGTCGGGCGCTCCCGCGCCGGTGCCCTCGAAGAGAAGCCGCTTGGCGGAAAAGTAGGCCTCGAAGGTTTTGTGATAATCGAGATGATCGCGCGTCAAGTTCGTGAAGACCGCCGCCGCGAAATGGCAGCCCCACAGTCGGTCCATCGCGAGCGCATGGGAACTCGCTTCCAGCACCGCGTGCGTCCCGCCCGCATCGCGCACCTCGGCGAACATCTGCTCGAGGTCGAGCGACTCGGGCGTGGTGTTCGCTCCGATGCGGCTGCCCTTGGGCGTGCGATAGCCTGTGGTCGAGATCAGTGCGGACGTCCGCCCCGCCGCGCGCAAGATTGAATCCACGAGAAAAGCCGTCGTTGTTTTGCCGTTGGTTCCCGTCACAGCAATCAGCTCGAGTGCGCTCGCGGGATGGTTGTAGAAGTTCGCGGCCGCCCGCGCCAGGCCCCGCCGCTCTTTCCCCGGCGTGAGTTCGACCCACGCCACTCCCGGCGGGATATCCGCGGGGCGAGGCTGCGGGCTGGCAACCGCCACGGCGCCGCGCGCAAGCGCGTCGGCCACAAAGCGAATTCCGTTTTCTTTTTCTCCCGGCAGCGCGAAGAAAAGCGAGTTGGGCGTCACGCGCCGGCTATCGTACGCGAGCGCAACGATTTTTGCGTCCGCGCGTCCAGTGACGCGGATGACCTCGGCGCCGTCGATTACATCTCCCAAGTCCATGCCTGGCCTCGTCCGCCTCGCGTCGCTTCCTTCGGAAGCAGACGCCTGCATGCTATCCACCGCGAATCTCAATTCATATCCCTCCGCGCCGCCACCGGCAATAGCTCCCCCGGACGGCCGAACCGCACAGTCAGCCGGCTGCCCCGCGGCGCATCCGTTCCCGCCGCCGGAGACTGTTCCAGAGCAATGCCGCTGCCAATCAGGTAGGGCACAAGCCCGAGGCGCGAGCAGGTCTCCGTCACGGTTCGAACCGGCTGCCCCGCAAGATCGGGCACGGCGACCGTTTCGGTGTCACCCATCGCCATCGTGGGTGCGGCGACTGTGTTCTTCTTCGCCACCGCAGCCTCGAAACTTGCCTGAGCGGCCTTCTCCTCCGCGATGGGCGCGGAATTGAGCCGCTGGCCAGGGGCGGAGTTCTTTGCCGTCTCGATGTCGCCGGAAGGCGCGGGCACGTCGCGCGGCACATTCAGATAGGCAAGCACCTGCTCGGCTACGCGCTTGAAGACAGGCGCGCTGACCACGCCTCCATGGTGCTCGCCTACGGGCGACTGGAGAACAACGAGAATCGTTACAGCGGGATTATTCACGGGAGCGAAGCCCACAAACGACGCGTTATATTCCTTCCACGAATAACGCCCCGTGGCGGGATCAATCGTTTGGGCCGTCCCGGATTTCCCGCCGGACGTGTATCCATCGAGCTGAGATTTTTTCCCGGTCCCTTCAATCATCACATCTTCCATCATCTCGCGCATGGTCGCCGCCGTCTTCGCGTCCGTTGTCTGGCGCGGCCGCGCGCCGCTCGGATCCGGGACCGGCTGATCGCCGCGAATCTCGCGCACGATGTTCGGCTCGTAGAGCGTGCCGCCGTTGGCCACGGCCGAAATCGCGGAGATAATCTGGATGGGCGTCACACTCACTTCCTGCCCCATAGCCAGCGAGCCGATCGAATTTGCCGACCAATTCTCCACTGGACGCAGAATGCCTCGATTTTCGCCCGGCAATTCGATGCCGGTCAGCTGGCCGATTCCGAAGGAGCGGATGGTGTCGTAAAATTTCCGCGGCCCGAGACGCAATGCGATCTTGATGGCGCCCACGTCGCTCGAATCCGCCAGGACTTGGCGCACGCTCAGCAAGCCGTAAGGCTTCCAGTCGTGGATGGTGCGGCTGCCAATCTGAATCTTGCCCATCTGGCAGTCCACGATCTCATCCGGGGTTGTCACGCCATTTTCGATTGCGCCGGTCAACGTAATCACCTTGAACGTCGAGCCCGGCTCATAGGCTTCGGTGACGGCGCGGTCCTTGCGCACTTCGTCAACGTAGGCCCCGGCGTTATTCGGATCGAACTCAGGATAATTCGCCACGGCCAGCAATTCTCCGCTGTTCGGGTCCTGCACCACCACGCTGCCCGCTTTCGCGTGCGTTTCGGCTATCGCGCTGCGCAACTCCTTTTCGGCGATATATTGGATCGTCTCGTCGATTGTGAGAGTGACGCTGTCGCCCGGATCGGGGGCATCTTCGGTGCGGTCGTACAAGCGGCGGCGCCCGTCGGCCATCACCATCACCTTGCCGGGCCGGCCGCGAATTTCCCTGTCGAGCGAATACTCGATTCCGCCGATGCCCTTCTCATCCACGTCCACATAACCCAGCACGGAGGCTGCGAGCTCGCGCTGCGGATAGACGCGCCGGTTTTCCTTTTGGAAGAAAATTCCGCGCAGGTTCATATCGTCAATCCGTTCGACGGTTTCGGGAGATAATTTGCGCGCCAGCCGCACGGGCGTGCGGGCTTCGTGGATTTTCGTTTCGAGTTCTTCGGCGGACGTGGGAAGAACGCCGGAAAGGAGCCGCGCCACCATCTCCGCGTCGGTGATCTCCGTGGGATCGGCGAAAACGGAATCCATGGGGATGCTCACGGCGAGTTCGCGGCCCTTGCGGTCGTAAATCGTTCCGCGATTGGGGCTGATTTCGAATAGCCGCTGCTGTTGGTGCTGCGCCTTGGCGAGGTATTCGCTATAGCAGAAGAGCTGCAGATAACTGAGGCGGGCCAGCACGGCCACCATCCAAACCGCCGCCAGCACCCAGACAACCAGCCAGCGGAGACGCGGGTTGTGTTGCCCCATGGACTTCGGCCTGCTCCGTTCGGAAACGTGCTCCGGCGGCGATCATCTTTCACGCCTCCGGATATGGCCCGCCGTTACGGGCCGCTAATTTATGGGCAATAAATTCAGGGTCGGGCCGCCGAAACCGCCGCCGGCGAATCAGCCAGCACGGCCTCGCTCGATCCATCAGCCGGCACCGCTTGCCCGGGCACGGGAATCGTCAAGCCCAGCTGGTTTCGCGCGATGGCATCCACGCGCATGGGCGAATCGAGCGTCGCGACCTCGAGTTGCAGTTGCTGATTCAATTGCGCCGCCTGGGCGCGCTCGGACTGGAGCTGTTCGATCTGGTAGCGCTTCTGGATGCACTCGAAGTGCTGCAAGGCATAGAACAGCAGGCACGCCGCCAGGGCCGCGCCGCACGCAGCGCGCCGCCAAAAATCCTTCAGCCCCGCCGCGGGCGCCGGCCGAAGCAGCCGCGAATTATCAATTCTCTTTACCGTGTAATATTCCATCATTGCCAGTTCCCCATCCCCCCAGCTTCCACGGGGCCGATTTTCTCCGCCACGCGCATCTTTGCGCTTCGCGCGCGCGGATTATTTCCGATTTCCTCCGCGCCGGGGCGGATCACTTTCCGGGTCAATATCCGGAAGGTTCCCTCCTGCGCCAGGCCCAGAAACGCGCGCTTCACGGGGCGGTCTTCAAGCGAGTGATAACTGAGAATCACCCATCGTGCTCCGAAAGATAAAGTGGCAGGGGTCCGCGAAAGAAACTGCCCGAGTTCCTCCTCTTCTCGATTCACCGCTTTCCGCAGCGCCAGAAACGTTTTTGTCGCGGGATGCAGTTTCTGCCTTCCCCTTGCTTTTCGTCCCCCTGCCACAACCGTTGCCAGGTGTTCGGTGTCGCGAATGGGCCGCGCACGAACAATGCCCCCGGCGATTCTGCGTGAGTCCCTCTCCTCCGCTTCCTGATAGAGGAGATTGGCCAGATCCTTCTCCGGCCAGTGGTTCACAATCTCGGCCGCCGTGAGCGGCGCTTCGGGGTCCATGCGCATATCGAGCGGTCCCGCTTGGCGGAACGAGAACCCACGCTCGGCGCTCTCCAGCTCCAGGCTGGAGACCCCCAGATCGGCGACCACTCCATCGAGCGGAGGTAATTTCAAGTCCTCCGCCACTTCGCCGATCTTCGAAAATTCCGTGTGCACCAAAGTCACCTTGTCTTCGTAAGGCTTCAATCGCTCCCGCGCAATTTCCAGGGCCCGCGAATCGCGATCCAGCACGACCAATCGGCCCGTGGTGAGCCGCCGCGCAATTTCAATGGCGTGGCCCCCCGTGCCCCCCGTGGCATCCACATACGTCCCTTCAGGCCGAATGCGAAGCCATTCGATCGTCTCTACGGCCAGAACCGGCGTATGCAATACGCTCAAAATCTAGCGCCGTTCCAACTCTCCGCGGCTGTCGAACTCCCTACTCACTGGGAAGCCTGGAATGCTGGGCCTCTCATGCGACCCATGGGCTTCGCGAGTTGGAACGGCCGCTAGATGCCCAGTGCGTCCAATTCTTTTTCGTCTTCCGCCGTCATCTTGTTACGGTTCATCTGATCGAGGAATCGCGCGTGATTCCAGATTTGCAGGTAGTTAAGATTTCCCTGCACGTCCACTTCGCCTTTCATCTCCGCGGACTCCCGCAAAACGGGTGGAATTAATATGCGCCCCTGCCCATCCACCTCGACCACCTGCCCGTAGTAATTCGTGCGTGCCAGAAACTTTTGTTTCACCGGGTTGTAGGACGACCGCTTGGCCAGCTTCCGCTCGATCTCTTCCCACACACTCATGGGGTAGACCCGGGCGTGATCGCCGCTCGCGCTGGTGACGTAGAATTTCTTGCCTTTCTTTTGCAGTTCGGCCAGAAAGTCCGCCGGGATTTTCACCCGACCCTTCTCGTCTACCGTAGCTAGATGGCTGCCCCTCAGCATGAGAACCCCTTCGAAGCCTGACCGGCGTGTCCGCCCTGGACATGAATTGCTTTTACCCCCACTGCAAAACACTTCTTACCACTTCCTACTACTTTCTCCCACTTGTTGCCGCGATTCTAGTTCGTTTCCACGCCTTGTCAAGAGAAATTCGTCTCAAAAGTGAAAATATTTTTGGAAGGCAGTTGGAAAGCCCGCGAATGTATCCGTCGCATCCCCTTCGAAAGCACAATCCCTAGTGGAAGAGGCTACTGCGTTCCCCGGCCCATAGGTGCGCGGTTGACGCCGCGCGCCCGAATTGTTTTGTAACGGTTAACATCCCGGCGGCGGATCCCTTCGAGAATGGGGTGGTTCAAAGTGGGATGGAACTCTACTGATTCGGCGGGTTCCGCAGGGAGTTCAGGTCGCGCAGCATGGACTGCTCGTCGGGGCTCAGCCCTTGCATGAAGCGCGGATCATCGAGCGCCGCTTCGCGCTCGGCGGGAGTCATGCTTTTCAAGGTGTGCAAGCGCCCGTTGATCAGTTGGCGCCGCTCGAGCGGCATCTGCTGCCAGCGCGGCAAAAGCACGCCTTGGACATACTGCCTTTGCTCGGGAGACATGTGCTCCCACATATATTCACGGTCACGGATGGCGTCGCGCTCCGTGGGCGAAAGCTGATTCCACTTCTGGAGGTTGTTGCGGATTTGCGCCTGGCGCTCGAGCGGCAGATTCTGGAATCGCCGATTATTGTTGAGGAAGCGTTCCTGCTCTTCCGGCGACATGTCTCGCAAACCTTCAACCCACTTGGGAGGCAGTCCCGCCATGCCGCGCCCGGCGCCCGGCCCCTGAGGACCCTCTCCATTATTCGCGTCTGGCGCCTCGTTCGGTCTCAGCCTTTGTCCGGGACCTTGCACCATGCGCAAACGGGGAGGTCGCTCCCACAAGCCCTGCGCCATGGCGTCCTGAGCTGCAAACGCCGCGAGGAGCGCGAGAGAAAGGGCGAGAATTAGCCTGCCGTGACGCAACTAAATTCCTCCCTTAGTCATTTGCCAGAGGATCGCTCTGCCTGGGCTGCAGGCAGCGACGGCAATTCCGACAAGGCGTCGAATTTTGTGAGCACGTCGTAATTCTCCAGCACGCCCAGATCCTTGATGGCGTTGAAATCCTCCTGCTGCGCCTGTTCCGCCTGCGCCGCTGTCCCGATCGGCGCCGGAGTGCCGGGCAGCTTCGCCATCCACACGCCCAGCGCCAGCAGCATGGCCATCGAAAAAGCCAGGCGCGGCTGGGGGACCAGCCATCCGAACCACCGTGGCCGCGGCTCGGCGCCAGCGCGCGCGCGCAAGCGCGCATCGAAACCCACGGACGGCTCGATCACCGGCATCTCATCGAGCACACTCCACAGCTTGCGGAAATCTTCGGCGCGCGCGCGACATGCCGCGCAGGCACCCAGGTGGTCTTCCACCGCGCGCCGCTCGGCCGAATTCGCACGCCGGTCCAGGTACGCGATCAGTTCCTTGGAAATATCTTCGCATTTCATGAGGGCCTTCCTTCTTCCGCGCGATGCGCCACCGGCTGGCCCACAAGCGGCGCCAGTTGCACCCGCAGATTTTCGTACGCCCGGAACAGCAGCGATTTCAGCGCGCTTTCCGAGCAATCCAGAATTTTCGCGATCTCCGCGTAGTCCATCTCTTCATACTTATGCAGCAAAACCGCGGCGCGTTGCTTTTCGGGAAGCGCGCCGACCGCCCGCCGGATGAATTCCGCGCGGCCGCGCTCGATCATGTGCTCGTCAATGCGCATCTCGGGCGCGGGCAGTTCCCAGGGCGCTTCATCCTCTTCGGGCGGCGCGTCGAGCGCTACTTCCAATTTGCGATAGCGGCTGTCGCGCACCGAATTCAGCGCCAGGTTCGTGGCGATGCGGAAGAGCCAGGTGGTGAACTTCGCGCTGGGAACATATTGCTTCCGCGCCCGATACACGCGCAGAAACACTTCCTGCGCCAGGTCTTCCGCGGTGGCCGTGTCCCTTACCATTCGATAGAGGTAGTTGACCAGCGGCGAGCGATACTTCCGCAGCAGGAAGTCAAAGGACGCATCGTCCCCTGCCTTCACGTCCAGCATCAGTTGGACGTCGGACCTGACCATGGCCTCCACATTGTATCTAACACACGAGGAGTCAGAAAGTTGCGCGGTATGGGGTGCGCCTAGGAAGGAAACTCAGCCGCCGTGCCGAAACAGAATCACGTCGCCATCCTGCACGATATATTCCTTGCCTTCGAGCCGCGCCTGCCCGCGTTCACGCGCCGCAGGAAAACTGCCCGCCGCGAGCAGATTCTCCCAGTTCACCACTTCGGCCTTGATGAAGTTTTTTTCGATGTCGCTGTGAATCGCGCCCGCGGCTTTCTGCGCCGTCATGCCGCGCTCGATGGTCCATGCGCGGCACTCCGGCTCGCCGCAGGTGAGAAACGAAATCAATCCCAGCAGCCGGTAGCTCGCCTGGATCAGGCGGTCGCGCCCCGATTCCGCGAGCCCGTAGGCGCGCATCATTTCGGCGGCCTCGGCGTCGTCGAGTTCGGCGAGTTCCGCTTCGATTTTCCCGCAAAAGGGAACGATGGCGGTGCGCGGCTTATCCGCCAACTTTTCCAGGTGATGCTTCTCGATGGCGCGGCCGATTTCGGATGCTTCCTCATCTCCGAGATTCAAAACGTAGACCATCGGTTTGCGCGTGAGAAACATGAACCCGGTGAGCATCTTCTGCTCCTCGGGCTTGAATTCCAGCTCGCGCAGCGGCGTCTCCGCTTCGAGCGCCTGGCGGCAGCGCACCAGAAGCTGCAATTCCGCCTCGAGCAGCGGCTCCTTCTTTTTCTTCAAATCCTTTTCGAGGCGCTCGATGCGCTTCGCAGCCTGCTCGAGGTCATTCAGGATCAGTTCGATATCCACGTTCACGATGTCGCGAATGGCGTCGACCGCCCCTGCTTCATGCGGCACGGCGGGATTTTCGAATAGCCGCACCACGTGCGCCAGCGCATCGGCTTCGCGCAGCGGCACAAGCGACGCGGAATTTTTCTCGCGGTCTTTTTGCAGGCCGCCGATGTCCACGTACTCGATCGTGGCGTAGGTGATTTTCTTGGGCTTGAAAACCTCGGAGAGCTTGGCGACGCGCGCGTCCGGCACACGCGCGATTCCCACGTGGGCCTGATTCGGGGCGGCGTGCGCATCCACGCGCACACGCGTGAGAATGCGAAACAGGCTCGTCTTCCCCGTCTGCGGCAGGCCGATAATTCCCGTTTGCATAAGCGTGTGATACTAGCACACCCCGCGCGCGGGATTGTGCGGCATGGCCGCGAGCGGTATCCTGTCCGCTCGGGGATCGCTGAAATGACACCTGAAAAATTGCCCCTGCCGTTCGATCACAAGGCCGCCATCGAACATTTGTCCAAGGTGGATCGCCGCCTCGCGCGCGTGATCGAAAAATCCACCGAGTTCGGTCTCAAAATTGACAGCGCGCAGACTCCCTACGAATCGCTGCTCCAAGCCATCGTTTACCAGAGCATCGCGGGCAAGGCTGCGCGAGTGATTTTCGCGCGCGTCCAGGCGCTCGGCACGAATGGCCGCTCCCCCACGCCCGAAGAATTGCTTCGCGTGCGCAAGCCGAAGCTGCGGAAAATCGGCCTCTCGTTCGCGAAAATCGCTGCAGTAAGAGACCTCGCTCAGAAGACCATCGAGGGTGTGGTGCCCACGCTCAAAGACGCTGAAAAAATGTCCGACCAGGAGCTTGTAGACCGGCTGATTTCCGTTCGCGGCATCGGCGCATGGACTGTGGAGATGTTTCTGATTTTCCGGCTCGGGCGCCCCGACGTTCTCCCCATCCATGATTACGGCGTGCAGAAGGGCTTCGCGCTCACCTACCGCAAAAAGGCCATCCCAAAGCCGCGCGAACTCGCGGAATTCGGCGAGCGGTGGCGGCCCTGGCGCACCGTCGCGAGTTGGTACCTGTGGCGCGCCGTCGAGCACGCCGGCAAATCCGCACGCAAAATCACCAAGCCCGGCCCCGCAAAGAAGCGCAAGAAACCATCCAAACGCCGCTAGTCTCGCCCAGTCGGGCCCGGCCCCCTGCCCAGCCAGCAAATTCGTTGTATATGGGGCGCCGTGAGATGTAGGATGCCCCCAAGTTGTAGGGCCAAATTGGGAATTCCGAATCTAAGTCTGAGTCTAAGTCTGAGAAGGAGGAATACGTCATGAGCGATACGTCCGTGCGCACAATCGTGAAGGAGTCGGTGGGTTGGTCCATCGCGCTTAGTGCCCTAATGATCGTGGCTGGCATTCTGGCCATCGGGCTGCCTCAAGTGGCTGGAGTCGCCGTGAATCTAGTGGTCGCGTGGCTGTTGGTTTTCAGCGGCGCGGCGCATCTGGTGTTTGCCTGGTATACGCGAACCACCGGAGGAGTTGTCTGGGAGCTGCTGCTGGGCATTCTCTATGGTTTCATCGGCGTCTACCTGCTGATGCACCCCATAGGCGGCCTGGCGACACTCACGCTGGTGCTGGCAATCTACCTGTTTGCCGAAGGAATCCTGGAGCTGCTCTTGTCGTTCCAGCTTCGCCCGTTGCCCGGCTCGGGCTGGCTGATATTCGACGGCATCATCACCCTGATTCTTGGCGGGTTGATTTGGAAGACGTGGCCCTCAAGCACCGAGTGGGCGATCGGCACGCTGGTGGGCGTCAGCATGCTCTTCAGCGGAATCTCGCGGCTGATGCTTTCCATGGCCGCGCACCGCGTGGTCACCAAGCTGGCTTAAGCATTCGGCCACAGCAACCATCGAATCGCACCGGACGCAAGGGCAGCCTCATGCAATGCAGGGGGGCTGCCCTTGCCTCGGCCCTCGAACATACGGAGTACTGCTTTAGAGACCTCACCCGAATAGCGTCCGCCACTTCTTGGGCACACCTGCCCAAATGAGCAGTTCAGGCAGCCAAGCACTTAATGGGAGAATCATAGCGGGGCATGGTGGGCGACCAAGGACTTGAACCTTGGACCTCTCCCGTGTGAGGGGAGCGCTCTAACCAACTGAGCTAGTCGCCCGCAAGGGCTGTTTCTAGTGCCTTACTTTTTGTAGCAGAAGGCCACGCGAATTGCAAACCACGATGAACGCCACGACAACCGCTACCACCGCCGCGAGCCGCCTCGCTGACCTTCAGCGCGGGATTGCGCGCGTGGTGAAGGGTAAAGAAGACGTCATCCAGCTCGCGCTCACCACGCTGCTCGCGCGCGGACACCTGCTGATCGAAGACGTGCCGGGCGTCGGCAAGACCACGCTCGCGCACGCCCTGGCGCGCTCCTTCGACTGTTCGTTCCAGCGCATTCAATTCACCTCGGACATGCTGCCCTCCGACGTGATCGGCATCAGCGTCTACAATCCCGGCGCGCAGACGTTCGAATTCAAGCCCGGCCCGATCTTCGCCAACATTATTCTGGCCGACGAAATCAATCGCACCACGCCGAAGACGCAGTCGTCGCTGCTCGAAGCCATGAACGAATCGCAGATCACCATAGACAGCCACACGCGCCCGCTGCCCAAGCCGTTCCTGGTGCTCGCCACGCAAAACCCCATCGAGCACCACGGTACCTATCCGCTGCCCGAATCGCAGCTAGACCGCTTCCTGATGCGCATTCGCATGGGCTATCCCGCGCGCTCGAGCGAAAAGGAAATCATTCGCAATCATTCCGGCCACGGCGGCACGGAGGAAATCGCACCGCTGATGGACGCTGCGGACGTCATCGCGCTGCAGGAAGCCGTCGCGCATGTGAAAGTGGACGACAGCTTGCTCGACTACGCGCTCGAGGTGGTCGAACGCACGCGCCAAAGCGAACAATTGAGCCTGGGCGTAAGCCCGCGCGGCACCGTGATGCTCCATCGCGCGGCGCAGGCGCGCGCCTTTCTCGAAGGGCGCGACTTCTGCCTCCCCGATGATTTCAAGCAGCTCATCCTGCCCGTTTTCGCGCACCGCGTAGTGGTCAGCTCGCGCTACGTCTCCACCCAGAAAAAATCCGAACAGGCCGAAGCCATTCTGCGCGACATTCTCGACACGGTGCGCGTACCGCTGTAGCCCATGGATCACTCACTCGTTGCGCGATGGTGGCGCGGGCTCGACCGGCCCGGCTGGCGCAACTTCGGCATCGCCATGCTGGCACTCGCATTCGCGCTGGTGCTGGCCCTATTCTCCGCCGCCGTGGCGCAAGCAGGGCGCATGACGCTCGCGGCCGTCACCGCCGCTCTCGCACTGGGACTGGCCGGCTGGGTCGGGGTGACCATCGTCCCGGGTCTCGCGCGCCGAACCAGCCTGCAATGGCTCGCCTACCAGGTGGATTACCGCCTGACGCGCGACGGCATCATCTATCTCGCCGCTGTTCTTATCCTGGTGCTCGCCGCTGTCAACACCGGCAATAACCTGCTCTTCCTGATTCTGGCGTGCATGATGGCCGGAATCCTGGTTTCCGGAGCGCTTTCGCGCGCCGTGCTCACGGGAATCGAATTGAAATTCGATCTGCCCGAGCACATCTTTGCCGCCCAGCCCGTGCTGGCCGAAGTCGAACTGCGCAACGAGAAGCCGCTGTGGCCGTCGTTTTCGCTGCGCGTCGCGGGCGACGGCAAAAAAGCGGAGATTCTCACGCGGCCCGTTTTCTTCCCCTACATTCCGAGAAAAAGCGCGGCGCGCCAGAAAGTGGAGCTGAATTTCCCCGCGCGCGGCGTCTATCGCCAGGATGCGTTCGGAATCCGCACTCGATTTCCCTTCGGCTTCTTCGAGAAAACGCGGCGCGTGGGCTCCCAAATCGAGATCGTGGTGTATCCGCAGGTGATGCCGGCGGCGCAGCTCTACGAAATTCTGCCGCTGCTGAGCGGCGAAATGGCCAGCCTCTTCCGCGGCCGCGGCCACGAACTTCATTCGCTGCGCGAATACGTGTCCACGGATAGCGCCCGTTCCGTGGATTGGAAGGTGACGGCAAAATCGCAGCGGCTGATGGTCCGCGAATTCACGCGCGAGGAGGAGCGCCGCGTGATACTCGTGCTCGATTCTTTCATAGGGTCGTCCGATTCAAGAGGCGCTCAGGCCGCAGCGGAACATGCCGAGCGCTTCGAGCGCGCCGTCTCGCTGGCTGCCTCCATCGCGTGGCATTTCCACGAGATCAATTCCGCGATGCAGTTTCGCACCGACCGCATCTCCACTCCCATGGCGCCCGCGCGTGAGATTATCTACGACGCCCTGCGCGAGCTGGCCCTCATTCAGCCCGACGCGTCCTCCACGGGCGGCGCGTTCCTCGACGAATTGACGACCGAGCGCGAGATTTTCAAAATCATCCTCACCTCCCGCTCGCAAAAAAGCATTCCCACGGCGCTGTGGTCCTCCTCCTATTTCATCTTCATCGACCGCCTGTAATTCGCGCGCCTTCCCTTTTCTTCTTTTGCTTCCTCCGCGCCCTGGCCTCAGAATACCTCGCAAATGAAAAGTCCTCTCACGGCACGCGCGCGCGCAAGTTTCCAGCGCCGGCTGCTCGGCTGGTTCCGCGCGCATCGCCGCGATCTTCCCTGGCGCCGGAGCCGCGCCCCCTACCGCATCTGGGTGGCGGAAGTGATGCTGCAGCAGACGCGCATCGCCGCCGTGCTTCCCTATTACCATCGCTTCCTGAAAAAATTTCCGTCCGTCGAGCGCCTCGCGCGCGCCCCGCTGCCCGAGGTGCTGCGCCAGTGGTCCGGACTCGGCTATTACAGCCGCGCGAGAAATCTTCATGCTGCGGCCAAGCAAATCGTCGCGGCGCACGGCGCTAAATTTCCGCGCTCGCTCGAAGCAGCTCTTGCGCTTCCCGGCATCGGAACGTACACCGCAGCCGCGGTCTTGAGCATCGCCTATGACGCGCCGCTCGCCGTGCTCGATGGCAATGTTGCGCGCGTACTCGCCAGACTCGGCGCCATTCGTGGCGATCTGCGCGCGCCGCGCCGCTGGCGGCAACTGGCGGAAACGGCGCAGCGCCTTCTTGCCGAGCGCGCGCCTGGCGATTGGAATCAGGCGCTCATGGAGCTCGGCGAGACAGTCTGCACGCCGCAAGCACCCCGTTGCGCGGAGTGCCCGGTCGCGCGCTGGTGCCTCGCTTACGCGCGCGGAATCACAGGCGAAATTCCCGCCCCGCGCCGCAAGCGCGCCGCCGTCCACATCCGCATCGCCGCCGCGATTCTGCGCGACCCGCGCGGCCGCACCCTGCTCATACGCGATCCCGGTGCACACGATGGCGGCCTCTTTTCGCGCATGTGGCAATTCCCCGCCGTAGAAGTCACCCGCGATGCGAAATCCGAGCTCGCCGCGCATCTGCGCTCGGCGCTGAAAATCGCTTCCGTGGCGCTTGAGCCTCTGCCTGCCGCGCGCCACGGCGTCACCTTCCGCAATATCACGCTTCTGCCGTTTCTCGCGCGCGTCGCACGCCTGCCGAAGCGCCCCCGCACGCGCATCCTCCCGCTCGCACGCCTGCGCGATCTCCCCGTTTCAAGCGCTACGCGCAAAATCGCCGCCGCTGCGGCATCTGTGCCGGCCCGTTAGCCGATTCGCGTCGCCCTCGCACGCGCTCCTCTGGCCGGTGTTAGCATCATAAGAATGGCCTTCACCGCTCATTTGGAAGCGCGTACCGCGCGCACGCAACCCGCCGTGGCGGGCGAGTCTTTACCTGCGCTGCAGCGATACTTCGAGGTTTCGCTCTTCCTGCTCGTCTCGACGGGCTTGCTCGCCATCGTCTCCATGGGCAGGCTCGATATCTTCTCGACCTTCCTTCCGCCGGCCGCGCTCGTTTACAAAGCCATCCGCGTCTGGCGCGGAAAAGGACCGGAAATCTCCACGCGCGTGGCCACATGGCTTGTGATCGCCTACTTCCTGTTTTACCCGGTGGATCTCTTCGTGCTGTCCCGCAATCTCGGCGCGGCAGCGCCCAACCCGGCGCTCTATGCCGCGCTGCTCGCTACGGTCCACTTGGTGCTGTTCGCCACTCTCGTGCGCCTTTTTTCCGCGCGCACGAACCGTGATTACGCCTTCCTCGCTGTTCTCGCCGTCACGTCCATGCTTGCCGCTGCAATTCTCACGGCTGGCACGGGCTTTCTCGCCGCGCTCGGTATCTTTCTCGTGCTGGCGGTTTCGACCTTCGTGGCCCTGGAAATCCGCCGCAGCGCCGCCGGAGCCGTTTCTCCGCCGCTTGAGCCCGGCTCGTCGCTGGCCCGCCGGCTGAATCGCGCGCTGGGAATCACGTCCGCGCTCGTCGCGACAGGCACGCTCGTCATCGGCGGCCTTCTATTCTTCCTGATTCCCCGCTTCACCACGGGATATCTGAGCGCGATCAATCTTCAGTCCGGTCTGATGACCGGTTTCAGCGATAGCGTCACCTTGGGCGAAATCGGAAAGATTATGAAAAACACCGCCGTCGTGATGCGCATTCGCATTGACGGCAGCGATCCTGCCGGCGCCCAGGATGTGCACTGGCGCGGCATGGTCTACACGAATTTCGACGGCCGCCGCTGGTTCTCCCCCTCGCACCATCAGGACGTTCTCATCCCGGATGCCACCGGAGAATACTGGATGGGCCCTTCCGAACTTCCGCCGGGCGAATCCCATCCGCTGCGCTATACCGTGCTGATGGAACCGCTCTCGACCGACGCCATCTTCGTCGCCCCGCGGCTGGAATCCTTGCACGGCCGGTTCTCGAACGACTCGGCTGGTATGGGCGTGCCGGCCCGCCACACCTTTCTGGTCGTCGACTCGACCGGCTCGCTCTTCAATCCCGCACACAACGAAACGAAAATCCGCTATCAAGGGGAGTCCAATCTTCCGGCCATTCCGCCCGCGGAGTTGCGCCAGTCTCCTCCGCTTCTCCCCGACGAGATTCGCAACATCTATCTCCAGTTGCCTCCGCTCGACCCGCGCATCCAGCAGCTTGCCCGGAAAATTACGGCCGGCTCGGAGAATGAATACGATAGCGCCGCTCGAATCGAGCTCTATCTGAAATCACACTACACGTATACGCTCGATCTCAGCGGGCCGCCTGTCGAAGATCCGCTCGCCCATTTCCTCTTCGACCGCCGCGCCGGGCATTGCGAATATTTCGCCGCGGCAATGACCGTGATGCTCCGCGCCGTCGGAATCCCGGCGCGCTACGTCGCGGGATTTCTCCCCGGCGAATACAACGACGTGGGAGGCGACTACATCGTGCGCGAAAGCGACGCGCACACCTGGGTGGAAGTCTACTTTCCGCGTTATGGCTGGATCACCTTCGATCCCACTCCCCCCGGAAGCGCCGAGCGCAGCAGCCTTTTCGGCCGCCTCGGCCTTTACTGGGATTGGTTTCAATTCGCCTGGAGCGAATGGGTGGTGAACTACGACTTTTCGCATCAAATCGCCATGGGACAAAATTTGCAGAAAAGTTCCCGCGATCTGTTCACGCATGCGCGCCAAAGTTACGAACGCAACGAGCAGCACGCCATGCGCGTGCTCCTGGCGCTCGACCGCAGAATCGAAGCGTCGCCCTATTTTCTTCCCGGCGTTCTCGTCTTTCTCGTCGCTCTGCTTTTTTACATGCGCGGGCGCTCCATGATTCGCTACGCCGCCGCCCGCTGGGCATTGCGCACGCGCCGCAGCGGAGACCTCACGGCCCCGCTCGCCTCCCTCGAATACCGCGAGATGCTGCGCCTGCTCGAACGCCGCGGCTGGAAGAAAGCTCCGCCGCAGACGCCGCTCGAATTCGCCGCGGCCATTCCGTCGCCGGAAGTCTCCGCTCCCGTCGCCCAATTGACCGAGCTCTATCAGGCCGCGCGCTTCGGCAATCATCCAGCGCGCATCGAGCAGATGTCTTCCCTCCTCCGCTCCATCCGGAAAATCCTCCGCTCCGGCAAACCCTCTCGGTCGTGATAGGATTGAACGTCTCCGCCGAATACCTAAGGACCGCGCTGGAATGCCTAAAGTCGGATTCGTAAGCCTGGGATGCCCGAAGAACCTCGTGGATAGCGAGGTGATGATGGGTATTCTCGCGCGCGCGGGATACGAGATCACGCCGCGCGCGGACGAGGCCGACGTCCTGGTCGTGAACACGTGCAGCTTCATCGAGCCGGCGCAGCAGGAGTCCGTGGACGCAATTTTGGAAATGGCGGAATACAAGAAATTCGGCCGCGCGCAAAAACTGATCGTCGCCGGGTGCCTGGCCGAACGCTACCGCGGGGAAATCCGCGCGCAAATTCCGGAGGTGGACGCCGTCGTCGGCACGGGCGAAATCGAAAAGATTCTCGCGGCGTGCCAAGGCGAACTCGCCGTCGAAACAGACGCCCTCGCCGAATCGCCCGCCTATCTCTACCACGACCTCACGCCGCGCATACTCGCGACCCCGCGCCACACCGCCTATATCAAAATCAACGAAGGCTGCGACCATCCCTGCACCTTCTGCGTGATCCCGCAGCTTCGCGGAAAATTTCGCAGCCGCCGGTTCGAATCGGTGGTGCGCGAGGCGGAAAATCTGGCCGCCGCTGGTGTGCGCGAAATTTCTCTCATTGGCCAGGACACCACCTACTACGGCGAAGACCTGGGCCTGCGCAACGGCCTTCCCGTGCTGCTCGAACGCCTGGCGCAAATCGAGGACCTGCGGTGGATTCGCTTCCTTTATTGCTATCCCAACCGCATCACTGACCAACTTCTCGAAACCATCGCCGCGCATCCGCGCCTCGCCAAATATCTGGATATTCCGCTCCAGCACGCGAGCCGCAGCGTCCTCGCGCGGATGAAGCGCGGCTCGCACGCCGGCGCATTCCTGAAGCTGCTCGAAAAAATACGAGGGATAATTCCGGGCGTTTCCATTCGCACCTCATTCATCGTCGGCTTCCCCGGCGAAACCGAAAGCGATTTTCACGAATTGTGCGAATTCGTCCGTGCCGCCGAATTCGATTGGATGGGCGTTTTTTCCTACTCGGATGAAGACGCGGCCAAAAGCTACGCCTGCGCGGACAAAGTGGACGCAAAAACAATCAAGCGCCGCCGCGACGCGCTCATGGCCATCCAGAAAAAGATATCCGCCCACAAATTGCGCCGGCGCATCGGGACGCGCCTCGAAGTGATGCTCGAAGGCCCATCCAAGGACACTGACCTCGTCTGGGAAGCTCGGCACGAAGGCATGGCGCCGGAAATTGACGGCAAGGTGTACGTCACGGAGTTCGAAGGCGTCACCGACGCAGCCGAATTGCCGCCGCCAGGGACGCTCGCGACGATCGAGATCACCGATGCCAAGGATTACGACCTTATCGGCCGCGTCGTCGAATTCGAATCCCGCCGCGCGGGAATCCCCATCCCCTCGCCCGCCAAAAATCTGTTCCCCATTCTGTCCGCTCGTTAGCAAAGCGGTAAGGCGCACTGGATATACGCGTCAAACCCCCTGAATTCTGTACGCAAAAATCTGGAGTCGACTTGTATGGAGAATTGTGTGCAAAACCTTGGATTTCTAAGCGAATTGAGGCAGATAACCCTTTTGTTTGCAGTACCCCGAAATTGGCACCGTAATTGCCAAATGATATCGGTAGGCAGTCAGTGCCTCTCCGCAGGCGTATGCTCTCCAGCCGCATACGTAGGTTTATACGTAAATCTATTGGGCCCCTTCTTATGCGGCCAGAGAGAGGTGTGTATGCGGGAATCTGTAAGGAATGCACTGAAATCAGGACTTTTGCTCAAGCTCGGGACACTGCTGGCCATTTTGTGTCTTGGAGCGGTCCTTCCTGCCAAGGCAACAACCGTGACCTACAGCGTGAATATCACGGGCGTTGGCGGGCCGGCAGGAACTGGGTGCGCTTTGGATGTGGGCAAAACCGGCACCATCACAATCACTACAGGAGCAACCGATACCTTTGAATTTACTGCCGCGAATGGTTGCTACGCCGGAGCCAATGGGCCGGGAGCAACAGCTACGCCTGACTTTGGCCCATCAACGTGCAGTAGCGGTGGCTACAATTGTTCGACTCTCGGTACTCCCGTAGCCGGCAAGACTTATCTTTTCTCCAACCAACCCGGAGCCGGTGGATTCGCAAACAATGCCGGGGAATGTGAGAACGCTACAGATTGTACAAAGGAATCGCTCACCTATAATCTTGTGGTGGTCGTCCCAAGCGCTGGCTTTTTCAGTAGTTCGAACACTGCTATACAGGCCGGCGGATCCAATGAGCACCAATCCCAATTCGACATCCAAGTAGATGACGCGAAGTTGGTGACTACGCCTGAACCATCCAGCACACTTCTTCTGGGCGTGGGTCTATTGGCCCTAGGCCTTGCCGGGGCTTTTAGGCGCAAGCTGCCGACGGCCGCATAGTTCGGATTTATTTGGACTGATGTTTCAGTGAGATAACCGTCTGCCCCAAGCGAAGCTTCTTCGCTTGGGGTTTTTCGGTTTTAGCCCGGGGGGCCAAGGCTTTCGATCGGACTGTTTGCACTGCGTACATCGCCGAGACAGGCTCGCTACGCGACTGCGATACCGGCCTTACAATACTTTGCGAATCCAACCAGCCCAAACAACGCAAGCAGGCCGATGGCCAGCAACGCACCGGAGGACGGCTCAGGCGCCACTGCATCTTCCGCCGCCGTTGACATCGTAAACGCAAAAGTACTGTCCGGCCTCGCGGTGGGCCAGTTGTTGTAGCGAATCACGAGATAGTCTCCCGGGGCGACACCCGTTCCGCCGGATTGTTCGAAGGTGATCGGGGTTCCGCCATTGGCTGGCGAGGCAGCCGTGCCAAGGGTGCCGAATGCTGCCGTGGTTCCCGTAGGGAAAAGGCTGGGTTCGAAGGTTTCGTTGGTATAGGTATGGCTTTGGCTGGTGCTTCCGCCGGCGATGGCAATAATCGTCATGTCGGTCCACGTCATACCCGTTTCATTTTGATAGAAGGCGAGATAGTTGGTTCCCGCCGACGTGTTGTACGAGTCGCTAAACGTAAGCGATGTCTCCGCTGCGACTGTCGAACCGGCTGGAAGCGTACCTGGAAGCGTGGTAATGACTCCGGCCTCGATGGTGGGATCATCAACCGCGTCTGCTCGCGCCGGCTGCACCGCACCCGCCACAAGGCCTAGTACCGCTACTGCGAACAGCAAACCGTTGACACGTTTCATGGTTTCCCCCTTACCCTGAGCACTCGTCCCGGGATCTGCTTCCGAATGTGCCAAGAAGCCCCCCGAAATGCTTCCAGCAAGGCGATTACCATGCGGCTATCAAAGTTGCAGCTCCGTATCTCATTGAAAGTAAAACCAATGGGATAGTTAACTTAAACAGTATCTTCCAGCGATATGCAAGAAAGTTGCTTTTCTTACTAAACAGATTCCCTGCGTAGCGCAAGATGCTTGGCCATCCGTTCCGAATAGGACCTGCCTAAGCTTTACGGCAAATTCAAGGCGGTGCACCACTCTCGCGCCCAGCGTTCCAGCCGGATTCTGCCAAGAATGCCCATGCATGCGGCGCGTAAATCTCCAACGAGCGCAATATCCGTAAGTTGCGCGAATCCCCTCTCTCCCATGGCGGAAGCAACACCTGGTAGATGGATTGCAGATTCCCATCTGACAGATTTGTTTATAATCGCTCTAGAGCTGCGCAACGGGCAGCAAGAGTCAAGAGAATCAAATGATATCCGCCGTTCACAGGCCTTCCTCCATCACTCGAGCAATGCCTTTCATTGCGGCTATTCTTGGCATTTTCCTCCTGGCCGGCTGCTCCCGCGATCCACGAGTCCTCAAGCGGCGCTACTTCAGCAAAGGCACCGCGTACTTCGCCAAGGGCCAATACGCCGAAGCGGCCATCGAATACCAGAATGCCATTCAGGTTGATCCGAAGTTTTCCCAGGCGCACTATCGGCTTGCGCAATGCTACGCGGAGCAGGCCTACTGGGGCGGCGCCTATCAGGAGTTCTCTCGTACCGTCGAAATCGCTCCTGGAAATCTAAATGCGCAGATCGACCTCTCGCACATCCTGCTCGCCGCCGGCAAATTCCCCGACGCGCGCGACCATGCCGAAGTCGTGCTGAAGAGCGAGCCGCAGAACGCGGAAGCGCAAATCCTGGTGGCCGATGCGGATGCCGGAAGCGGCGACCTATCGAAGGCCATCACCGAAGCTCAGATGGCCATTCAGATGGACGCGAATCGCTCAGCCTCTTACCTGAGCCTCGCCCTGCTGCAGGAGAGAAACCAGGACGCGCCCGCGGCGGAGCACAGTTTCCAGAAGGCGCTGGCGCTCGATCCGAAATCAACCAACGCCACTCTGGCTCTCGGCCGTTTCTATCAATCTCAGAAGCGCTGGCAGGACGCTGAAAAGCAATTTCAAGCGGCCATCGCGCTCGACCCGCTAAATCCATCCCCGCGCGCCGCGCTCGCCAACCTCTATCTCGGCGAAGGCCAAAAAGATATGGCCGAGCAAGTTTTGCGGGATGCCAAAGCCGCGCTCAAGGACAATCCAGTCGGCTACCGCATGCTCGGCGACTTCTACCTGAGCCAACAGGAATCGGACAAAGCCGCGGCCGAATTCTCCGCGCTCCACGCCGAACACCCTAAGGACACTGCGGTTACGAAGACCTACGTCCAGATTCTGATTCTCCGCAACAATCTGGACCAGGCGACCAAGCTCAATGATTCGATCCTGCAAGCTTCTCCTTCGGACTCCGATTCCCTTGTTCTTCGCGGCCAGATTCTCACCCGTGAGGGCAAGCCGAGCGACGCGGTTTCGACCCTCGCATCCGCCGCGAAGGCTTCTCCCGATAATCCCTTGGCTCACTATTTTCTGGGTGTGGCCTACGCGGACACCTCGAATTTCAGCCAGGCTCAAACGGAATGGCTGCAGGCCGCCCAGCTCCGTCCCGGCATGGCCGATCCGGAGCGTGCTCTGGCGGCGCTCGCTCTGCGCAATGGCAATACGGACCTCCTAGCGGATAGCAGCAGCCAACTGATCAAAATTGAGCCGCATTCGCCCGAAGGTTACATCTTCCATGCAAAAGCATCCTTCGCAAAAGGCGACCAGGCCGCGACGGAAGCCGATTTGAAAATGGCCATGTCCCTCGCGCCGCAAGATGCGGATCCCTTCACGCTCATGGGTGACCTGCGGATCGTGCAGAAAAATCCGGACGAAGCCGCGAAATTTTACGCCCAGGCCCTCGCTCTCAATCCCTCCGCGTCCGGCGCCCTCACCGGCCTCATCAATATTGACCTCGGCCGCAAAATGCCGGCGCAGGCCCTGAGCCTGGTGCAGGATCAAATCACGCGCGCGCCCGGCAACAGCTACCTCTACGTTCTGCTCGGCCAGGTTGAGGCCGCCAATCAGGACCCGGCGAAGGCGGAAGCGGCGTTTCAGAAAGCGATCGATCTGGACAAGAACAACGTGCCCGCCGTCCTTCTCCTCGCGAATGTGCTGGTTTCGCGCGGTTCGCTGGACGAGGCCATCTCCAGCTATCAGCGCGCGCTCGTCGCCAATCCGGGCGATATACGCATTTACATCGCCATGGCGGGCCTCTTCGAAAAACGCGATCAGTGGCAATCAGCTGAGGATATGTATAAAAAAGCGCTGCAAATCCAGCCGAACAATCCCCTGGCCGCGAACAATCTTGCCTATCTGATGCTCGACCACGGTGGCGACGTCAATGTCGCGTTGTCCCTCGCTCAGACGGGCCGTCGCGGCCTGCCCAACTTGCCGGCCTCCGCCGACACCCTCGGCTGGGCCTACTACCATCAGGGCGCATACGACTCCGCCATTGACGCGCTCCAACAAGCAGTCAACGGAGACCCGAAGAACGCCACCTACCACTACCACCTCGGCATGAGCTACGAGAAGGTCAGCAACTTCGCGCAGGCCAAGAAGCAGCTCGAGTGGACACTGCAACTCAGTCCGGACTTTAGCCAGGCCGCTGAGATTCGTGGCCTGCTCTCCGGGCAGCCTCAGCACGATTGAAAGTGGGAAAAACCTCCCGCTTTACCTCGCGATAATCCTCCGGCCTGATTCTGCGGTATGCTCATCGCATGAAATGGGTCTGCCCGATATGCCGCAAGCCCGTGGATTCCCAGACGCACGCGGATTTCCCATTTTGCTGCGAGCGCTGCCGCCTGCTCGACCTCGGCAACTGGGCCAGCGAGAAATATAAAATTAGCGAGCCGGTGATGGACGAATCCATTCCCGAAGCTCCCGAGCGCAACGCGGAGGAGAACGATGACTGAAACGCCCGCGCCCGCCACGCCACCCTCGGCCATGCTGTACAAGCCGCGTTTCGCCCTTTTCATCGCCACCGCGTGCGGCCTCGGTTACATTCCAATTGCGCCCGGCACCTGGGGCTCGCTCGTCGGCGTGATTTTGTACTGTGCTAGAGGCTCACGCATCACACGGGGCGCCGACTCTGTTTGGATCCGTTTTGGAGTGACTTCTCTCCCTGTGACTATCATCATTGCGATTGCAGTTTGTTTTCTCCTCGCCGTCGCAGGCGTGTGGGCTTCGAATCGAGTGGAGAAATTCGCCCCGACAAAAGATCCTCAATATGTGGTGATTGACGAAGTCTCGGGCCAATTTCTTACCTACCTGCTCGCGCTCGCCCCGCTCAACTGGAAATATTTGCTCGTGGGTTTTATACTTTTTCGTGTGTTCGATATTTGGAAGCCGTTTCCGGCGCGCCAGGCGGAGTCCCTGCCTGGCGGCTGGGGCATCATGGCGGACGACTGGGTCGCCGGAATCTATGCCGCGATGGGATTGTGGATCGCGCGAGCCTTCTTGCACCTCTAGCGACAGAAAGCATCTGTGAAAACGAACGGCATTCCGAGGATTGAAAGCGTCAAACCGGCCGCGGCCCTTCCGGGCGGCGAAGTCCACATTCAGGGCAGCGGCTTCGGCGCGCGCAATCACGGGCGTCCCGAGGTGCAATTCGGCTCGGCGGAAGCGAGCCTGGTGATGGCCGCGGACAATCTTCTAATCGCGCGCGTCCCGGAGGGCGCCGAGGGCGGCGCGGTGCGCGTGCGCATGGGCAGCGTCGAAAGCGCGCCTTACCCGATGGCGCTGGGCGTGCAGATTGCGGACAACCTCCACGCCGTGGCCAATCCCGCCGTGGACGCGGCCGGGAACATCTACGTCACCTTCAGCGGGCAGCGCGGCCAGAAGGTGCCTGTCTCGCTCTATAAAATCACCGCGAATCATACGGTGAAGCCGTTTATCACCGAACTGATGAATCCCACCGGCCTGGCCGTGGACCGCAACGGCTATCTCTTTGTCTCCTGCCGCAACGACGGCACCATCCACCGCATCTCGCCCGACGGCCGCTCCATGCAATGGATCGAAGGCATGGGCATCGCCACGGGCATCGCGTTCGACAAGGCCGGAAACCTCTACGTAGGCGACCGCAGCGGAACGATTTTCAAAATCAGCCCGGAGCGCGAAATTTTCGTGTTCGCCACGCTCGAGCCTTCGCTTTCCGCCTATCATCTGGCATTCAGCCCGGCGGACGAGCTTTTCGTCACCGGCCCCACCACCTCCAGCTTCGACCGCGTCTATCGGATTTCTTCCGCCGGCGAGGTCAGCGTATTTTTCCGCGGGATGGGACGCCCGCAGGGATTGGCATTCGATCGCGCGGGCAATCTCTACGTCTCGGGGTCGGTCGGCGGGACGCGCGGCATCGTGCGCCTCACGCCCGAGGCCAAGCCCGAACTCGTCCTCGGCGGCACCAACATCGCCGGAATGGCGCTCCTGCCGACCCATCGCGCCATGATCGCCACAACGAACGCCCTCTACACCCTCGACTGGGACGTCGAAGGCCTGCCACTCAACGGCTAGCCGCCGCGCTTTCCGCGTCCCGGCGCTTTGCGTTGGGATGCCGCCGTCCTTATTTCAGCGGTGGGGACATCCTGGCCAGCAACAAGGGCGCCGCATTCCTTCTTTGAGCTCCGAGCATACCCGCTCAACGTGCTGCCTTCTGGTTTCCGGTTTCTTGACGGAGATAACCCAGCAGATCCACTCATTGCGTGCCAGTGGCGTAATGTCCTCCCACTTCGCCCGCGCCGCCGGGTCAGAAATGAGAGCCTTTCGTAAATCCGCTGGTACGCTGTGTACCGCGCTTGCGGAGATCGCTTTCTTGGCCATCGCCTTCATTCTACATCGTTCGGCGATTTGCAAGACAGCACGAACCTAAGCCTTGCTCTTGCGTTTGCTCGGGCCGCTAGCCCAGCGGGAAGGGGCCCTCGACAAGCTTCTTGTCGTAATCGGCGAACCACAGTTCGTCGTCACCGTCGACGGCAACACCAGCGATCTGTCCACCCGTAAGCGATCCGAGCCCAGCTGGGGGTTTCTCCCTGAGATTGTCAACGCGGCCTATGAACAATATCTTCTTGCCGGACGCCACAATGGTCTGAGACTTGGAGGTCGCGATGCATTGAACCATTCCTAGGTGTGACGCCAACAATCGCGCCTTACCGTCCGCAACCGATACCGCGTAAATCTTTCCAGAGTCGTCCGCGACGATGAGTCGTTGGCCGGCAACATCGAACGCCAAAGTGCCGGGTGAATTGATCCGAGGCAGAGACCATATCTTTGCCGAGGGAGCATCCCAGCTATCCCAATACCTGATCTCCCCAAGGGCAGGCAGAGCCACATAAAAGGTGCTGCCATTCGTCGCGATTCCGGCACACGCCGTGTTTGCCACCACCAGCCGCTTACTCACGGCCTTGGTCGCAAGAGAGTATCTGTGAATCGTACAACCGAGCTTGGAGTTCGACGTGACAAACACTGAATCGCTGCTCGCTGCGGCGGATTGGGCGCTGTAACCAGCTTCCACTTGAAACAGCTTTTCAATGCGGGGCGTTGTTTGAGGGTCGGCCACCAGCCTGGACACGCCACCCGAGGCGTCCAGCACGAACATGCCCGATGCTTGGTTGAATACTAGATCCGCAGGTGCCCAACCCGCCTGCTGGAACCTTGTTGGCGGAGATTGGACGCTTTTAGCGGAGCCAAGGCATACTGCAATTAGTACCCACAAGCCGACGAACGGAATGACTCGTTTCATGGTTACCTCCCGTATTACATCAAACCGCCGGCTACAGATATTTTACTCCTTTCGGAGGAAACACGGACGGTGGGCCCGCCGCTTTCAAACGGGAGCTGCAGTGGGCACTCCTAGCACCTCCTTCGACTCGCTCAGCCCTCGAAGCGCGCATTTCGTGCCCAATCGCTCGCTGTCGCCGGCCTCTATTGCGCTGGCTCGGTGTCATCGAGTAAAACTCTTACGACATGAATGCGGAGATCATTGCGGTGGGGTCGGAGCTGCTGACGCCGGACCGCCTCGACACCAATTCCCTCTTCCTCACCTCGGAGCTCAATAAACTCGGGATTCGCGTGATTCACAAGGCGGTGGTCGGCGACACGCGCGAAGAGATGCGGTCGTCGTTCCGGCATGCGCTGGACCGCGCCGACGTGGTGGTCTCCTCTGGCGGCCTGGGCCCCACGGACGATGACCGCACGCGCGAGACCGTCGCCGAGCTGCTGGGGCGCAAGCTGCGCCGCGACGACGCGCTGCTGCGCCACATCCAGGAGCGATTTCGCCGCTCCGGGCGCGTGATGGCGGAGATCAACGCCCGCCAGGCCATGGTCCCGGAGGGCGCCACGATCCTGCCCAATCCGCGCGGCACCGCGCCGGGGCTTTGGCTCGAAGCCGGCGGACATATTTTGATTTTGCTTCCCGGCGTGCCCGGCGAGCTTCGGGCGATGTTCGACGAAGAAGTGAAGCCGCGCCTGGCGCGGCTGGGACCGAGCGAGCGGCTTTTCTCGCGCGACCTGCGCGTGACGGGGCTTGCGGAATCGGAAGTCGAGCAGCGCGTCTCGCCGCTGTATGCCGTCTATCCCGAGACGGAAACGACCATCCTCGCGACGGCCGCGGGCATCCAGCTTCATCCGCGCGCGTGGTCGAGCGACGCGGCAAAAGCCAAAGCGCAGCTCGACGAAATGAGCGAGCGGATGGCGCTCGCGCTCGGCGAGTATCTCTATTCGGCGCACGGCGAGACGCTCGAGGAAGTTGTGGGGCGCGCGCTCACGGAGAATCGCGCCACAATCGCCGTGGCCGAAAGCTGCACGGGAGGCATGCTGGCACAGCGGCTGACGAATATCCCCGGCAGCTCGGCCTACTTCATCGGCGGCGTGGTCTGCTACAGCAACGACGTGAAGACGAGCGTCGCAGGCGTGCCGCCGGAGCTGATCGAGTCGAAGGGCGCGGTGAGCAGCGAAGTGGCGCTCGCGCTTGCCGATGGCATCCGGAAGCGCATGGGCGCGACGCTCGGCGTGGGCGTCACGGGAATCGCCGGCCCCAGCGGGGGCACGCCGGAAAAGCCCGTGGGACTGGTCTACATCGGGATCGCGGATGAGCGCGGCGCGCGCGAGAAATCTTTTCGTTTTCTGGGCGACCGGGACCAGATTCGGCAGCGGGCAACACAGGCGGCGCTCGACATGGTGCGGCGCTATTTTCTTTTTCCACCGCCGAAATGAGGCGTGACGGATGAGGCTCTTCGTGGCGCTGGATGTGCCGGAGGACGTGCGCGAAACGCTTGGCGAACTGATTGCGCGGCTCAAGCCGATGTGCCGCGAGGCTAGATGGGTGAAGCCCGAAGCAATGCACGTGACGCTGAAATTCATCGGGCACGTGGAGGCAACGACGCTCGGCTCGATTCGCGAAGCGCTGGCGACGGTTCGATTGCAGGGACCGGTCGAGATGCGCTTTCGCGGGGCGCGATTTTTCCCGAGCGAGCGTTTTCCGCGCGTTCTGGCAAGCGAAGTGGAGGCTTCGCCGAACGCGGGAGAGCTCGCCGCGGAAATTGAGCGCACGCTCGTTCCGCTGGGCGTTCCCGCCGAGGGACGCGCGTTTGTGCCGCACTTGACGCTGGCACGGCTGAAGTCCGGCGAAGAAACCGAAGCGCTGGTGAAGGCGGCATCGGAAATGGCGGCGCGCGATTTCGGGAAGGCGAAGGCGATGGAATTCCATCTATTCGAAAGCTTCCTGCGTCCTTCGGGCGCGGAGCACAGGCGCGTGGAAAGCTATCCACTCATGAAAGCGGCAACGTGAACGCTCACTGGCACTGGCTGATCGGCGTGATGGCGTACGCGTTGGGGTCCATCCCCTTTGGGCTGCTGATCGTGAAGGCGCGCGGAGGCGGCGACATACGCGAGTCCGGCAGCGGGAATATCGGCGCAGCCAATGTGACGCGCAATGCGGGGTTCACGGCGGGCGTCCTGACTCTGGCTCTCGACGCCGCAAAAGGCTGGCTGGCCGTGTGGCTTGCGAGCCATTGGACCGGCGGCGATATCCGCTGGATGATGGCGGCGGCGATTCTCGTGGTCGCCGGGCACGTGTTTCCCATATGGCTGGGATTCAAGGGCGGCAAGGGAGTGGCCACGAGCCTAGGCGCATTTCTTGTCATCTGTCCGCAAGCCGTTGGCGCGGGAATCGCGCTGTGGCTACTAGTGGCCGGATTCTGGGGCTACTCGTCGCTTGGGTCCATCCTGATGGCGGCGGCTATGCCGCTGTTCGTCTATCTCCTTTATGAGCCGCGACATGCCCCACCCTCGATCGTTACAGGGGGCGTAGTGGCAATTTCCCTGCTGGTACTCGCCAAGCATCGCGCGAATCTGGAGCGGCTGGTGGCGGGCACCGAGGACCGGCTGCGTCCCCCTCGGCGCTGACACGCAAGTGACTGTGGGCATGTTGCTTATACGCTAACGCATGTACCTTCGGCCAGTTGTACCCTCCGGCCAGGCTCGCTAGCATTTTTGTGTGGGTCACCATGTCTATTGAAGCACCCCAGAACATCCCCTCGGGAAGGATACGCATTCTGTGGATCGTGCTGGGAGCCCTCCTGCTCCTGAGCGTAATACCCCTGTGGCTCTATCACCGCCAGGTGCTGCGCCTGAGCGAAGAGAAGCTGCAGGATACCGAGCGCTTGCAACAAAGTGAGATTACCCGGTCACTCGCGAGCGAAACGCTCCAGTTCGAGGAGGGCGCCCACGAACAGCTGCAAAGCCAGAGGCAGATGCTGGCGCTGGCCGGCTGGATTCAGGACGTGGACGACGTGGCGCATGCGCCGCAGATTTCGCGTCTGTTGCAGGATTTCGTGGAGAACAATAGCAGCATCCTGTACGTCACGGCTGTGAACGAGCAGGCCAAGGGAGAATCAGCGGGAAGTTTCCCAGCCACCCAGGACCCCTTTGTGGGAGCGGCGCTGCAGCGGGCCTTTACGGCCAGCATCCAGGGACTGAATTTCATCAGCGAGCCTTTTGCGCTGGGGCAGGGCGGACGGCCGGCGCTGGTGATGTCCGTGCCGCTGCTGGCGGATGGCCATTTTACGGGGATGTTCGCCTCGGTGATTTCGATTGACCATCTGGTGGAGCGCATCCGCGACGCGAGCGTGCGCGACCGCACGGTGTTCATCGTAAATATGCACGGTCAAATCGTGGCCTACCCATTCGCGGGCGAGTTTGTTCCGGGGCAGGATTTCAGCACGATTTCTCCGCTAGTGAGACAGTTCAGAGACCTGCCACGCGATCTGCGGACCACGGAAACCATGCATTTCACACTGCCCGGAAAGGACAAGAGCCGCTCGGTGGAGATGATCGGGACGTACAGCACGATCCCGGAACTGAGCTGGGCGGTGATCGCGCAGCGCAGCCTGGATGACGCGCGCGTGGACGCGGGCGTGAAGGAACTGACGGCGCAGGCGCTGAGCTTCGTCCTCGCCGTGACGTTTGCGGCGCTGATCCTGGGATATTTCTTCGCGGTGGGCATCACGCGGCCGATTCGGGGCCTGGTGGAATCCACGCGCGCCATCAGCCGGGCGGAATTCCACGAGCGCGCCGAGGTTCGCGGCGCGGCGGAGATCAGCGAACTGGCCGAAACATTCAATAAGATGGCCGGCGACATCGAGGAATACGTCGAACGGCTGAAGCTGGCGGCGGCTGAAAATCACGAGCTCTTCCTGGGCTCGATCCGCATGCTCGCCGCGGCCATCGACGAGAAAGACCCCTATACGCGAGGCCATTCCGGGCGCGTGGCGAAGTACTCGTTGATTATCGGAGAGACGCTGCACATGAGCGCGGAGCATTTGGACCGCCTGCGCATTTCGGCGCTGCTGCACGACGTGGGCAAAATCGGCGTGGACGATCGCGTGCTCAAGAAGCCCGGAAAGCTGACGGATGAAGAGTTCGACTTGATGAAGCAGCACACCATCAAGGGAGCGAATATCATGCGCCCCGTGGCGCAATTAAAGGACGTGCTGCCCGGCATCGAGCTTCACCACGAGCGTATGGACGGCCAGGGATATCCCTACGGCCTGGAAGGCGAGAAGATTCCGCTTATGGCGCGCATCATTGCCGTGGCGGACACGCTTGACGCCATCACCACGAACCGCCCCTATCAGTCGGCGATGGATTTGGACTGGGCGGTGAAGCGCATCCGCTCGCTGGCCATCTCGCGGTTCGACCCGGAAATCGTGGATGCGCTCGAGTCCGCAGTGAAGGCCGGGCGATTGCGCCTCAGCGCCACGCTGGTGGAAGTGTAGGCAAGCCGCTTTTTCTCCCGCTGCGATTCCTCTGCTAGAATGTGAAGCTCGAACCCGCGCGACGAGCCGCATGATCTCACTCTTCGGAAAACCGAAACCCACGCTGCTGGAACGGCTGAAGGAGTCCGTCGGCAAGACACGTTCGGAACTCGCCGCGCAGATCGAGCAATTGCTTACCGGCGACCGCCCCGTGGATCCCGAGCTGCTGAAGCAGCTGGAATCGGCGCTGCTGCGCGCGGATATCGGCGTGCGAACCACGCGGGAAGCTCTCGCCGCGCTGCGGGAGCAGGTGAATGAGCACAAACTGGATGGCTCGGCGGCGCTGAAGCAGGAATTGAAGAGCCAAATTCTGAAAATTTTGGCTGTGCCGGGGGCAGGATCCGGAGGCGGCGATGCCGCGGCGGCGGAGGCCGCGCCGCGCGTGCTTTTCGTCGTGGGCGTGAACGGCACCGGCAAGACAACGACGATCGGCAAGCTGGCGCATCGGCTGAAGGAAGAGGGCGCGAGCATCGTATTGTGCGCCGCGGACACGTTTCGCGCAGCCGCCATCGAGCAACTGGAAGTGTGGGGGCGACGCGCGGGCGTGGAAGTGATCAAGCAGAAATCGGGCGCGGACCCATCCGCGGTGATTTTCGACGCGCTCACAGCGGCGCGCGCACGCGCGGCGGACGTAGTGATCGTGGATACGGCGGGCCGGTTGCACACGAAATCGAATCTGATGGCCGAGCTTGAGAAAATGAAGCGCACGGCGGCGAAAATCGTTCCCGGAGCGCCACACGAAGTGCTGCTGGTGCTCGATGCGACCACGGGGCAAAATGGGCTCAACCAAGCCCGCGAATTCTGGAGCCATGCGGGTGTGACGGGAATCGTGCTCTCGAAACTCGACGGTACGGCGAAGGGAGGGATCGTCGTCGCCATCGCCCGCGAACTGAACCTGCCCATTCGTTTCGTCGGAACGGGCGAGCAGATGGACGACCTGGTACCCTTCGACGCGGAAACGTATGTCAACTCGCTCTTTGACTAAATTGCCTGCGAGCCCTATCCCCTGGATGGATGGGGCCATCGAACTGGCCCACGAGGCGATGGCTCTCGCGCATCCCAACCCGAGGGTGGGAGCGGTGATCGTCAAGGATGGCCGAAAAGTCGGCGAAGGGTTTCACGAGTACGAGAAGCGCGACCATGCTGAAATTATCGCGCTGAAGCAGGCTGGCGCGAAAGCGCGCGGCGCGACGCTCTACGTCAATTTGGAGCCGTGCTCGACGACGGGCCGCACGGGGCCGTGCACGAAGGCGATTATTTCGGCGGGCGTGAAGCGTGTTTACGCCGCGATGAAAGATCCGAATCCGGCGGTCGCTGGGCGCGGATTTGCGGAGCTGAAACGCGCGGGCGTGGAAGTGCACGTGGGAATCCACGAAGAATACGCGAGAGAGTTGAATGAAGATTTTGCGAAGTGGATTCGCACCGGACTCCCCTTCGTCACACTGAAAGCCGCGCTGACGCTCGACGGCCAAATCGCCGCGCGCCCGGGCAGCGTGACACAGATCACGGGCGAGGCTTCGCGGGCTGCGGTGCAGCGGCTGCGGCACTCCGCAGATGCGCTGCTTACGGGAATCGGCACAGTGCTCGCGGACAATCCACGGCTCACGGATCGCAGCGGCGAGCCGCGCCGGCGGCGGCTTCTGCGCGTGGTGCTCGATTCGCGGTTGAGGATGCCCTTGCGGTCGAAGCTGGTGAAATCGGCCAAGGGCGATGTGATTGTGTTCACGGCGCAACCAGACGATTCGCCGAAGGCGCGCGCTCTCAAGAGAGCGGGCGTGGAAGTTTTCCATGCGGGTGCGCGAGGCGGGCGAGTGGATTTGCGCGGCGTGCTTCGCGAATTGGGCAAGCGTGCAATGCTGCATGTGCTGCTCGAAGCCGGAGCGGAATTGAATGGCGCGGCGCTGGAAGCCGGGATTGTGGACAAGATGGTTCTCTTCTATGCTCCGAAGGTGATGGGGACGGGCGGAGTTCCGCTGGCGCGAATCCTGGCGGCGCGATGGTTTTTGAAGTCGCCCTCCCTCGCGAATCTCACGGTGGATCGGTACCGGCCGGATTTCATCGTCGAAGGATATTTTCACGATGTTTACGGGAATCATTGAAAATCTGGGAAAAATTGACGCGCTCGATGCCGGGGCGCAAGGCGGGCGGCTGCGCGTGAATCTGGCGGACGCGCCAGCCATCGCCACGGAGATGAAACTCGGCGACAGCATCGCTGTGAACGGCTGCTGCCTGACGGTGGCCGATTTCGGGAAAAACTATTTTTCGGCGGACTTGTCCGGCGAGACGCTGGCGCGGACGTCGTTCAGCGGAAAAAAACCGAGCGATCTGGTGAATCTCGAACGGCCGCTCGCGGCGGACGCGCGCCTCGGCGGCCATTTCGTCCAGGGGCATGTGGACGGCACGGGGCGCGTGACGCGGCTGACGCCCGAAGGAGAAAACTGGTGGCTTGGGGTGCGCGTGCCGGAGGAGCTGCGGCGCTACGTGGCCGAAAAAGGCTCGATCGCGGTCGATGGGATCAGCCTGACGGTGGCGCGTTGGCAGGACGGCGCAGCCGAGATGGCGATTGTCCCGTTCACATACGCGCATACGAATGTGCAGGCCCTGGCCGTGGGCGACCCGGTGAATTTGGAGTGCGACATTCTGGCCAAATATGTGGAGAGTTTGCTCGAAGCGCGCAAGATGCCTTAGTCCTCTCGGCTGACGCTCGCGCAGTTGATCGAAGCAGGGTCTAGTCGCAAGCGCCATTCGAACTGAAAATGCTTCCTTAGATGAAGGTTTCTGATGGCCACGCATCTACAAATCGGAATTCTAGGCAACTTTAACCGTGCGTTCCATTCGCACTGGGCAACTGAAGCTGCTCTATATCACTCCGCGTCGCAATTGGGATTCACGGTAGAGCCGCGATGGGTGCCGACGGAATCCTTGGACGGGGCCGAGACGGAAGGTCGCCTCGAAGGATTTGCCGGTCTATGGGGTTCGCCGGGCAGCCCCTATGCGAGCTTCACAGGGATGCTGCGCGGTATCGAGTTTGCCCGGAGGCGGGATTTACCTTTCCTCGGCACGTGCGGGGGTTTTCAGTATGCGCTGATAGAGTTCACGCGCAATGTGCTGGGAATTGCGGACGCGGACACGGCGGAAAACGATTCGGGATCGAAAAATATCGTAATCACGCCCGCGGCGTGCGCCCTGCCGGGAGCAGTGCCCGGAAGACCAAAAATGTCGGGCGTTGACGCCGTGTACCCCGTGGCGGGAACGCTCGTTGATCAGCTCTGCGGCACGCGCGAGCTACGCGGCGAGTATTTTTGCAATTTCGAGACAAACGCGAAATTCGTGCCGCACTGGGAAGCGGGCGGACTACGTATTGCCGCGCGCAGGCCTCAAGGAGAAATGCGCGCATTCGATCTGCCTGATAAGCGGTTTTTCCTCGCAACGCTCTTTCAGCCACAGCTCTCTTCCAGCGTTCAACATCCCCATCCGATTATTGAAGGGGTTTTGCGAGCCTGCACGAACCCGAAATAAGTTGGAACGGGGCTAGTTGTTGTCTTTCTTCTTTTGGTGCTTGCCGTCCGACTGGTTCCAGCGGTCTTCGAGGGATTGCTTGGTGAATAGGGAGTCCGCGAGGTTCGTGTTATAGGCGCAGCTTGTGAAGAAGGCCTGATAAATCTTCATCTTGTTGCGCCAGCGCGTAACTTGAAAGGGCGTCTGGATGCCTTGAATGGGCTGATAATTCGAATAGTCCTCGATTTCCTGGGTGGTCAGGCGCGTATTGGGATCGAGAGTCTCAATAATCCTCTGAACGGGCAAATGAGTGGAGCGCGAGACGGCGATGCGGATTGTGCGGTCGTCGCTATCCACCAATTCGACCCAGTCCACTTCTTTCAAGTCCACGATGTCCGTCCCGCCATATCGGAGGATCAAGCCAGGCTCATGAATGCGGTGGCGGAGAATATTGTCCAGGCTTTCCCTCGCGCTTTCCTTGAATTCGCTCACAGAATCAGCAGGGAGCTCGTTGACACCGCTCCGATCGTAGCTCCAGCCGCGATCGCCGTTATATAGGGTGATCACAACTCCGCCGTGGGCAACTTCCAGACCCTCGGCGCCAGCCAGAAATAGAAGAACGGTGTTGTGGCTCTTGGCGATGTATTCGATGCGGTCTTTGTCGGGAAGCTGGCGGAAATCGTTGGCATCCAGGTAACCGGTCAGCTCGCCCGAATGATCGAACTGGCTGACTTGCTCGTTGCTCGTGACGTCCTGAACATTCAGATAGGCAGGGCCGCCGAGCGCATCAATGGCCCGATCGAGCACCTGCTTGGCTTTGGCCGCGCTCTCATCCGGCATCAAGACTTGAGGCTCTTGCCCGCGCGCAACCCGAATCGCCGCGAGATCCATGCAAGACATCAGGATCGCGGCGAGGGCCAGGCGCGCGGCTATCCGCATCGGAACGAGCCTCCATTAACGTTGATTACCGTTCCGGTGACGAAGGTTGCCAGGTCCGAGACGGCGAAGAGGATAGGCCCGGCGATTTCCGAGGGCTTGGCAATACGGTGCAATGGGCTGGCCTCCGCCGCGAGCTTCATGGCCTTCTGGGATTTCAGCCGCGGGGCCGACATATCCGTTTCCACCCAGCCGGGCGAGATGCAATTGACCAAAATATCGTGCGGCCCAAGCTCCGCGGCAAGGCTCTTCACGAAGCTGATGACCGCGCCCTTGCTCGCGGCATAGTGCGAGTGAAAAGCCGGACCAAATTGCGCGGCCACGGAACTGACGGCGACGATGCGTCCGCCATGCTGGGCGATCATGTGCGGGGTGCAGTAGTGAACCATGGCATACACACTTTTTAGATTCACTCGAATCATGTCGTCCCATTCGCGCTCGGTGAGCTTTTCGATGGGCGCGGGCGTGGCGTTCCAAATCCCCGCGTTCGCGACAAGGATATCAATGCGGCCGAGCCTCTCATGGGCGAAGTCCACGAGCTTTTTCGCTTCCGCCATCTTGGCGAGATCGGCTTTGAAGGATTCAATGCGCGTGCCGTGCTTGCGCGCTTCCTGCTGGATCTGCTCGGCGGCGTCGCGATCGCGGCGATAGCCGAATACGACGTCCGCGCCGGCCTGCGCGAAAAGCTTCACCGTCGCGGCGCCGATGCCCCGCGAGCCACCCGTCACAAGAGCCGCCTTGCCTGCCAGAGAGATCATAGGTCCTCGGGAAATATTTGAAGTTTCAAATCAAAAATTCAGTGGCGCCTGCGGCCACGGCTGCGGGCTCAGGCGCGCGTGGGCGCTTGGCGCGCGGCCGCGACGAGTTCGCGGAAGAGCGTGCGCGCGAGCGAATCCGTTTCCGCCATGCGCTCGGGATGCCATTGGACGCCCATCACCCAGGCGGAATCGCCAGCCATTTCGACAGCTTCGATCACGCCATCGGGCGCCCTTGCGACGACCCGCAGATTGCGTCCGGGATCGAGAATCGCCTGATGGTGCGAGCTATTCACACGGGCCTCGCCGGCGCCGCCGGCCATCTCCGCCAGCCGCGACCCAGGCTCGATGCGCGCGCCATGGAATGGCTCGGGCGCGCCCTGCTCCTGGTCCCAATCGTGCTGAACCGGAGAGTGCAGTTCGCTTGCAATATCCTGAACCAAACTTCCACCCAGAAACACGTTCAACGATTGGATGCCGAAGCAAATACCCAGAACCGGCTTTTTTTGCCTGAAGGCGTGATCGAGCAGGAAGAAATCGGTTCGTTCCCGGCTGGGATCGGTGTCGGCGCATTCGGGGTGGCGCGGCTGATGAAAAAGAGAGGGATCAACGTCGGCGGGACTGCCCGAGAGGAGGAGCGCGTCAAGCGATCTGGCGAGCCTTTCGATTTCCGCGGGTGGAAGTGCGAGCGAAATTGCCACCGGCTCGCCGCCAGCCGCGCGCACCGCCCGCAGGTACGACTCGATCTGCCTGCCATCGCCCGCAAGCTCTTCTTTTTTAGTACGATACGGGACACCGACGCGCGGCTTGTGGTCTTCTCCGGCACTCATAACCCGCCCATCCTATCATCGGCGCTGGGTGCGAGCAACTCGCCCGCTGGGGGTCGCGGACGCGGCTTGGGAAGCATTGCGCCGACCCCAATAGCCGCGCAGATCCCCGACAAGGTAGAGGGAGCCAGCGGCGAATACGGCGTCCTCGGGTGACGCCATTTCGAGCGCGCGTTCGAGCGCCGCGGCAGAATCGCGAACCACGATGGCATCGCGCGTAAGATGCGCGGTGAGCTCCGCGAGGCGCGCGGCGGATATGGCGCGCGGCTGGCGCGGCTCGGTGAGGATCACGGCGCTCGCTCGCGGGAAGAGCAGGCCCGCGATTTCATCCACGGCTTTATCGCGCATCGCGCCATAGACCAGCAGAATGCGGCGGCCCTCGAAATTTTCATCCCAGAATTTCCTCAGTTCCCGGGCACCCTGGGGATTGTGCGCGCCGTCGAGATACACAGCGGGCCGAGCGGCGAGCTTTTCGAGGCGTCCGGGCCAGCGGGTGGTGGCGATGCCGTAGGCGATGGCATCGTCGCCGATGGAAAATCCACGGTGGGCCAGAAGCCGCGCGGCGGTAGCGGCGGCAAGGGCGTTGCGAAGTTGAAAGCGGCCGGGCAGCGACGGCGCGAGCATGAGCCTTTTGCCGGAATCCGGCGCCGCAGCCACTGTGCGATAGAATCCGGCCGCCGAATGCTCCTCTTCGAGGCGCCAGGCCGAATCCACTTCCACCAATCGCGCGCCCAGCTCTTGGCATCGCCGCGCGATTACGGCACGCGCTTCCGGACGCTCGACGGCGCTCACCACCTCCGCGCCGCGCTTGATGATGCCCGCCTTCTCCGCCGCAATCTGCTCGATGGAATGGCCCAGGAAATCTTCGTGATCGAAATCAATGGAGGTGATGACGGCGACTTGCGGCTCGAGGATGTTGGTCGCGTCGAGGCGCCCCCCCATCCCGACTTCGTAGATGCCGAATTCCACGCCGCGCTCGGCGAAGACCGAAAACGCGATGGCTGTTATACATTCGAAGAACGTCGGATGCGCGGCGAGTTTTCCGGCCGCGAGCAGAGGCTCGATGGCGTCGCGCACGCGCGTCCACGCTGCGGCAAAATCCTCGTCCAAGACAGCCTCGCCCTGGATACGCATGCGCTCGTTGATGCGTTCGAGGTGCGGCGAAGTATAGAGGCCGGTGCGCAGGCCGGCGGCGCGCACAATGGATTCGAGCATGGCCGCCGTGGAACCCTTGCCGTTCGTGCCCGCGATGTGAGCGCAGGGCGCGGCCCGCTGTGGATTGCCGAGCGCTTCAGCAAGAATGGTGATGTTCTCGAGGCCGAATTTCCCCGTGCGCGCCTGACGCGGCGCGCCCAGTTCGCGCCCCAGCGCCATGAGCGCGCGGACGGATTCATCGTAGTTCATGCGGATTCGAGAAAGAAGTCGAAGGCGCGGGACAGATATGGTTTCAACTCCTTGCGAGGAACGACGGCGTCGAGAAAACCGTGCTCGAGCAGGAATTCGGAGGTCTGAAAGCCTTCGGGCAGCTTCTGGCGGATGGTCTGCTCGATCACGCGAGGGCCGGCAAAGCCGATGAGCGCGCCGGGCTCGGCAACATTCAAATCGCCCAGCATGGCGTAGCTGGCGGTGACGCCGCCCGTGGTGGGATCGGTGAGCACGGAGATGAAGGGCACGCGCGCTTCGTCGAGCCGGCCGAGTGCCGCGGAAACTTTGGCGAGCTGCATCAGGCTGACGGTGCCTTCCATCATGCGCGCGCCTCCGGAACACGAGACGATAATCAGCGGCTGGCGCTGGGCGAGCGACCGTTCGACGGCGCGCGCAACTTTTTCACCCACGACGGCGCCCATCGAGCCGCCGATAAACTTGAATTCCATCGAGCAGCAGATTACCGGCCGGCCGTTCATGCGGCCTTCGGCGGTGAGGATCGCGTCGTTCATGCCGAGTTTGCGCTGCGCGTCTTCAAGGCGCTGGGCGTACGGTTTCGTGTCCGTGAAATGGAGTGGATCGCTTGAGGCGAGTTCAGCGTCGTGCTCGGTCCACTGGTCGTCGTCGAGAAGTAGATCGAGGCGGCGGCGCGCGCTGAGCCGAAAGTGATGCCCGCACTTGGGGCACACTTCCCAATTGGCTTCCAGGTCCTTTTTCCAGATGGTGCCGCGACAGCCGCTGCACATGGTCCAAAGGCCCTCCGTGCGGACGCGGCGCTCGTCCACGGGAGTGGGATTTTCAATCGGCGCTTTTTCTCTTTTGAACCAGGTCATGGATGGATGCGTGCTCCTAATAATCGATTCCGCGCTGCGCGAGGATGCCTTTCGTATACGGATGCTTCACCTCGCGCATCTCGGTGACCATGTCGGCGGCTTCCACCAGCCGCGGATGCGCGTTGCGCCCGGTGCAAATCACGTGGACGCGCTCGGGACGCTTTTCGAGCGCAGCCACCACGCGCTCGGGATCGAGCATTTTATAGCTGATCACGTAGTTGATTTCGTCGAGCACTACTAGATCGTACTGCTCGCTGTAAATCTGCTCGCGGCCGTATTCCCAGGCCTGTTCGCACAGCCGCACGTCTTCCGGGTCGGTGTCCGCGCCGCCCACCTTGACGAAGCCGCGGCCCATGGCCCGGATTTCGAATTTGTCGTCGCCGAGCATCTTGGCCGCGTCGAGCTCGCCATAGTGCCACGAGCCTTTGATAAACTGCACCATCAGCACGCGCAGCCCCTGTCCCACGGCGCGAAAGGCGGTGCCGAGCGCGCAAGTCGTCTTGCCCTTGCCCGGCCCGGTGTAAACTATCAGCAGTCCCTTGCCTTCCGGCATTCTTCCGCGCCCCGTGAGGACAATTTCTAATAGTGGCGGTAGCCCTGCAAAAGGTCAAGAGTAGCGCTTGGCCACTTTGCCGTAGTGCTCAGTTTCCGATTAATGCGTCAATCGGGACTTAGCATGCTAGTGTGCCTTTCTCGATGCGGTTCACGCCTGTTTAGAAAACATGCACTTTCGGCCTTCCTGGCGGCGTGCTGTCTAGTCAATCCGCGCTATCATTTAGGCACTACCATCATGGTGAAATACTTCCCCAAGATACTCGCATGGTCTGCACTGCTGACCTGGTTCGGCTTTATATACTTATTTCTCCAATACGATGCCACGCGTCCAATTGCGCCGCGACCAGCCGAAGGCAGGGTCTATGCCTCAAATAACCACGGCCATATCACTTACTTAACCAAGCAGGAAGAAGACCAGTTACATTCTTTGGAAATTGGAGCGCTTAGCCTTTTCATGATGGCTGCACTGATAGATCATTTTCAACGTAATCCTGAACATATAGGGCAGATTCGTATGATTGCCGCGCGACATCTGTACGATATCCTCGATCCTGCTGCCTGGTATCGAGCTGCAGCCAGGGCCGGGCAAAGGTTGACCCCAACCAGCATCCGTTCTGTCGTCCGCGTCTTCGCGCCTCAGAAAAGAATTTCTCTGCATTCCGAAGAGAACATTTCCGATTGCAGAAGCCGCCTCGTTGGTGCAGTCGGATTCAATACCATCGGTCCTGTTCTTGGTAGTATCAAAGGCAATAAATTTCGTTTGTATCTCATCAGGAAAGATTTCCGAAATTCCTTCTCGCCCCACTTTCATGGAAAGCTCAGCGTCGCGCCTTCTGGAACCATTATCGAGGGCAAATTCAAGATGCACTTTATTGTGAAAATATTGCTAGGCATTTGGTTCACGGGCGTGGCCGCCATCGGAGGCAAACTGGCTGTTATCTCTGTCAAAAGCATCGCAAATGGGCGCGCAACTGGAGACACGTACGTTCCCCTTATCTACGCCATGCTACTTCTGTTATGCGGTCTGCTCATAGTTTATTGGGGGAAGACCCTCGGCACGGACGACGAGGCTCAAATTTTGGCGTTCCTACAACACAGACTGAATTCCCGACCGTCACGGAACGCAACCGCCTAAGACCTCAAACGTTGGGCAGTCCTAAACTAGCCCACTACGGCATTGCTACCGGGTCACGCTTGCAGGACTTATATTACTGAAAACATGGAATCCACTGTGTCTCTGTGTCTCCGTGCCAGGAATCACTTCGGATAAGGATGCCCGGCAAGAATCGCGAAGGCGCGATAAATTTGTTCGGCAAGGACAACGCGGGCGAATTCGTGCGGCATGGTGAGGGTCGAGAGCGAGATTTTATGCTTTGCACTCGCGCGGAGTTCGGGAGGAAAGCCGGCGGCATCGCCGCAGAGAAAGACAAGCTCGCGCGTCCCTCGGTCGCGCAAGCCGCCGAGCCAGCGCGCGAATTGCTCGGAGGTGAATTGTTTGCCGGCGGCGTCGAGTAGGACGACGGTCGCGCCCGGCTCGATTTTCAATTTGCGCAGCGCGGCGGGTGAGCCATCGCGAAGCTCCGCGATTTCGATTCCGGCGTAATGGCGGATGCGGGCGGCGTAATCGTCGAGGAGCGCGCGGATTTCCTCGCGCCGCGTTTTCCCGAGCATCACGAGGCGAATTTTCATGGGTGCGGGGTGCCGAACTTTACAGCAAATTCAAAAACGCCCACCTAAAAAGTGGCCGCTACAAAGGGAAAAGCACATGATGCAAGCGCCTAAAGCAGGCCGAATTTCTTGCGCTTCTCGAGGAGCGTTTTGCGGCTGATGCCGAGGACTTCGGCGGCGCGGCCGATTTTGAAGTGCGTGGCCTCGAGCGTGGCCTGGATGGTCTCGCGCTCGATATCCTCGAGCGACCGCAGCGCGGCCCCTGTGTTAGGCCCCTTCTTCGCGGCGCGCACGATTTCCGGGAAATTCTCCGCGCGCAGCACCGAATCTTTCGCAAACACCAGTGCGTGCTCGATGGCGTTTTTGAGTTCGCGCGCATTTCCCGGCCAGGCGTACGATTCGAGAATTATGAGCGCCGCCGGGTCGAGCGTCGCATCCGCACGGCCATGGACGGGCGCGAGGCGCGCGAGAAAGTGTGCCGCGAGCGGTGCGATGTCCGCCGGGCGCTCGCGCAGCGGCGGGACGGAAATTGCCAGCACGTTCAAGCGAAAGAAAAGGTCCTCGCGAAAGCGGCCGGACGCGACGGCGGCACTCAAGTCGGTATTCGTCAGCGCCATCAGCCGCGCGTCCATGTGCAACGTTTCCGTTCCGCCCAGGCGCTCGAACGTGCGCTCTTCGAGCACGCGGAGCAATTTCGCCTGCATCGCCGGCGAGAGCGCGGCCACTTCGTCGAGCACGATGCTTCCGCCCTGCGCCATTTCGAGCCGGCCCGGCTTGCAGGCCACGGCGCCCGTGAAGGCGCCGCGCTCGTGGCCGAAGAGTTCGGATTCGACCAGTTCCGAGGGCAGGCTCGCGCAATCAATTTTCAGGAACGGGGCTTCGCGCCGCGGGCCGCGCTCATGAATCCAGCGCGCGAGCTGGTCCTTGCCCGTGCCGCTTTCGCCGGTGATCAGCAGGGTGGTGGCCGTGGGCGCGAGCTTTTCGGCCACGTCAAGAACGGCGAGCGAGGCCGGATCGGCCGCTACCCATACGATGTTTGGCGCAGTCATGGCTGTGCCGCGCCGCTTTCGGATTTCTCATGCGGCTCGGGCGGTTTTACCGGCGCGGGAAAATCCAGGCGCTCGGCCGAGCGCCACAGCCGCTCGAGATCGTAATATTCCCGCGCGCGCTCGCTGAAAATATGCGCCACAAAACCGCCATAATCCAGAAGCGCCCAATCGGCGCTGGCCTTCCCTTCGCGATGAGCCAGATGCATGCCGTGACTTTCGAGCCGCTGCTGGATGCCTTCGCCGATGGCCTGGATTTGCGGCTGGCTGCTCCCGGAACAGATCAGAAAATACTCGGCGAAGGCACCGGTGAGCTTGAGCACGGTGATGTCCACGGCCTGCTTATCCTGGGCCGCTTCCACGGCCCAGCGAATTTCGGGGCGAAGGGTATCGAGCGTCACCGGTAGAGGGCCTGCCCGAGAATGTATTCCTCCACGCGCGCGGGCACAAGCCCGTGGATGCTTTGCCGGCCTTCGACGCGCTCGCGAACTTCCGTGGAGGAGACGTGGCTCGCAACGGTTGCCAGCAGATGGACCACGGACTTCCGCAGCACGATTTTGTGCGGGTCGTGCGTCTCCGTGCGCCCGAGCTTTTCCGGCGGCACCACCAGGCGCAAGGCGTCCAGGCGGAAACCCGGGCGGCTGGCGACGATGAAATCGCAGGAGTCGAGCAGCGAGTCGTAGCTCTTCCACGCGGGGATTTCGAGAAATTGGTCCGCGCCGAGAATGAAATAGAGGTGATCGCCGGGATGCTCGTGGTGAAATTTTCGGACGGTGTCAATTGTGTAGCAGACGCGCGGCGCCGCGCCGTCGACGGGCGCCTCGGCCAGCGACGGCAAAAACCTGGAATGCTCGACGCAGGCGAGCGCAACCATGGCATAGCGATGGAAGAAGGGCGCGAGCCGCGGGCGCGTTTTGTGCGGCGGGCGCACGGACGGAATGAAATAGATGGTGTCCAGATGAAAGCGCCGCAGGGCCGCCTCGGCCACGGCCATGTGGCCCGCGTGGATGGGATCGAACGTCCCGCCGAAGAGCGCCACGGAGCGGCGATGCTCTCCGCCGGACGTTTTATGAGCGGCGTGCGACGTCAATGCTCCCTCGAAGAGGCGTGGCCGGATGCTCGCTCGACGGCAGGGGGGATAATTCCTCCCCGTGATTCGCGGATTCGCGCGGCGGCTCCGCAGGGGCATCGGCTGCCGCGGCGGTTTTTGGGATGCGGTCGAGCGCATCGGCCATGGCGCGCACCAGCTCCGTGATTCCCTCCCCCGTGGGGGAAGAGACGGCATGAAATTCCAAGCCGCGCCTGGCGGCGAAGGCTCGCAGTTGGTCCAGGTGTTCACGATTGGTGGTGGCATCGAGTTTCGTGGCCACCACGATCACCGGCTTCTCCGCCAGCGCCGGACTGAATGACGCAAGCTCGTGCTCGATGACTTCAAATTCGCGGACCGGATCGCGATCGTTCGCATCGCTCGTATCCACGAGATGCGCGATCAGCCGCGTGCGTTCGATGTGCTTGAGAAACCGCGTTCCGAGGCCGGCGCCTTCATGCGCGCCTTCGATGAGTCCGGGAACGTCGGCCACCACGAAAATGCGCCCTGTGCCCGGAGCGGCGCCGGGATCGGCCGAGACCACGCCCAGGTGCGGCTCGAGCGTCGTAAAGGGATAGGCCGCAATCTTCGGCCGCGCGGCGGAAATGCGCGAGATCAGCGTAGATTTTCCCGCGTTCGGGAAGCCAACAAGACCCACGTCCGCGAGCAATTTCAGTTCGAGACGAAGATGGCGCTCCTGGCCGGGCCGGCCGTCTTCATGTTCACGCGGAGCCTGGTGCCACGGCTTCGCGAAGTGTGAATTTCCGCGCCCGCCGTGACCGCCCCGGGCCGCCAGAAAGCGCTGGCCGATCTCGGTGAAATCGAAAAGCTGTTCGCCCGAGTCCGCGTCAAACACAATCGTGCCGACGGGCACGGCGAGGATCGTCTCGTCGCCGGAGCGCCCGTGGCAATTGGAGCCTTCCCCATGGCGGCCGCGTTCGGCGCGAAACTCGCGGTTGTAGCGGTAGCGCAGGAGGGTGTTGTCGTGCGGGTTCGATTCGATGTAGATGTCGCCGCCGTTTCCGCCGTCGCCGCCTGACGGGCCGCCGCGCGGGACATACTTTTCCCTGCGGAAGGCCATGCAGCCGTTTCCGCCGTCGCCCGCCTTCACCAGGATTTTGGCTTCGTCAACAAACACGTGCTGCTCTTTTCGCGAGGACGTTCGAATGACAGAGGCTGCGCCACGGCTGTGGGGAAAAATAGAAACGGGCGACGCCCGAGAGGTACGTCATGGACGTGAAAGTCTCAATCGGCAGCGGGTGCCGCAGCCTTTTCTTGGCCGCCCGGTGCGGCATCTTCGGCCGGAAGAACACTGATAAAGCGGCCACGCGCACCCTTGTCTTCGAAGCGCACGACGCCGTCAATGCGCGCGAATAGAGAATCATCCTTGGCGCGCAAAACATTCTTGCCGGCCTTGTAGTGCGTGCCGCGCTGCCGCACGAGGATGCTGCCGCCGGTTACCACTTGGCCGCCAAACCGCTTGATTCCGAGCCGCTGTCCGTGCGAGTCGCGCCCGTTTACGGAAGAGCCGCCACCCTTTTTGTGTGCCATTTTGGAGAACCTTTATGCGAGCTGGATTTCGCCCACTTCGACGGCGGTATAGCCCTGCCGGTGGCCGCGCTCGATCTTGTACTGCCCGCCCGTCTTGTATTTGAAAACCTTGATTTTCGGGCCGCGGAGGTGCTTCGTGATTTTCCCGGTCACCTTGGCCTTGGCGGCATGCTCGCCGCCCAGAATCTTTTTCTCGTCCGTGCGGACGGCGACCACGTCTTCAAACGTGACCTTCCCACCGACCTTGCCGTCCAGCCGCTCGACCTGTACGGTCTCGCCCGGCGCGACACGGTACTGCTTGCCTCCACTGCGAATGACCGCGTACATGCTTCCTCCCACCCAATGGATGAACCACGATTATACCGGCCCGCCGCCATTTACGTCAACGCGCCGATTTCAGTTCTTTTCTCGCGCGAGCCTTCGATAAATATCGAGCTGCTGGGCCATGGGTTCGTCCCAGGACAATGATTGAGCGACGTCGTGGCAACCCGAACGGAGGCGGGTGCGCAGACTGTGGTCCGCGAATACGCGGGCGATGGCAGCCTGCAGGGCGTCCAGGCGATGCGGGATGATGAGTCCAGCGCCGGGAACGACCCACGGCGCGATGCCGCATTGGTTTGTGACGATCACGGGTGTGCCCGCAGCGACGGATTCGGCCACCGTATTGCCGAAATTTTCGTTCTGCGAAGGAAGAACGAAGAGGTCGGCATCGCGGTAAGCGGCCCACTTGTCGTCTTCGAACAGCGGGCCGGTGAAACGGACGCGGTCCTGGAAGCCCAGGCGAAGAGCCAAGCGTAGCAAGTGCCCTAGATAGCTACCGTCTTCATGCGGGCCGGCAAGAATAAGCATTGCAGGCGGCCCACCATCGGCCTGCCAGCGCGCAAAAGCCTCGAGTAGCATGTCGGGACTCTTCTTTGGGACAAGCCGACCGAGAAAGAGAACCAGTTTCAAATTTGCACGGAGATGGAATTTTTTGCGAAAGGTACCAGGAGGGGGCAAGAAGGCGGGAAGGTCGATGCCATTGCGGCGAAGCTCGATCTTATCGGCGGGAAGGTCGCCCTGGATGAACTCCTCGCGCTCCTGTGCGGACGTGGCAATCACACAAGACGCGCCACGCAGCAAACGCCGCCCGAGAAACCGATGATAGAGATGCTTGAGCAGTAGATTGCGGAAGAGCGGCCGGAACATGCCCATGGGCTCGACGACGTAAGGAACCTGGTGGGCGCGGGCGGCCTGGGCGACGACAGGACCGAGAAGGTCATACAGTCCGTAGATGTGCATGAAATCGAACTCTGCGAGGCGCCGGCTGCAGAACCGGAAAATTCCTGGATTCAGGGTGAGCGCTCGGTAGCGAGCCAGCATGGGAAGATAGACGACTTCAACGCCGGAGATGCCTGCTGATCCCGCGGCGTGAGCATTGTTATACGCGGTAGTGAGCACTGTGACGGAGGCACCGGCGCGCGCAGTACGCTCAGCGATAGCGCGCACTTTAATCGCGATGCCTCCCTTTTCCCGGAAAAGTTCATATGACGGCGTGACATTCAGGATGCGCATGATGGGCCCGGCTTGACCGCCGCGCGCCAAACTTCACAGGCGAACGGGCGGAAGCGATGGAACGATGGATGTTTGTTCATGCTGCAAATCAAGAGCCAGCCTGGGGACAAGACACGAGCCATTTCCTCAAACTAAATAAATGCCTCAACCACGCGAGTATACAACAAGGCGAGGAGAAGAACTAAACATGTAACTATCGAATATTGTATAATATTCCCAGGGAAGTATTATCGGCGGGAGGGTCTGGCTAAAATGGTGGCGCAGAAGTACGCAGAGCATGGGCCGGGGTATGCTCTGCCCCCTCGATACGCTGGAAAAGCTTTAATCCGACGCTGAAGAGCTTGCCGCGGCCGTGGTTCGAGTCGCCCGAGTATAGGCAGGCTTCTCGAGATCCGTGTCGCCGCCGCCACCGCTTGCTTCGCTGGCCTTATCAATTTCGATCGAGCCTTTGAAGTAGGCGCCGTCCTCGATCATGATGCGAGCGGTGGTCAAATCGCCCACCACCGAGCCGTCCTTCTTGATCTCGATGCGGTCGCGCGCGCGCAGATTTCCCTTCACGTTCCCGTACACCACAACTTCGCGGGCGATAACGTCCGCCGTGACGCGGGCGCTTCCGCCGATGGTCAGTTTGCGATCCTCTAAATGAACCAGCCCCTCGACGGTGCCGTCTATGGACAGGTCCTCATTGCCGGTGATTTCTCCTTTGACGTGCAGGCTTGCGCCCAGGCGGGCTGTGCCGCCGGATGGCGACGTCGCGGAGTATGTCGAATCCAAAGGTGCCATTTTTTTTACCTCCCCATAGGTTGGTGATTCGGTTGTTGCGTTCGATCTAGGCTGCTGCGCGAGCGGCGTCCTAGCGGGAGCGTCTTGCTTCTTGTCTCCCCACATTGATCCTCCTTGGGCCCAACTGCGCCGGAACCAGCATCATAAATGATATGGACCGGGGCTATCAATCTAGTGCCCCGCGAAATCGAAGCCAAACCCAAAATGGTACAGCTGTGTCCGGGGAGATAATGGTCGCCCGAGGCCTGCTTCCCTGGTGATCCTCGCACCCGGGCCGAGTTTGTCGCATCTGGGGCCTTCTTGCCCTTGGCGCGGGCATAACGTAGTATACGCAGCCAAGTTCGCATGCCAGCCTTGGGGCTGCATTCTGCTTCGCCGGTACGTCGTTACCGGCTTCACGGAGAAAAGGCGGAGGAGGACAAAATGTTTTGCTCGAGATGCGGGAGTGGTGTGGCGGATGGAACGTCGTTTTGCGCGGCGTGCGGCCAGCCGGTTGCGGGAGTTCCCAGCGGCCCGATTAGCAGCGCACCTGTGGTATCCGCGCCGGTGATTGCGGCTGGGGCCCAGAATGTGGCGTATGCCGGGTTCTGGCTGCGCTTCGTGGCGTATTTGATTGATAGCGTTGTGGTGTTCGCCGCGTTCGCTGCGCTCATTCTGATCTCGATCCCTATTTTCGGGGTCAGTTATCTTCAGCAACTAGCCTCGGGACTAAGTAATTCCGAGCCGGATTTTTCACCGGCGCTGATCTTCGTGATTTTCGATCTGATTCTCGCGATTTCCGTGGCGGTGTGGCTGTACTATGCCTTCATGGAAAGCTCCACTCGCCAGGGGACGCTTGGGAAGATGGCGATGGGGCTGACCGTCACGGACACCGCGGGCCAGCGAATCAGCTTCGGGCGGGCCACAGGCCGTTTTTTCGCCAAAATCATCACCGGGCTGGTTCCCTTCGCCATCGGATACATCATGGCGGGATTCACGGCGAAGAGGCAGGCGCTGCACGACATGATCGCGAGCTGCCTGGTGATGCGAAGAACGTAGCCCGGCAGCGCGCGAGGAACGAGAGGACTCTATGTTCTGCTCGAAATGCGGGAGCGTTGTGGTGGAAGGCACACTGTTTTGCGCGGCGTGCGGCCAGCCGGTTGCGGGAACTCCAGGCGCCCCGATTGGCAGCGCGCCTGTCGCGTCCACGGCTGCGACCACGAGTGCGCGCAGGCCCGTGGCCTACGCCGGGTTCTGGCTGCGCTTCGTGGCGATTATTATTGACTCGATCGTCGTCGGCGCGGCAGCGAGGATTCTGCTTTTTCCTTTCTTCGCCGCTCTGGGCCTGCGAATGGCATTCTTCCATCACTGGCCCATGGCTCCCTTGGCCCCGGGGGATATCCTAGCGCTGCTCGGAGCCATGCTCTGGCTCATCGCGATTATGTCAGTTGTGAAGTGGCTCTACTTTTCGTTGCTGGAAAGCTCCGCGTGGCAGGCGACTCTCGGAAAGAAGGCCCTGGGGCTCATGGTAACGGACCTCGGAGGGTGGCGGATCAGCTTTGGGCGTGCGTCGGGACGCTTCTTCGGCAAACTTATTTCCGCGCTGATTTTGTGGATCGGATTCATGATGGCCGGCTTCACCGAAAAGAAACAGGCTCTGCACGACATGATGGCGGGAACGCTCGTAATCCGAAAAGAGTAGCGCGCGAGCGCCCGGGAACCGCGAGGAATAATATGGACTGCGAGAGATGCGGGACGACGGCGGCAGACGGCGACGGGTTTCACGGCGCGCGCAGCCAATCCTCCGACGATTCCTCCGGCGAACCAGACAGCTTCGCTCCTGATGCTGGCGCGGCCGCTATAACGGCGCGGAAGCCCGTGGCCTATGCGGGCTTTTGGCTGCGCCTTGCGGCCTACCTGATTGATTCAATTCTGCTCGGCATTGCGGTGGGAATTTTCATCTTCATGCCTCTTCTGGGGCAAAGCGGCGCGGGCGGAATGTCCCCGGAGAGTTTTTGGGCGCTCTATATGGACACGAGCCGGCAAGGCATCGCACGGCGCCTTCTGGTGGTGATGGCTGCGTGGCTTTATTGGGCTTTGCTCGAAAGCTCCGCGTTGCAGGCCACTCCCGGCAAAAGGATGCTGGGGCTTATCGTGACGGATCTCCAAGGTCGCCGGATCAGCTTCGCCCGCGCTTCCGGCCGCTTCTTCGGCAAGGCTATTTCCGGCTTCCTACTGATGGCCGGCTACATCATGGCCGGCTTCACGGAGAAAAAGCAGGCGCTGCACGATATGCTCGCGGGCTGCCTGATCCTCAAGAAACTTTAGGCGAGAGCCCCTAGGCACCCTTCCCCCCGATGGCCCTGCAGAAAGCAGGGCTTGCCATCGAATTCGGTTACATGTGCCATGAAGATTAGAGTGCGGTCTCTCGCGCGCGCAGCTCGGCGCGGATTTGGGCGGTGAGCGCGGAGGCGGGGACTGGCGTCGCGCCAGGGGCGGTGATGTCCGCGGTGCGGAGGCCGCGGGCGAGGGCGCGGTCCACGGCGGATTCGATGGCCTGGGATTCGGCGGTGAGGCCGAAGGATTCGCGCAGGAGCATGCTGGCGGAAAGGATGGCACCGAGTGGCGAGGCGACGTCCTTCCCTGCGAGAGACGGGGCTGAGCCGTGGATGGGCTCGTAGAGCGCAGGCTCGCCATCGCGGCCGCGGCTCATCGAGGGGATGAGGCCAATCGAGCCAGCGAGCGCAGCGGCTTCGTCGCTTAAAATGTCGCCGAAAAGATTGGAGGTGAGAATGACGCCGAACTGCGCGGGACGGAGCAGAATCTGCATGGCGGCGTTGTCCACGTACAGGTGCTCGAGCGCGACGCCTGGATATTCGGCGGCGAGCGCCGTGACGCGCTGCCGCCAGAGCGACGACGTAGCAAGCACATTGGCTTTGTCCACACTGGTCAGGGGCCGCTTATGCGCGGCGGCGCGGGCGAAGGCGTAGCGGGCCACGCGCTCGATTTCCATGGCGGAGTATTCGGCGATGTCCATGGCGCGGGCGGCACTTTTTTCGCCGTGGATTTCGTGCGCGCCGAAGTAGATGTCGCCGGCGAGTTCGCGAACGATTTCAAAATCGCAATTCTTCAGGCGCTCGGGACGCAGGGGCGAAATGTCCATGAGCGCGGGCCGCACGCGGATGGGGCGCAGATTGATGTACAGGTCGAGCGCCTTGCGCAGGCCGAGCAGGCCGGATTCGGGGCGCTTGCCGAGCGGGAGCGAATCCCACTTCGGCCCTCCCACGGCGCCGAGCAAAATGGCGTCGGCGGAGCGGCAGCCGGCGAGCGTTTCTTCGGGCATGGGCACGCCGAAGCGCTCGATGGCCGCGCCGCCGAAGGCGAATTCGCGAAATTCAAAGCGATGGCCGAATGCAGCGGCGCAATCTTCGAGCAACTGAACAGCGGCGCGGGTGACTTCGGGGCCGATGCCGTCTCCCGGCAACACGGCGATTGTCTTTTTCAATGCGGCCATGGAATGGACTTTCCAGAACTCCGTGCCATCTCATGGATGGCATGATTGGCGATGCTACCACCCTCAGGGGTTAAAACCCTGAATTGTGGGCGCTTTTCGGCACGACTGAAGTCATGCCCTGACACGAACCATTTATGAGGCATCTTTTCAGCGCGCGCGAGAGGTTTTCGGGGCGGCACCGGCGTGCTCGTGCGCGAGGGCGCGGTGCACCTGGTGATAAATCGAGAGCAGATCGCGGTCGGTGATTTCCTTTTCAGCGTCGGCGCGAGCGATGATGAGTGGATAGCACTCGACCAGCTCCGCGTCCGTGACTTCGTAGCCCAGATCGGCCAGGCGCGCGCGAAATGCGTTGCGTCCAGAATGTTTTCCCAGGACGAGGCGGCGCGCGGGCACGCCGACCTTTTCCGGATTGATGATTTCGTAGGTGAGCGGATTTTTCAGGATGCCGTCCTGATGGATGCCGGCTTCGTGCGCGAAGGCGTTCGCGCCTACGACCGCTTTGTTCGGCACGACGGGCACGCCGGTGATGGTGGTGAGCATACGGCTGACCGGGTAGAGCTTTTCCAAGTGGAGATTCGTGGCTACGCCGTAATGGTTCTGGCGGACGTGCAGCGCCACGGCCAGCTCTTCGAGCGAGGCATTCCCTGCGCGCTCGCCGATGCCGTTGATGGTGCATTCGATCTGGCGCACGCCGGCTTCGATGGCGGCGAGCGAGTTGGCGACGGCGAGACCGAGATCGTCGTGGCAGTGGGCGCTGAGAACGACATTGGGATGAGCGGTGAGGCGCGCGCGGACCGCACGGAACATATCTCCGTATTCCTGGGGCGTAGAATAGCCGACGGTGTCGGGCAAATTGATGATGGTAGCGCCGGATTCGACGGCGGCGAGAACCGCACGCGCGAGATAATCCATCTCCGTGCGGCTGGCATCCTCGGCGGAAAATTCGACTTCCTCACAGTGGCGGCGCGCAAAGCGCACCATTTCCGCGATGCGTTCGAGGGCTTCTTCGCGCGTGGTGTGCAGCTTGTATTTCAGGTGCAGGTCGGAAGTGGCGAGGAAGAGATGCAGGCGGGGCTTGGCGGCCGGTTCGATGCCGCGCAGGGCGGCTTCGATATCGTCCTGCCGCGCGCGGGCCAGGGCGGCTACGCGGCAGTGCTTGATTTCGCTTGCTACAGCTCGCGTGGCTTCCAGATCGCCGGGCGAGGCGATGGGGAAGCCGGCTTCGAGCACATCCACGCCCAGCTCTTCGATCTCGCGGGCCAGGCGCAGCTTTTCCTCGCGGTTCATGGAGAAGCCGGGGGACTGCTCGCCGTCGCGCAGCGTGGTGTCGAAGATTTGTACGATGTCCATGGGCGCTCTTCCGTGCGCCTCCAGTAGAGCGCGAAGGGGCTATGGAGTCCAATTTATAATTGTTGCAGAGTGAATAAATTGAGCTTATAAAGAGAGAACGGCCCGGGAGGGCCGCCGGCATGGATTTGGCGTCGCTTCAGGTGTTTCAGACCGTGGCGCGCGAAAAGAGCTTTTCGCGCGCGGCCGAAAAGCTCTATCGCACGCAGCCCGCGATAAGCATCTCGGTGCGCAAGCTCGAGGAGTGGGTGGGCCAGCCGCTCTTCGTGCGCGGCGCGGGCCCCGGGATGCTGACCGACGCGGGCGCGCTGCTGCTCGAGTACGCGGACCGCATGCTGAATCTGCGCGAGGAAATCAGCAAGGGGATGAAGGAGCTGCAGGGCCTGGAGCGCGGGCAGGTCTCCGTGGGCGTGAATGAAAGCTCGATCCACGCGCTGCTGCCGGCGCTGGAGCGCTATCGCGAGAAGTACCCTGGAATTCACATCCGCGTGCAGCGCGTGTTTTCGCGCGACGTGCCGCGCGAGGTGTTGAATCACCATCTCGATATGGGCGTGATTTCTTACCTCCCGGAGGAGCGCGAACTGGCCGCGACGGAGTTCTACCGCGATTCGCTCGCTCTGGTGGTGTGGCCGGGGCACCGGCTGGCAAAGAAGCGCGCAGTGGACATCAGCGAGCTGGGGGAAGAGACTTTTGTGGCGCACATCGTGGAATCGCCCTACCGGCAGAGGGTGCTGCAGATGTTCGCGCGCCACCGCGTTCCCTGCCGGATGGATATCGAGCTGCCGACCATCGAGAGCATCAAGAGATTCGTGGAAATGAAAAAGGGAGTGGCCATCGTGCCGCGGATGTGCGTAGAGCGCGAAATCGAGCGGGGCGATCTGCACGAATTGCCGCTGCGGCAGATGCGCATCCACCGGCGGCTTTATTTGATTTATCGGCAAGACCGCCCGCCGACCGCCGCCGCGCAGGAGCTGATCGAAATGCTGCGGAGGAAGCCGCGGGCTTCCGCTCGCCGAGTCTAGCGCCGCTTCCAGGCAATGTACGCCGCGCCCATGAGGGCTAAATCCTCGTTGAGCACCACGTGGATGGGAATCTGGGCGACAAAAGCCTGCATCTTCTCTTTGCGTACGGCGGCGGCGACGAAATGGTTATCCTTCAGCTTCGGCATGATTTTGGCCGCGATGCCGCCGGCGACGTAGACTCCGCCGCGCGCGACGGTGCGGACCGCCAGATTCCCCGCCTCTGAACCATATATCTCGAACCACAAGTCGAGCGTGGCCGCGCAGACGGGACATTCGCCCGAAAGTCCCCGCTCGGTGATTCCCGGGCCTGAGTCGGCACCGGGCGCGTCAAAATCCGGATGGCGGAGCGCGGGATTGAGGAACTCGTGCACTCTCTGAAATCCGCTGCCCGCGAGGATGGTTTCCACGCTGACGAACTCATGGCGCGCCTTCAGGAATTTCCATAAATCGCACTGCTGCTCCGTGCTGGGGGCGAAATCAGCATGGCCGGCCTCGGTGGCCAGGGCCAAGTGGCGCTGGCCATCCCAAAAGAGGATGGCTTCCCCCAGGCCTGTTCCGGCGGCGATCACGGCTTGCGGGGCCTGGGGAGCGGGGACGCCGGGATTGATGGTCAGCAGGTCGCTCGGTCCCATGAGGCCGATGCCGTAGGCGTCCGACTCGAGGTCGTTCAAGAGCCATACGTGATCGAGGGCCAGATGCTTCGATAAGATCGCCCCATCCACGACCCAGGGCAAGTTGGTGGCGCGGACGGCGTTGTTCACGACCGGCCCTGCGATTCCAAACCCTGCGGAAGTTATCTTTGCGGGATTATCGCGGAGAAAATCGGTGACCGCTCCCTCCAAGCCGGGATAATCCCGGCTGGGATAGCGCTTGTGGGCCACGCGGACCAGCTTTCCCTGCTGCTCGTGGAACAGGCCCAGATTCGTTTTTGTTCCGCCGATGTCACCCGCAAGGATCATCTGTTCCTCCAGGGCGTTGGATTCAAGCGCAGCAAAAAAGTTGCTTGGGAAAGGTGCGTCATAGCGCGCGCCAGTGGCGGCCGTCGGACGCGGTCAAATCGTCGGCGGCAGCGGGCCCCTGGCTGCCCGCCGGATAATTGGGGAAGGGCGGCGGAGCATTTTTCCATGCATCGAGAATGGGATCCACCAGTCCCCAGGCGGCTTCCACGCTATCGGCGCGGTCAAAGAGCGTGGCATCGCCGCGCAGACAATCGTTGATGAGGGTGCTATAGGCGTCGCTGGAAGCTCCGCCGAAGGCTTCGCGGTAGCGAAAATCCATGGTCACGGGGTGGATGTGCATCTGCGCGCCGGGCGATTTTGTGCCGAAGGAGAGTGAAATTCCTTCATCCGGCGAAATATTCAGCACCAGCGAATTCGGCTGGAGATTCTCGCCGCGGAACATTAGATGAGGCGCGTCCTTGAATTGGATGGCTACTTCCGTCATGGGCCGTGCCAGGCGCTTGCCGGTGCGCAGGTAGAAGGGCACGCCGCTCCAGCGCCAGTTGTCCACCAGGAGCTTCAAGGCCACGAACGTTTCCGTCGCGGAGGTGGGGCTCACGCCGGGCTCCTGGCGGTATCCGGGCACGGGCGAGCCGTTGACGGTTCCGGGGCCGTACTGGCCGCGCACGACCTGTTTGCGGATCATCTCCCCGGTAAATGGGCGGATGGATTGCAGCACTTTGATTTTCTCATTGCGGACGGAGGTGGCATCGAAGGCGGCGGGCGCTTCGAGCGCGACGAGCGATGTGAGCTGGAGGACGTGGCTCTGGATCATGTCGCGCATCGCGCCGGTGGATTCGTAAAACGCAGCGCGGCGCTCCACGCCCAGGGATTCGGCGGCGGTAATCTGCACGCTATCAATGTAATTGCGGTTCCAGAGAGGCTCGAAGATGCCATTGCCGAAGCGGAACACGAGCAGATTCTGCACCGTCTGCTTCCCGAGGTAATGGTCAATGCGATAGACCTGCGATTCCTCGAAGACGGATAGCACTCTCTGGTTCAAATCCCGCGCGGAAGCGCCGTCGTGGCCGAACGGCTTTTCGATAATGATGCGTGTCCACGATTTTTCCGATTTCGGCTTGGCCAGGCCTGCTTTCCCGAGCTGCTCGATGATGTGTGGATAGACGTCCGGCGGAGTCGCGAGATAGTAGAGACGATTCCCGGCAAGCTGTGCCTCACCATCGAGCGATTCGAGGCGCTGTGCTAGCCGCCGGTACGATTCGGGATCGTCGTAATTCCCAGTAAAATATTCCAACTGTTTTATGAAGCTCTCTCGGCAGCCGTCCTGCGCCCCTGCTCCTGCGCCGTCGCCCTTCGGCAGGTCTTCGCCGGCGCCGCGGCGGAAGTCGTCGTCGCTCATGTGCGTGCGGGCAAATCCCAAGAGGCGGAACCGGGGAGCGAGACAATCGTGCCGCGCCAAGTCGAATAGCGCCGGCAACAGCTTGCGATGCGCCAGGTCGCCCGAGGCGCCGAACAGCACAATCACGCAGGGGTCGCGCGGGACCTCGCAGTAATACGCGTCTTTCTGGGGCATTTCAGCGACATCGGTTGGGCGGCTGCTCATCAAATACCTTTTACCCTTATCCCTTGCGCCGCGAGGCGCACAAAAAACGAGCGGGCCTTTATTTCAGCATTTGCGCCTGCGCCGCAAATGCTCGGCGGCTATTGTACATGGATACTACGGCGTCTGTCCCATCGCGCCGTGGCGCTGGAATTTCACCCTTGCATGCAGTATCTTGAATGACGGAAGAATTCACGGGAGGAGATTTCATGGCCGAAGAGAAGCAATCGGACGCTGCTGCGGCAGGCGCGCAGACGGTCCGCATGGTGAAGTGCGTGAAACTCGGCCGCGAGCTGCCCGGCCTCGACCGCATTCCCTGGAAGGGCGAACTCGGGAAGCGTGTCTATGAGAACGTCTCGAAGGAAGCCTGGAAGGCGTGGGTCGAGCACTCGAAGATGCTCATGAATGAATTTCGGCTCAATCCGCTCGATCCCAGCTCACTGAAGGTGATGGAAGAACAGATGGAGACGTATTTTTTTGGCGATGGCGCCAAACTTCCCGAAGGGTACGTCCCGCCGAAACATTAGAAGCTGTCTTAGCGATAGGAAACCGTCTCACAAAATGTCGAACGGTTAGGAATTTGAGCGCTGCGATTGTTTGTACTTTTCCGCTCACTCCTCATGGAGGATATCCGGGTGGCCGTGTTCCAGCAAAGTAGCTGCTGCCTCAGCATCCTCCTCACGGACGCAAAGCTTGACGCCTCCCAGCGCATTCGACCAAAACCAATCCATCCGGATCATGTTCTCGTCACGAAGAAAGCATTCGATATCCGCTGAATCGAGGACGCTCTTGGCCACCAAAGCCTCGGGAGCGCTCGTGTATCGACGGAGAATCACGATCTTCGTGGGCTCTTCTTTCTTCGGGGCTGAATCATTCAGGGTGATTACCAGCTTTCGTCGCGACAGCTCCGTTTTCAGCGCCGCCCGCGCCGGTTCCGTTAGGGACCACGCTGCGTCCGCGAGCTTTTCGAGCTCAACTTCGCTCATATCCGCATAGGCTTGAGCCAGCCTCTGACGTTCTTTTTGTGGATCAATCATTGTCACGTTGCACGCAATATACGCGAAACCCGGCACTCATCCAAGGCGCGCGCCGCTAAAGGCGGTACCGGCTGTAAAGCGCCGACCGTACGCGGCCTTGCAATTCAATCCTTCCGTACTAAGATAGATCATGGAATTTTTAATTGGAGATGGGCGTCGCCGCAGGAATCACCGCCGCGCGGTCCGCTGCGCAGTAGAATGCATCTCGACATGACAACTGCCTCGAAAAATTCGTTCGCGAGCCGTGCCACGCTGCGGGTGGGCGGCGACTCGTTCGATATCTATCGTCTGGACGCGCTGGCTCGCGCCGGAATCGGCAACGTCGCGCGCCTGCCATTCTCGCTGAAAGTGCTGCTCGAAGGCCTGCTGCGGAACGAGGATAATCATTTCGTCCATCCGGAGGACATTCGCACTCTCGCATCCTGGGACCCATCGAGCACGGAGGGCGCCAAGGAAAAAGAAGTTTCCTTTATGCCCGCGCGTGTGCTGCTCCAGGATTTTACGGGCGTGCCGGCCGTGGTGGACCTGGCCGCGATGCGCGACGCCATGCGCAATTTGGGCGGCGATCCCAAGAAAATCAATCCGCTGCTCCCGGTGGAGCTGGTGATTGACCACTCCGTGCAAGTGGACATGTTCGGCGGCGCGGGGGCTTTCGCCTTCAACGCCCAGCTCGAAATGCAGCGAAATATCGAGCGATATGCGTTTCTCCGCTGGGGGCAGAAAGGCTTCGAGAATTTCAAAGTTGTCCCGCCGGATACGGGCATCTGCCACCAGGTGAACCTGGAATATCTTTCGCGCGTGGTGTTCAGCGAAAAGCAGGATGGCGCGTGGGTGGCGTTTCCCGATTCGCTGGTGGGCACCGATTCGCACACGACCATGGTCAACGGCCTGGGCGTATTCGGCTGGGGCGTGGGCGGGATCGAAGCGGAAGCGGCGATGCTCGGCCAGCCGCTTTCGATGCTGATTCCGGATGTGGTCGGTTTCAAGCTGCACGGCCGATTGCCCGAAGGCGCCACGGCGACGGACCTGGTCTTGACCGTCACGCAGATGCTGCGGAAGAAAGGCGTGGTCGGGAAATTCGTGGAATTTTACGGCACGGGGCTGACGAGCCTCACGATCCCCGATCGCGCGACGATCGCCAACATGGCGCCCGAGTACGGCGCTACGATGGGTTTCTTCCCCGTGGATGCGGAGACGCTCGCGTATCTCCGGTTCACAGGGCGCAGCGAAGACCGCGTGCGGCTCGTCGAAGCGTATACGAAGGAGCAAGGGCTTTTCCGCACGGATCAAACCGCCGACCCGATTTTCTCGAGCCGCATTGAGCTCGATCTCGCGTCCGTGGTGCCCACGATGGCCGGCCCCAAGCGTCCGCAGGATAGCGTGCCGCTAACGGAGGCCAAGGCGGCGTTCGAGAAATCGCTCACGGCGGCTCCCAAGCACGTGCATGTGCGCAACAACGGAGACCAGTTCGATCTGAGCGACGGCTCCGTGGTGATCGCCGCCATCACGAGCTGCACGAACACCTCGAATCCTTCGCTGATGCTTGGCGCGGGTCTGCTTGCCAAGAAGGCAGTCGAGCGCGGGCTTCAATCGAAGCCTTGGGTGAAGACTAGTTTTGCCCCGGGGTCGAAGGTGGTGACTGATTACTTAGACAAGGCCGGCCTGACTCCCTACCTCGAATCGCTGCGCTTTCACCTGGTGGGCTATGGCTGCACGACTTGCATCGGCAACAGCGGCCCGCTTCCGGAATCCATCGGCAAGGCCATCAAGGAAAATAATCTCGTCGCTGTGTCGGTGCTCAGCGGGAACCGGAATTTCGAGGGGCGTATCAATCCGCTGTGCCGCGCGAACTATCTGGCTTCGCCGCCGCTCGTGGTGGCTTACGCGCTGGCCGGGCGAATGGATTTCGATATGGCCACAGAGCCGCTGGGGACGGATTCGTCCGGCAAAGGCGTATTTTTGCGCGACATCTGGCCCGCGCCCGAGGAAGTGGAATCGGCGATGCGCAGCTCCGTCTCGAGCGATATGTTCCGCAAGGAATATGCCGCCGTTTTCACGGGCGACGAGCACTGGCGCGCACTGCCCGTTCCCGAAGGTGATTTGTACGCCTGGGACGGCAAGTCCACATACATCAAGAATCCGCCGTTCTTCGAGAACATGCCGGTTGAGCCCGCACCGCTTCAGGATTGGCACGGACTGCGCGCGCTCGCCGCGCTCGGCGACAGCATCACCACCGACCATATTTCCCCCGCCGGTTCGATTCCCGCGGAGAGTCCCGCCGGAAAATACCTGATTTCGCTTGGCGTACAGCCAAAGGATTTCAACTCCTACGGCGCACGGCGCGGCAATCACGAGGTGATGATGCGCGGGACGTTTGCAAATATCCGCCTGCGCAACCAGCTGGCTCCGGGCACGGAAGGCGGCTGGACGATCCATCAGCCGAGCGGCGAAAAAATGACGATTTACGATGCGGCGATGAAGTACCGCGCCGAAGGCGTGCCGCTGATCGTGATCGCGGGGAAGGAATATGGGTCAGGATCGTCGCGCGACTGGGCGGCCAAGGGAACGATTCTGCTCGGCGTGCGCGCCGTGCTGGCGGAAAGCTTCGAGCGCATCCACAGGAGCAACCTGGCCGGCATGGGCGTGCTGCCGCTCGAATTTTTGCCAGGCGAAAATGCGGAATCGCTGGGGCTGACGGGCCTTGAGGAGTTCGATCTTGAGGGTCTTGCCAGAGATTTCGAGCCGCGCAAGAAAATCCGCGTGCGCGCGCGCGGCGCGGACGGCAAGGAAAAATCATTCACCGCCATCGCGCGCGTGGACACGCCCTTCGAGGCCGCCTATTACCGGCACGGCGGCATCCTGCCGTACGTCCTCCGCCAGATGCTGTAGGGCCGAGGGCGCGCCTATTAATTTTTCTTTTTGCCGAAGAGCCCGCCGAGCATGCCGGAAGCTGCGCCGGCGGCACCCATGGCGGTCCCTGCTCCGCCCTTCAGCATCCCCGTGGCCATCCCGGCGACATCGGGTATGAAAATCGGATCCTTCGTGGTGCCTTCAATTTTGAAGGGGATGCCGCTGCTCGATGAAGACTTCCCTCCTCCCGTGAAGGACGAAAGCCCCGAGGTCAACGAGCCAACCATATTCCCCGCCGCGAGCTTCGCATTCATCTTGCAATCGAGTTTGCCGGCCGGGCTGACATTCGCGGTGCCGGTGATCGTCCCGATGGACGGGACGACGATATTCACATTGTTCGCCTGAGTTCCTGCGGGATCCTGGTGGAGATCCGCGCTGAACGTCTGAATCTCCGTATTCGATCCGCCGCCCTTTCCGAGTCCCGCGAAAGACCCGAGCGCCCCCAGCTTGCTGGTGAGATTGAAGCCCGTCATTTCGCCATTCGAGAGATTGACCGGCCCCACGATCGTGAGCCTGTCCACCGGGCCGCTAATCGCAAGATTCGCGTTGAGCGTTCCGCTCTTGAGCGACGCTCCAGATGGAAGGGTGATTCCCACAGCCGGCAGAACGCCCTCCAAATCTGGGGCGGGCATTGCCTGCCCGTTCAATTTCAGTTGAACCGTGGTCGTGGTCCCGGCCGTGTCGTAGGTGCCGGTCAGGGCGGCTAACGCTTTCCCGATGTGCACGTCACCCTGCGTGAGAGTTCCCTTCTGGCTTTCCACTTCGTATGTGGTGGCGTAATCCACGTTCACCGGAACACTTGATGGCGAGCCGCCCGCCACGAGCTTGACCTTGTTCACGTTGACTGTGCCGTTCGATTTCATTTCGCGGCCATCCGACGTAAGAGCGCCCGTGAAATCCACGATTCCGGCGAGGCCCGATGACGGATCGAAGAACCCGGTTTTCGCCAGATCGAGACTCTTCACTTCGAGTTTGGCGTCGAGAGGAGTTTGGGCCGAGTCGGAAGCGTTCATCGGACCGGCCTGCCCTTCCAGGCTGATCGTTCCACCGCCCGGCGTTTGCGCCGAAAACTTGAAGGGAAACTGCGACGTGTAGGAGAGGCTGGATGCTTCGATATTCACGCCCTGATACGTTTGCGTCTTTCCGTGCGCGCCCGCCGTGCCCAGGATAAGTGTGGCGTTGGAAATCTTCAATTCCGCCACGGAGATGTCCGTCGCGCCGGAGCTTTCACTCTGGGAACCCTTAGACGCGCCTCCGAGGCTCGAGAAATTCCACTTGCCCGAGGCCGAACGCAGGAGCGAAACCTGCGGATCGGTAACCGTAAACGAACTCACCGCGAGCCTGCCGGAAAAAATCAGCGGCAGCAGGGCCACGCCCGCCGTTACTTCCTTCGCTTGCAGAAATGGCGTTTGGCTGAACGCGGGATCATCGGCGATCGAGACGTCGTCCACTTTGACGCCGCCGGAAAGGATCGAGAGGCCGATGTTTCCGAGTTCGACCTTGCGGCCGAGCGCGGTCGAGAGATCTGTCTCGAGGGTCGGTTTATATTTGTTCACGTCGACGAAAAGGGGAATCGCGATGGCGATCACGACCAACAAGGCGATCACAGCGCCGACAATTATCAGGGCCTTTTTAACCAGGGACTTTTTCATTTTAGCCAGCCTCCGCGGAGAGTTTCTTGAGAGAGATGAGCCGTACGGGTCCGCCTGGGAACCACATCATACCCCCCGGACCGGCGGGCGGCAATCGGCCGCCGTCCTGGTGAACTTACATCGCGTCCGGAAGAAAGCGCGACTGGCAATCCACGTGGTTATTGGATGTTTTGAACCGCATGGAGGGAACAGGCCGGGCCGGCTCAAGGCCAATGATGATGAATCGCGGCGGGGCGGCGGGGTTACTACCCGCGCCAGAAATAGGAGGCGGGGTGGAGGAATTCGATGCCCACGCGTGCCCGCCCCTGAGCGCGCTCGCCCACATGCGCCACGCGGCACTCCTGTTCGGCCTGATTGCGCATGTTAATCAGGAACAGGCGCTGGCCGCAGGCCACGATGCCTTCGAGGGTAAGGAGGCAGCCAATCTTATTGGCGTCGATGGTTTCGGCCTCTTCGTGAAATGGCTGTTTGTCAACGTCCGAGCCGTAGACCAGCACGGGGACGAAATACGCGTAGCGCAGAACTTTCCGACGGTCGCGGGCGCGCGGCGCGAGATTTTCCCCACTGTCTGCGACGGTTGCGCGAGACCGCTGTCGTTCGGCTCGTTTGATTTCTTCCCAGATACGGCTCACGGCCGTCTCCCAAGTGACTGGCCCGCTTCAGCCTGTGCCCCAACGATAGCGACCCCTGTGGGTAGCAAGGTAAAAAGATTCGAGACTGTTTCCTTTTAGGTAAAGAGAGCAGAGGCTAGTGACAACGCCGCGCGTCGCGCTTAAAATGGAGTGTTTGCGCTCGGGCGCCACAACGGATGTCTCAAAACCAAAACAGATTCTCGCGCGTTCGCGTGCTGATCTTCGATCTCGACGGGACGCTGATTGACTCCAAGCTCGATCTGGCGCTTTCCGTGAACGCCATGCTCGAGCATATGGGGCGCGCGCGGCTCGCGCACGAGACGATTTACGGCTACGTGGGCAATGGCGCTCCTCTGCTTGTCCGGCGGGCGCTCGGCGAAGGGGCTACGGACGCGGAAGCCGAGGAAGGCGTGGCGCATTTCCTTTCCTACTATCGCGCGCATATGCTCGACAACACCGTGGTCTATCCCGGCGTATGCGAGGGGCTGGAGCTGCTGCGAGACCGTGCCATGGCCGTTCTCACGAACAAGCCGGTCGCTTTCAGCCGCGAGATAATCGAGCGCCTCGGCCTGGCGGATTATTTCCAGTTCATATATGGCGGCAACAGTTTCGAAAAGAAGAAGCCGGACCCGATGGGCGTGCAAATTTTGCTGCGCGATTTGGCGGCCGAGCCGGGCGAAGCAATGATGGTGGGAGATTCCGATGTGGACGTGCGCACGGCGCGCAACGCCGGCGTGTGGGCTTGCGGCGTGAGCTACGGGCTGGGCGCGGAGGGCCTGCGCGCTCATCCGCCGGACCTGATGCTCGCGAGCCTTGCCGAGCTTCCCGCGCACCTTAATGGGCACAGCGGCTAACGGAAGAGCCTTCTCATTTTTTGCCGTAGGCGGATATGTACCACACCCAGGTGCGCTGTAAACCTTCCTCGAAAAGCACGCGAGGCTCGTAGCCGAGCACCTTGCGCGCGAGCGAAATATCGGCCTGCGAATCGCGAATATCGCCCGCGCGCGGCGGGACGTATTTCGCCTGTATGTTTTTCCCGGTGATTTTTCCGAGCAGCTTCAGCACTTCATTCAGCGTGATGCGCGCGCCTGTGCCGCCATTGAACACCATCCCGGAAGCGCCCGGGGCTTCGCAGGCCCGCAGGGTTTCGTCCACCACGTTTTCGATGTAGGTGAAATCGCGGGTTTGCTCGCCGTCTCCGAAGACCACGGGCGGCTGCCCTTCGATCACCGCCAGCATGAAGCGTGAGAGCACGCCGGAATATGGCGATGTGGGATCCTGCCGCGGCCCGAAGACGTTGAAGTACCGCACGCTCGCATTTTCCAGACCGTAGCAGCGGCCGAAGGCCTGGGCATACAGCTCACCTGCATATTTCGTCACGCCATAGGGCGAAATAGGCTCGGGCGTCATCGTCTCGACTTTCGGCAGCGTGGGCATATCGCCGTAGGCGGAGGATGATGCGGCGTACACAAACCGGCGGACCTTGGCCATGCGCGCCGCCACGAGCACATTCAGCGTGCCATCTATATTGATGTGGTTCGTCTCGAGAGGATCCGCAACGGACCGGGGAACCGATGTGCGCGCCGCGAGATGGATCACGTAGTCGGCTCCGCGGCAGGCCGATTCCACCGCGGGGAGGTCCGTGATGCTTCCCTGCTGAAAATCTATCTTGGGGCGGACATCGGCAAGATTCGATTCCTTCCCGGCGGAGAGATCGTCGAGCACGGTCACGTTGTGGCCGCGGCGAACGAGCTCGTCCACGATGTTGGAGCCGATGAAGCCGGCGCCGCCGGTTACCAGATAACGCATTCGGGAACTCCTCCTGGGAAAATGGCCTGCGGCGCGGCAATTGCGCTTTCGCGCCAGGGGCCTCGGGTTCTGATAGTTTGTGCTTTGCCTTTCAAGTAGGCTTGACTATAGCTCGGGGCGTTGATGCCCGGCAAGATTCATGGCGAGGCCGTTTTATTTCGCGCGACATTTTTAGGACGGATCGAATCTCACTTAAAACTATGAACCCAGGTTTCCAGCGATTGAAACGCGGCATACTTCTCGCCGCATTCCTGGCGCCGCTTGCGCCTGCGCCGCCCGGCATGGAGTCGCCCGTGCCGTTTCGCACGGGCGAAACGCTCAATTACCGCGTGGCGTGGTCCGCCTTTTCGAGCGCGGCTTCGCTCGAATTGAGCGTGCCCGAGCGACGCGACCTCTTCGGCCGGGAGACCTGGCATCTGCGCGCCACGGCGCACACCTTGAAAACGGTGCGGTCGCTCTTCATCATTGACGACCAATCGGATTCCTATAGCGATACCACCACGTTTGAAAGCCGCCAGTTCGAGCTTCATTTGAACGAACTGGGCCGCAAACGGGATGAAATACTGCACTTTGCTCCGACGGGGAAGGCGTCGCTTGCCCCGGGACCTGTCATGGCGGTTCCTCCGGGCACGTACGATCCACTCGGCGCGCTCTACGCGCTGCGCGGCGTGGATTGGCAGCGCACGCAGGAGTTCCACATCACTGTGTGCGACGGCCACGATGTTTATGAAATTAGCGCGCGGCTTGACGCTTCCAATGAAACCATTGCCGTGGCCGCGGGAAATTTCACGACCAATCGCATCTCCATTCACGTGTATCAGCACGGCAAGGAAGTGACGGGAAACAACGATGAAGTGTGGCTGGCCGACGATCCCGCGCGCACTCCCGTCAGGATGGAGGCCCAGCTGCCCTTGGGGAGCATTCGCGCCGAACTGATCCGCTCCACGCAATAATCATAGTAGACCGCTGGAACGGCCGGCGCATGCCGATGCTCGTGCCGAGCAGTCCTTCCACAAGTGGAATTAACCTTCAGGAGTAAATTAATCTTCGGGGACGACCCAATCGTCGGGCGGGAAATCAACCTTCCAGAACGTGGGGGCGGGGGTGACGAATTCGAGGCCGATTTGGGTCTTGCCGGCTTGCGTGCTTCCGATGTGGGTGACGGTGCAATCGAGGGTCTGTTGTGTGCTCACGTTCGTCATGGCGACCTTGCGGCCTTTGACGACTTCAGCCGCGAGCGAAACCAGCGCTCCGTGAGCGTTCACGACGAGCGTGCGCGTCTCTTCGTCGAAATCCTGGCCCTTGGACGTCTTGCCGTTCACGCGCACAGGCACGCTCAAGAGCACGCGCATACTCCTGCGCTTGGGAGAGGCGGTCTCGGCTGTCCACGCGTGCTTGTCTGCCGGCTTCGTGATGGCCATGGATGACTCCTTAAGCAGCCTAGCGCGGCCTATGTAAGGGGGCAAGGGTACGGAGGTTTTGCCGTGTTTTTCAGTAAACAGGGCGGCAACGACGAATACAAGAGTAAGGCGCCCACCTGAAAGGTGGCCGCTACAAGTTCAAATGCGAGGGCCGGGGACAGGATGCTGTGCCCCTACACGGGAAAACCAAAGGCAAGACGCGCATCCCGTTCAACAGAGGACGATTTTTTCGCGGTGCTGCACGACGCGGCGCGTGGCGTTGCGCGAATCCACGACGAGCTTGGCGTGGCGGACAATTGCTTCGTAGTCGTAGCTGGAATGGTCCGTGGCGATGAGCACGCAGTCGTAGCTTGCCAGGCGGTCGGGCGCAAGCGGGACGGAGCGGAGATTTGAGAAATCGTAGTGGCGCATTTTGTGGAGCGCCGGGAAATAAGGATCGTTGTAATCGAGCGCGGCGCCGCGCTGAGCGAGAAGCTCGAGCAGCTTGAGGGAGGGCGACTCGCGCAGATCGTCCACGTCCTTCTTATAGGCCACGCCAAGCAGAAGGACCTTCGAGCCTTTAATGCTCTTCTGGCGCTCGTTCAGCGCCGTGGCCACGGCCTCGATGACGTGGTAAGGCATGGCGGTGTTGACCTCGCCGGCCAGCTCGATGAAGCGGGCGGCAAAATCGTATTCGCGCGCTTTCCAGGAAAGATAGTAGGGGTCCACGGGGATACAGTGTCCGCCGAGGCCCGGACCGGGATAGAAGGGCATGAAGCCGAACGGCTTTGTCGCGGCGCCGTCAATGATTTCCCAGATGTCGAGTCCCATGCGCAGGCAGAGCTGCTTGAGTTCGTTCACGAGGGCGATATTGACGCAGCGAAAGATGTTTTCGAGCAGCTTCACCATTTCGGCCGCGCGCGTGCAGCTTACGGGAACGACGCGCGATACGATCTGGGTATAAAGCGCAGCGGCGGCGCGCGCGCTGGGCGGGTTGACGCCGCCCACGATCTTGGGAATCTGCGCCAGGCCATATTGCTTGTTGCCGGGGTCTTCGCGCTCCGGCGAAAAGGCGAGATAAAAATCGGTGGCGATCTGTTCCGCAGCCGCGTCCGTGGCGGCGGGGCAGCACAATCCCCCGCTTTCGAGAATGGGGAGGACGAGTTCCTCGGTTGTGCCCGGGTAGGTGGTGCTTTCGAGGACGATGAGCTGCGTGCGCTCGAGATTCGGGGTGATGGAGCGCGCGGTCTTCTCGACGTAGGTCAGGTCCGGCTCACGCCGCTCGTCGAGCGGCGTGGGAACGCAGATCAGGACGGCATCCATGCCGCGCAAGCGCGCGAAGTCCGTGGTGGCGTCGAATCGCTTGGCCTCGACGTGCGCGCGGATTTTTTCGGCCGGGATGTGCTGGATGTAGGATTCCCCGGCGTTCAACTTGTCTACTTTGGACTTGTCCACATCGAAGCCGGTGACATGATGGCCCACATCGGAAAAGCGCAGGGCCAGCGGCAGGCCCACGTAGCCACACCCGATGATTCCAATCTTGAGGTCCTTACCCGCAAAAAAATCCGGCTTGCGTTCCGCACCCATGCGGCCTCCTCGAACGGAAAACCACTATAGCAAGAATCGGAAGGGTGACAAGGAAAGGGACGGCCGCCGTATTCCATCTCTCACGCGCCGCCCAGGCGTGCGGGGCTTCACCGGCCCATTCGAGATTCGGCGCGGATTAGTATTCCGGTTTGGCCGCCATGGCCATTTCCAGCGTGACGCGCTCCTTCTTGCGGTAAGACATGTTGGCCATGTGCGCGGCAATCGCGGAACGGTAGCCGATTTCCACGGAGGCGTTGGGCGTCTTGCGGGTGCGGATGCAATCAAGCCAGTTGGCCATGTGATTCTGATCGGGAGTGTCGCCGACGAGAGCCGCGCCGGTGGGCCGATTGACCTTCTCGGGATAGTAATGCGTGGCTTCGGCGGACTTGCCGGTCACCATGTCGTTCGTTCCCCAGGCGTGCTCGACGGCGCCGTCGCTGCCGAGCAATCGTTCGCACAAGCCAAAATGATTGCTGCTGAAAGTGGATTGCCAGGTGACCACCAGATCGTTCGGGAAATCGAGGGTGACGGCGATCGTGTCCGGCACTTCGCGGCCATCTTTCTCGGAGAAGACACCTCCGGATTGATACGCGGCCGTGGGCACCGGCAAATCGAGGGCGGTCATGATCCAGGCAATCTGATGGACCATGTTTTCGGTGATATTTCCGCCGGAGAACTCCCAGAACAGGCGCCAGTTGATGAATTTGTTGCCATCGAATGGCTGGTCCGGGCGGCCGTTGAGGAAGGCGTCCCAACGCACGTTCTGGGAGGTGCAACTCGCGGGTATGGGGCGCACCCATTGGGCGTGGCCGTGAGGCGTGTTGCGGCCCATCCAGGATTCAACCTGGGTGACCTTGCCGACAATCCCCTGCTTGATCCACGCGCGCGTGTCCGCGAGCGCGCCGGAACTTTCATGCTGCAAGCCGATTTGCACCACGCGGTCGGATTTTTTTGCCGCAGCCAGGCATTTTTCCGCTTCGGGGATGGACCAGGTCATGGTCTTTTCGGAATAGAGGTCTTTGCCGGCGGCAAGCGTATCCAGAAAATGGCGCGCGTGAAGATGCAGGGGACTGGCCACGATCACGGCATCAATGTCGTCCCTCGCGAGCAGGTCCTGGTGATCTCCAAAGATGTGGGCCTTCGGGAACATTTCGCGGGCCTGCTGCTGGCGGTCCGTGAAAACGTCCGCGAAGCCCGCGCATTCCACGTTGGGCAACGCCAGGACATCTTTGAGGTCCTGGTGGCCGCGATCGCCCGCCCCGATCAAGCCGATGCGGATGCGATCGTTGGCGCCGAGCACACGCGCGCTCGGATAGGCAAGGAAAGCCGCCGTCCCCATGGCAGCCTGCTTGATGAATTCACGCCTCGTATTCCTGGCCATCTAGGCCCTCCTATGGGATCTTCTCGCGCACCCGAGCGCGCGCTTGCGCGTTCGCACGCGACCGATTCACGGCGACGCTGCCGGCCTTATCCTAAGTGCGATCGCAAAGGCAGGAAAGATGCAGCTTCGAGCACTCCCGCCTGCTGCAAATCCTTTTTCTCCCCGGCCCAGCTTTTGCGTGTGGATTCTTCCGGCGTGCCGGCGCCGCGCCAGTGCGTTTCGAGATTTACGGCATGGCGATAGCCGTCGCGCTTGAGCGCCTTGAACTGGCTCACCCAATCAATGACGCCGGTGCCCACGGCGGCCCAATCGAAGCCGCCATTGGCCGTCCTCACCAAGTCCTTACAGTGGCAATGGCCGATGCGGGCCTTGGGCAAGAGGCTGTAGCCAAGCGGGAAAGGCTCCTCGCCGCGCGCGGCGGCGTTGGCGGCGTCCCAATTCAGCATGAGATGAGGAGACTCGACGGCAGCAAGCGTGCGGGCGGCTTCGGAGGCCGTGGCCGTATTGCAGGCATATTCGTTTTCGATAAGCAAAATGACGCCGTGCTTGCCGGCCGTGGCAGCCGCTTCGAGCAATTTTGCGTCGATGGCGGCCCGGTAGGGAGCGGGATCATCGAGCCGCCAGAAATCGAAGCAGCGCACGCGATCGGTGCGGAAGGCTTTGGCGAGTTCGATGCAGCGCTGGAGCAGTTCAGTCTGCTGGTCGTAGGTGAAGTCGGCGCCGAACTGGTCGTGCTGGGTGGTGAATTTCGAGGCCGGCGCGCCGGGCCAGTCGGTCTTGAAGAGCGGGCTCGCGATATCAGTGACGCGCAGGCGGTATTTTTCGAGTATGCGACGGGCTTCGGCGACTTCGTGAGAATCGAGATTCATCATGTTCTTGTTCCACATGGCGCGCAGCTCGATCCAGTCCATGCCGAATTCGCGGGCGGCCACCCAGCATGCGCGGTCGAAATCCTGGGAGATTTCGTCGTTGATGACGCCCAATTGAAAGGGAGAATTCATACCTTTATGCCGATCTTATCTTCGAGATACTCTTGGGCCATCGCGGCCGATTCCTTCGGCGTGCGCGAGGGATCAGGCTCACTATCCAGCTCGACCACCGCCCAGCCGCGGAATTTCACTCGTTTCAGCGCGGCGAACACCGCGGGAATGTTCTCTTTCCCGCGGCCCAGTTCCACCCAGCGGTAGGTGTGCTTTGGATCCGTGCTTTGGGGCAGCTCTTCCACGTCCTTGATGTGCAGGAAAAGCAGGCGGTCATGATATTTTTCGATGGCCTTGGCCGGATCGCCACCGCCCTGATAATAGTGGCCCGTGTCCAATAGGAGCTTGACGTAGCGCGGGTCACTCGCTTCCAGGATTTGGTCCACTTCCTCGGGACGCTGGCCGAGCGTGCCCATGTGGTTGTGATATCCCATTAAAATGCCCAGATCAGCCGTGCGCTTGCCGATTTCCGTGAGCAATTGGCCCAGGCGCTGGTAATCCGCAGCCACGATGTCGCGGCCTTTGGGACGCTGGTCCGTTACCTGAAGGTAAAGCCCGCCGATATCGCGGGCGAATTGCGCGTGCGCGACGGCCGTGGAAATCTGCTCTGCTTCGACGGCGGGATCAATACTCACGGACCCGCTTGAGAACGCGACCATCCGGAGATTTTTTCTGTCCAGCAGCTCCCGCAGTTCCTGAGGACTGCTGAATTCCTTGATGCAGTTGGAGCGCAACTGAATTCCGGGGTAGCCCAGGGCGGAGATATCCTCGATCGCTTGCCGGTCCTTACCGTCCCAGGTGATGGCTGCATATCCGATATGGATCCGGGCCGGGCCGCGTGAAATGGGCGTGTCGAAGTAGGAGAGATCCGTCGGCGGATAGAGTTTTTCGGAGGCCAGCAGGGCCTTCGATGGAAACGAGGAAGCCACCGCGGCCGCCAGCCCGCCGACGCTTACGAGGAATTCACGACGCGGAATTCGAGATCCCATTTAACTTCCTCCTTTTACGGGGAGCGCATGAAAACGGAAATTCGACGGTAGGAATGGTGAGGCTTGCAAATGAGAGATCGCATTGGCAAACGCATAGAGCATCGCGGACGCACTTTCACAGCGTGCCATGCACCACCACTGGCGATAACCATACCACCAAACAAATGACGCGACACATAAACTTGCCCATCCCGCCATCGAGCAGCCTCGGCTCATCCACGTGCTTCGTTTGACCCGGCGAAATCATCCAAACGGATGGTAAAGTTGGCGTGGATGAACGGACAAGAGCGAGCCGGGCTCTTCAAACTACTCAGACGGCTTATTCGTGGGCGTGGTTGCACAAAAATTGATGTGAGGATGTGATGGGAGCTTCCGCCGAAGCCATGCCACTGGGACCAGCCGCCGCGCGGCCTGCCACCAATCCGTGGTTGATCGCCGTGGTTGTGGCCATGGCGGCGTTCATGGAGGTGTTGGACACCAGCATCGCCAATGTCGCGCTGCCCCACATCGCCGGAAACCTGGGCGTAACGACGGACGACTCCACGTGGGTCCTGACTTCGTACCTCGTTTCGAATGCCATCGTTTTGCCCATCAGCGGCTGGATTGCTGGGGTCATTGGACGCAAGCGCTTCTTCATGATTTGCATCGTCCTCTTCACCATCAGCTCGATGCTGTGTGGATTCGCGCTCAGCCTCCCAATGCTCATCGTGTTTCGCATCATCCAGGGCGCGGGAGGCGGGGGGCTTCAGCCCATGGCTCAGGCCATCCTGGCCGATACGTTCCCCCCCGAAAAGCGCGGCCTGGCCTTCGGGCTCTACGGCATCACGGCCGTGCTGGCCCCTACCATCGGTCCCACCCTTGGCGGATGGATTACGGACAACTACACCTGGCGCTGGATTTTTTACATCAACCTGCCCGTGGGGATACTTGCACTCTACCTGGTCTATCTGCTCGTGCAGGAGCCGCCCTACTTACAGCAGAGGCGCGGGAGCGCAGTGAAATTCGACTATATCGGCGTTGCCTTGCTCTCCCTCGGCGTGGGGTCCTTGCAGGTGATGCTCGACAAGGGACAGGATGACGACTGGTTTGGCTCGCACTTTATCACCACGCTTGCCGTGCTCGCCTTCGTCGGCCTTGTGTCTCTGGTCATCTGGGAATGGTTCAACAAGTCGCCCATCATCGAAGTCCGGCTTTTTAAGAATGTTAACTTTTTGGCGTCGAACATGATGATGTTCTTCTTGGGCGTCATCTACTTCGCGAGCCTAGTGATGCTGCCGCTGTTTCTGCAAGTCGTGCTGGGATATACGGCGCAGAACTCAGGGTTGGTCCTTTCGGCGAGCGGCTTCGTCCTGCTTTTCGAGTTGCCCCTGGTTGGCAAGTTGACAACGATGATTCCGGCTAAATATCTGACTGCATTCGGCTGGCTCCTGATGTCTTCCAGTATGTTCTTCACGGTGACGCATCTGGATGCGCTCATCAGCTTCAGTTTTGCATCGTCAATGCGCATCTTTCAGGGATTGGGCTTGGGGTTCCTGTTCGTTCCCATCACGCTGGCCGCCTATGTGGGGCTGCCGGCCGAGAAGAGTAACAGCATCTCGGGAATCGTGAACTTCATGCGCAATATGGGCTCGAGCGTGGGGACATCCATGGTGACGACATTGCTGGCGCAGCGCGCGCAAGTCCACCAGGCGTATCTGGCGGCCCACACGACTCCGGGCGAGCCAAGTTTTCAGCAGCGCGTGCAAAGCCTTACGCACTATTTCGCCGCCGCGGGAACGGATAGTGTGACCGCGCTGCATCGCGCATACGGTGTCGTCTATCAGCAGCTGATCGGTGAGGCCACAACTTTAGCGTATATTGATACATTCATGGTCCTGGCGATCGCCGCTGCGATCATGTTCGTGCTGTCGTTCTTTCTGAAGAAGAACGATACGCGCGGCGGCGGCGAAGTCGCGGCCGGCTAGCTCGAACGAACGGCGATTTCGACGGAAAGAGAGGTTTTCCATGATCCGTGTGATTACTGTGGACCGCGAATATGGGAGCGGCGCTCAAGAAATCTCCGCGAAACTCGCCGAGCGCCTGGGATGGAAGCTTTGGGACCAGCTTCTCACCAACGAAATCGCGCGCCAGATGGAGTGCGATTGCCGCGCCGTTGAGGAGCGCGAGGAGCGCAGGGATTCCTTTCAATATCGTCTCTTCAAATCTTTCATGCGCGGCAGCTTCGAAGGAACTCTCAATGCTCCGCGACTCAAGATGGTGGATGCCGAGTGTATCCGGCAGGTCGCGCAGCAAGTGGTGACGGAGGCCGCGAAGGAGGGCAACTCCGTCATCGTGGGCCGCGGCTCGGCATATTATCTGCGGGATCATCCCGACGCCTTTCACGTTTTCATCTATGCTCCCCTCGCGGAGAAGGTGCGGCGGTTGCAGAAAATGGGGAAGAACGAGAGGGAAGCCCTTGAACTCGTCGAAACCGTGGACCGCGATCGCGCGGCTTACATCAAGCACTACTTCGGCCACGAGTGGCCCAACCGCTCGCTGTTCCACTTGATGGTCAATTCCGCCGTGGGCGACGAAGCCGTCGTGAATGCCATCCTGCAAGGAATCCAGGCATTCGAGAAGCAACCAGTAGCATCCGCATCCAAACACACCTGAGCGCTCCCGCCCCATTTCTGCCCGCAAAGCACGCAGAGCCCTGACGTCGTGCAGGAAAATTGCATCGAAACTAGGGTATGATGCCTTCCCGGCAAGGAACTTCGCTCGCATATTCGAGAGGGGGACCGTGTAGATGCTGAGGCTGTGTGGATTGTCCGTATTGCTCCTGGTGTTCGCCGCACCGGCGATGGCACAAGTTACACCCGATAGCACGGATCAGCAGACGGAGACGCCGCCTGAGGCACCGGCCACCCCGGCCGCGCCCAGAATTTTTCCGAAATACGATATCTCCGGCGGGTACATAGTCCAGTTTTTCAAGGGATATAATGGCGGCCCCGGCCTCACTTTGCAGGGCTGGTATGGCTCCGTCGAGTACAACTTCTACAGTTGGCTGGGAGCCGAGGGACTATTCTCGGGGGATTACAAGAATCAACCCAATGGAACTGGGGACATAAGCGTCTACAGCGCCATGGCGGGTCCTCGCATTTACCCGTTTCGGCATCACAAGCTCGAGCCCTGGGGTCACTTCCTCTATGGCGGCGGGGTCTATGTAGTGCACTTTCCGGCTGGCAACGGATTCCATGCCGTGACGCGCACATATACCAGTAAGGATTGGGATCTCGGCTACGGCATGGATCTGAACAAGTGGGATCATTGGGGAATTCGTCTGATCGAGATTGATTACGGCCGTACGCACTTCCTTACTCCCAAGGGCGAATCCAACTTTACCATTGCCGTCGGATTTACATACCGTTTTGGCGAAAAATAACTCCCATCCAGCGGGGGGGCGGGCGGCCTTTGCCAGGCGCGACCGATAACCTCGCGGCGGGCGGCCTTCATGCCATGCAAGTCACTGCAGGGCCATCATAAAATTGCTCTTGCAGAGCGGCCAGCCCTCGTGCAGATTACGCCAGTATGGAACTTCCTCTCGAAGGCTTGGGACTGCGGAGGGCGCTGCCAATCGCCGCGCTGGCCACGACGGCATTGCTCATCTATCCGGCCGCCAAATACTGGATCGCGAGCAACGAAATCCATTCCGATAACCTCGAGAAGATGGAGCGCGGCGCGGCACTCGTGCCGGGCGACGGCGACGCCTGGGACCGCCTAGGCCGCTTCGAGCAATTCGACTTTGCAAACCCAGATACGTCGCGTGCTCTCACCGACTACCGCAAGGCCGTCGAGGACGATCCCCTCTCCGCCTACTACTGGATGGACTTGGCCAGCGCGTATGAAGATTCGGGCGATATGGCGCGTGCCGCGGACGCATACGATCACGCGAGGAGCGTTTATCCTGCCTCCGCGCTGGTCGCGTGGAATTATGGAAACTTTCTTCTGCGGCAACAGGACTACACCGGAGCCTATGCCCAAATCCGGCTGGCCATTGACCGGGACCAGAGCCTGCTGCCCATGGCCATCTCGCGCACCTGGCGATCGAGCGGAGACGTCAATCAGCTCGTCGGCCAGGTGCTGCCTCCCAACCCCGAGGCCTATTTGCAGGCGCTCGATTTCCTCGGATCCAATCGGCAGACCGACGCGGCCCTTGCGCTCTGGCAGCGCCTGATTGCCCTGGGCAAGCCCTTCCCTCTGCCGGAGACATTTGCCTTTTTTGAGGAACTGATCCGCGTGGACCGCGGCGACGATGCACGCCGCGTCTGGCTTCAGGCCCTCGCAGCCGCCGGATTGCCTCACGACGAGCCTGCTAATCATTCCCTGATCTGGGATGGCGGCTTCGCCACGGAATTTACCGATGCCGGCCTCGGCTGGCGCTGGGATTTGCCTGTCGGCGCGGAGATTAATTTCGATTCCGCGCGTCCGCCGAGCGGTACGCGCGCGGTGCGGCTCGATTTCACCGGCGGAACCAATCTGTCGCTCGACACGCCGGCGCAATTCATTCCGGCCGAACCGGGCCGCGCGTTCCATTTCCATGCCTTGATGCGCACGGATGAAATTTCAACCGATAGCGGAATCCGTTTTTCGATTACGGATCCCAACCACCCGGGGGAAGTGAATCTGCTCACGGATGGTTTCATCGGAACGCATTCCTGGACCGCTGTGGATGCCGACGTGACCACAGGTGCGGACACCCACTTCCTGGTTGTTCGAGTGGTGCGATATCCCAGCCAGTTCTTCGACAACAAACTGAGCGGTACGGTCTGGATTGCCGATGTTTCGCTCGTTCCCTCCGATGCGACGGCGGCGCAGCCATCGCCATGAGCGTGCTGCGCATCGGAGTGTGCCTTTTGCTCGCATTCAGCGTGTTCGCGTTTGGCGCGGTGCAAACGTGGTCCGTGTCTCTTCTCGAAATTGGAGCCGCGCTGCTTCTTGTCGCCTGGGCGTTCATCGTTTCCAGGGACGCGGACGCGAAAATCCAGTGGAGTCCGCTGAACGCGCCTCTGCTCGGCTTCGTCGCCATCGGACTTCTCCAGTTGCTCTTCCACCGCACGGCCTACCCGTTTCTTACGCGCCAGGAATTGCTGAGGCTCGCGGCCTATTTCATCGTCCTGTTTCTCACGGCGCAGGCGTTTCGCAGCCGAGGCGATTTATCGGCGCTCGCCTGGTTTCTGGTCGTTCTGTGCTTCGCGGTTTCGCTTTTGGCCATCATTCAGCATTTCACGTCGAATGGAGAGATTTACTGGTTCCAGAAGGTGGCGTCCGGGGCCGACGTCTTCGGTCCCTACGTGAATCGCAATCATTTTGCCGGATTCGTCGAGCTTACGCTGCCCGTGGGCCTGGCGCTGCTGGCTTTTCGCGGCGTCCGCAGGGAGCTCTTCCCGCTCGCCAGCTTGCTCACGATCGTTCCTGTGAGCGCGCTTGTCCTTTCAGGTTCGCGGGCCGGAATCATCGGCCTCGCTTTCGGGATAGGGGTTCTGGCGCTGCTGGCGCGAAGCCGGCAAGCGATGCGCGGGCCTCGCATGGTGGCCGTCGCGATGGTGGCGCTCGCGGCACTGGCCCTCATCGCCTGGGTGGGAGCGAGAGGGGCCATCGAGAGGTTCACGCCGCAGCACTCCAATGGAATTGCATTTTCGCGGCGCGCAATCATGTTTTCCGGAGCCGCGCATATTTTTCTCGACCATCCCATTCTGGGCTCGGGCCTGGGGACGACTGTCTCCGTGTATCCACGGTATGAAACGCAGTACGACAGCAGGATCGTGGACCACGTCCACGACGACTACATCGAAGCCCTTGCTGAAACGGGCCTGCTCGGCGGCCTCTGCGGCGTGGCTTTCTTATGGCGGCTCTACCGCGACGCGCGGAGAAATTTTCAAGCCGATCAAAGCCATTTCTCTCGGGCGCTGCACGCCGGAGCCATCGCCGCTCTCTGCGCGCTCCTTCTGCACAGCTTCGCCGATTTCAATCTGCACATTCCTTCGAATGCCCTGCTATTCTTGGTGATGGCCTATCTGGCAACGTCGCCGCCCCTGCCGTCGGAGCCTTCCGGTGAGCGCGATAGGCAGCGAACGCGCGAGCATGCCATCATCGGCCGGTGACTTGATGCGGAAATATTTCCGAGCTTGACGCGCTTTCATACGAATCTATATGGCTGCTTCGGATCGGGAAAAACGATTGGGCTCGTCCAGTAAGCCGGCGAACACCGCCGATGTTTTCTATCGAGTTCTTGCCTGCTGCCTGATTGCTTTTGTTTTCGTTGTGACCGTGTTCCGTGCGTATTGGCAGCCGATTGCCCACGACGAAGCATTGTCCTTCGAATTCTTCCTCGATGGCGGCGTTTACAGCCTGCTGCGATTTGACTCGACCAACCACGTCCTGTTTACGATCCTCGCCAAGCCTTTTGTCAAATTCCTGGGCGTCACGGAACTCACCCTTCGCGCCGCGAGCCTGATCGGCGCCGTAGGCTATCTCGCGTTTGCGTGGCTTCTCTCGAGAAAACTTTTCGGCAAAGGAATGCTCTTTCTGCTCTCAATCGCCCTGCTCTGCCTGAATCCGCAAATCATGGATTTCATGGTCGCCGCGCGGGGCTACGGGCTGGGCTTGGCGCTGCTGCTCGCGGCCATCTACGTGATGGTGAAATCCTTGGACCGTGGAGATTTCCAGCCGGACGACCCGGGATGGCAGCGGGATTGCGCGATTGCATCCATACTTCTTGCGCTCTCCCTCGCCGCAAATCTCACCAACTTGTTCCCGGCGATCGGGCTGACTCTCGCCTTCCTCGCGGCTTCGATGGGGAATTCCCTGCCGGACCCGAAACGCATAACCGGACGCACGCTGCGAATTTTTGGCCGATGCTTTATTGTCCCGGGCGTCTTCGCGGGCCTGTTCGTAATGTGGCCTTTCCTGATTCAAGCTCGCCCGTGGCAATTCTACATTGGGATGCGGCGGGCATCCGACGCGCTGCGAGACCTTTTCAATTCGTGCTTCCTCTATAAATGGACCGACGACGTTTATTCGGCGAGCCTCAGCGCGATTCCGTCGCCGGCGGGAAGTTGGCAGCTCAGATTATCGGATCTCGGTGTGTACGTCATTTTCCCGCTGCTGTTCTTCTTCGTGCTTCTCGGCCTGATTTTTGTCTCGCGTTCTTCCCTGCAGTCCAGGGAGCGTGAAACCGCGCGCTGCCGGCTGTTGGGCGTGGCGGCCATCGCTTGCGTGCTATTCGCCATTGTTTTTCGGGTGCTTCTGCACGTGAAGTATCCCATGAGCCGGACGTGCCTTTACTTCGTTCCGCTCTTTACGCTCAGCACCCTGCTCATCGGCCGTGAACTATCGTTCCGTTTCCCGCGCTATCACCTGAAAGTGTTGGGACTCATCGTAGCGGCGGTCGTGATATTCGATTATGCGCTGTCGCTGAATACGAAATATTTCAGGTACAACGCCTATGACGTGATTTCGCGGGAGCTTTATCTTTCCATTTCAAATGACGCGCGCGCTCGCGGCTTGACGGGTGTTCGCGTGGGCGGCACATGGTGGTACGAGCCGGAAATCAATTTCTACCGCCGCCGCTACGCCGCGACGTGGATGGAACCTTTCGACGTGGAAGATCGCTCCTATTTTTGGCAATCCCCAGACGCCCTGCCCCCAGCCCAATACGATTATTTCGTTTTCACTCCGGCAAACGATCCGAACCTCACGGCTCCCGGCGTGAAGATTATTTTTCACGATCAGGTGACCGACGTCACGGTCGTCGCAAAACAGAAGTGAACGTCTCCGCGTAGGATTAGCCTGGTAGAAGTTTTTCCGCGAGCTGTCTCAGCCCGGGAGGGTGGTGTCGAGCCAGGTGTCAATGGCGGCGCCGACTTCGCCCAGTTTCCGGGAGAAAAAGTGGTCCACGCCTTCGATGATCACCAGGCGCTTTGGCTCGGGCAGCGTGGCAAAGAGCGCCTCCACGCTCGCGCGCGTGCCGAATGTATCGTTGCTGCCCTGGATGATGAGTTTGGGCTTCACGCAGACCCGCAGATAGGACATATCCACGGCGGCATTATCCACCGGAATTCCCAGGCCGATGAGTCGCGTTGCACGCGCGTCCTCGCACCCGACATGAAGTCCCACGCACGCCCCGAAGCTGAATCCGGCGAGGAGAATGGGTTTGCCGGGAAATTCGCGGGCCAGATAGTCGAGCGCCGCGCGGACGTCGTCCTGTTCGCCGTGGCCGTTGTCGTGCTGGCCTTCGCTTAGCCCAGCACCGCGAAAATTGAATCGCAGCACGGGGATGCCGCGCCTGTGGAGCGCCTTAGCGGCCTGGTAGACAACTTTGTTGTGCATGGTCCCGCCGAAAAGGGGATGCGGATGGCAAACGAGCGCGGCGAAAAGAGGGTCGGGGATCGGCGATGTCCAGAGCAGGGCTTCGAGCCGCCCTGCCGGGCCTTCCAGAAATATTGTGCGATGAAAAACTTCGGCCATGAAGTTCGAACGGGAGAATTTAATGAAAAGCAGATCCGAGAGCGAATCGCCCGGGCACGTGGCGCGCCATCCGCCAACGGTTGCCCTGCTCCCCGAGACTCGCCGCGGCGCTCTCGATCACATATTCCATCCTAGCGGCAGCGGAAGCCCGGGTCAAACCCTCGTGCCGGAGTGCTGCGAATGCACATCTGGGGCGAAAAAAAAGACAAGGCCGGGAGCAATCCGCGGGCGATGGTTCAAAATGCATTGCGCGCAGAGCCGCGCGGTGTTAAGTTGTGTGCCAGTCGTAGGAAGCGTGAGGGCCCATGGCAAACAGCGTGGAGCGCAGGACCGCCCGGCGTTTTGCGATGATGCTTCCGCTGAAAGTGCGGTTTTCCTCGGGAAACGGCATCACGGAAAAAGAAGCGGAGACCCGCGACGTGAGTTTCCGCGGCCTTTATTTCACCATCGAAGCGATCCTGGAAACGGGCAGCCCGATCGAATTCGTGCTTACGTTGCCGCAGCAGATTACGCTTGCGGGCGACGTGCACATCCGCTGCTATGCGCATGTTCTGCGCGTCGAGCCGCACAATGGCCGCCGCGGAGTCGCCGCGACGATCGAGCGGTACGAGTTTCTTCCCGCCGCGTGACACTTCCCTTCCGAAGAGACCGGGTTCCGCGCATCCACTGGCTGGAGAGTCCCATCCACCGCGAGAATTCACTTCTCCTATTCTGTTCCGTGGCACAAGATTGGATTGCTGAAAACCTGCCATGACTCGGAATACTTTGCTCATCGATGCGGATGACACGCTCTGGGAAAACAACATCTTTTTCGAGAGCGTCATCGCCCGGTTCATTTTGCGGCTCGAACATCTGGGCTACACGCCGGAATACATCCGCCACATACTCAATGAGACCGAGCGGCGCAATATCCGCCAGCACGGCTATGGGGTACGCAGCTTTCTGCGCTCGCTTGAGGAGACGTACCTGAAGCTCTCGGGCAACATGGCCCGCCGCGAGATCGTCAAGGAAATCGAGGAGATCGGCGCCGAGCTGGAAAACACGCCACCGCGCATTCTGGATGGCGTCCCCGAAACCCTGGCCTACCTTTCGAAACATCACCGCCTGATTCTGCTGACCAAGGGAGAGCACGCCGAGCAGGTGGGCAAGGTCGAACGCTCGGGCTTGCAATCCCACTTCGAGGCCATCGAAATCGTCGTGGAGAAGGATTCGGAAACGTACGGCCGGATGATCGAGCAATTCAAAATCGTGAAGTCGCAGGGCTGGATGGTGGGAAACAGCCCGCGCAGCGACATTAATCCGGCACTGAAGGTGGGTCTCAATGCGGTGTTCATTCCTCACGCAGCCACCTGGGAACTGGAAAAAGCGGAGCTCGAAAGCGGAGCGGGAAAATTGCTGATCCTTCCGGCGTTTCGCGAATTACGCTCGCATTTTTGAAGGCGCTACGGCAGCGGGCTGCGAAAGCGGAAGGGGATATAGACGACGGCTTCGACGTCCACGGGAACGCCCTCGCGCGTGGCCGGGCGGAATTTCCACCGCGCCAGGGCCTCCATGGAATTGCGGTCGAGCCGCGGATCAATCCCGTGCACCACCTGGATGCTGTCCACCGAGCCATCCTTGCGGATAATCGCGTAGAGAACCACCTGGCCATCAATGTTTTCGCGGATTGCCGACTGTGGATATTGTGGGTCCACTTTCTCGATGGGAACGGGCGTCGCAAGCTGACCCTTCTGTCTAAAGCGTGGATCCTCCTCATCGAGCTGGGCAAAATCCATAATCCAGCTTCCGGCGGCGCTGGTGAAGTTCGGCATGTTGACGTGAAGCGTGTATACCTGTTTGCCGGAAAGAATTTTTTCGGGCGAGAGGCTGGGATCAATGGCGCCCACCACCGAGGGGCCACTTCGCGGAGCGCCCAGATCAGCCGCGGATAACGCCGGCTTCAGATCCAGATTGCCAGGGCGCCTTGCCGCCGGCACAATTCCTCCGCTGATGGTCACGGACGCCGGGAAATTGCCATTGCCGCCCGCAGCGCTGCCGTTGCCCGCCCCGGATGCTGAAATCGAATTCGTGCTTGATCCGGAGCCCGCTCCGCTGGCGTGATTCTCCGCTCCACCGCCAGCGCCCGCCTTCGTTCCCTCCGGAGACATGGAGATGCGCGCGGCAAGATTTCCCTGTGGGATGGCCACGTCGGGCGCAGCGGGTCCGGGCGCCGCCGAAAGTGCAATCAGGCGGTGCAGACTCGCATCACCCGTGGAAGCCGCACCGCCGACCTCAGGAGCAGCAACAGCATCGGTGTGCGTGGTATTCCGCTGGGCCGCCGGAGCGGACATCGGCTGCAACGGCATGCGCAATTGCGGGTTCGCGCTGGCCGCCGGAGCGATGCTCAGCGGCACTGGGTTTTTCTCGTTGTTTGCCACCTCCGGCGCGGCCACGTCGCGGACGGTGCGCTGCGCGATGTGCGGCGCGGCAGCCGTCGGAGTAATTTGAAGCTGCGGCCTTCCGGGCGCGGTTGCGGCCCATTGGACGATATTGGGAAGCTGCGGGACGATCTTTGGAGGCGTGGGAGGCGCATCGGGCTCGATCAAGGTCTGGCGCGGATGCGTGACGTACACGGGGATGGAAATAATCGTTTGCCGCGGATTAAACGTGTCCGCTTCGCGCTGCTCGACCGGCTTGCTCGCGTCCGCCGGCGGGCTCATCGGCTTGGGTTTCGGCGCGGGAGCGCGTATCGAAATCCGCGGCAGGTCATCGGGAGGCCTATACCATTCCACTTGGATTTGTACGGGCGCGAGGGTCGTCTTCGACTCCGGCAGGAAGCTCCAGATGGGAAGTATGAGGATCATCACCGCGGCGACGTGCCACAAGGAGGACGCCGCGAAGGCCCTGCCGGGGAGTTTGCCGCGCACCCATTCGACACGCAGGACCGCATCGCCCGGTACAGCGGAATCCTTGGCTGGGCGCAGCGTGGTGAATGAATCGCGCAGGCTTGTCCAAAATTCACGCCAGGGAGATTCCCACCGGACGCTGAGATCGAGCGCAGGCGGGCGCGCATGTGGTTTTTCAGCGGGCGAGTCCGGCAGGGGCTCGCGCGCGCGTTGTGCGGATGGCTCCATGCGATGGTCCATTATACTCGATGAAATCGGATGCGCGGACCTACGCAGCGGCTGCCAAGCGATAAAAACTCAGTGCGGCATCGCCTTGTTCGACGATGCGGATGCGCTCGAGGCGGCGGAAGCGCTCGGGCAAATTGCTCTTGCGATGGTGCTCCGCGATCACCAAGCCGCGTGGCGCGATTAGATGAGAGCCGTCGAGAAATTCGAGCGCGCGCAGCAATTCGTCGGCGTCGTCATACGGTGGATCGAGAAAAATAAAATCGGCAATCAGTCGCCGCGCCGCCAATTTTTCCAGGCTGCGCACGGCGTCCGCCGCGATCGTTTCCGCGCCGGTGTGGATTCCGAGCGCCTGCAAGTTTTCTCTTATGCGCCGCTCGCTGGCTGCGTGGGCTTCGATGAAGATCACTTCGCGCGCACCACGACTGATGGCTTCGATGCCGATTGCGCCCGTCCCGGCATAGACGTCCAGAAAGAGCGCGTCCTCCACCGCCGGACCGAGGATATTGAAAAGCGTTTCGCGCAAGCGGTCGCTCGTGGGTCGCAGGCGAAGCTTCGCCGGACCCTTCAATCGCCGGCTGCGGTATTTGCCTGCAATCACGCGCATGTCTATCCCACGGAGGCCAGTTGATAGCGTTTCTGCCACGCCGGGTTGAGCGATTCGAGCTGTGCAGCCACTTCATTTGCTTGCGCGGAGTCCTCGGCCAACGCGAAGGCTTCCCGCCTCGCAAGTTCGAGCAATTCGCGGTCGCGCAGCGGCTGGGCAAACGAAAAGGCAGCGTCGCCATGCTGCCGCGTGCCGAAAAATTCGCCGGGACCGCGTTGTTTCAAGTCGCGCTCGGCGATTTCAAATCCGTTGGATGTAGCCACCATGGTCTCGATGCGCTCGCGCGCCTCTCCCACGATAGACTTCGGCGCCACCAGAATGCAGTGCGATTTCTCGACGCCACGTCCGATTCGACCGCGAAGCTGATGAAGTTGCGCCAGGCCGAAGCGATCGGCGTGCTCGATCACCATCACCGTGGCGTTGGGGACGTCCACACCGACTTCGACAACCGTGGTGGCGACCAGAATTTGCAGTTCGCCGGTGCGGAAGCGCTCCATCACCGCATCTTTTTCTTCATTGCCGAGGCGCCCGTGCAGCAAGCCCACATGCAGCTTCGGAAAGGCGTGTTTTGCCAGACGCTCGTACTCCTCCGTCGCAGCTTTCAGTTCCTGCTTCGATTCCTCGATCACGGGATAGATGATGTACGCTTGGCGTCCGCGCGCGATTTCGCGCCGCAGGAATTCCCACACGCCCGGCAATTGCGCATCCGAGGTCCACCGCGTTTCCGCGGGCGTGCGCCCCGGCGGCATTTCATCAATCACCGAGAGATCCAAATCTCCATAAAGCGTGAGCGCGAGGCTCCGCGGGATGGGCGTGGCGGTCATAACCAGCACGTGCGGCGACGCGCCTTTTTCGACCAGCCGCTTGCGCTGCAATACGCCGAAGCGATGCTGCTCGTCCACGATGGCCAGGCCCAGCCGCGCGAATTGTACCGGCTCTTCGATAAGTGCGTGCGTGCCAACAACGAATTGTGTTTCGCCGCTCGCAATACGCTCGAGCACGCGGGCTCTTTCCGCGCGGTTGCGACGGCCCACGATCAATTCGACGCGGTAGCCCGCAGGCTCGAAGATGCGGCGCGCGGAAAGAAAGTGCTGCGCGGCCAGAATCTCCGTGGGGGCCATCAGCGCCACCTGGTAGCCGTTCTCGATCACGATTGTCGCTGCCTCGAGCGCCACAATCGTCTTGCCGCTGCCCACGTCGCCTTCGAGCAACCGGTGCATCGGAAACGGCTGTTCGAGATCCGCGGCGATTTCCGCCAGCACGCGCTTTTGCGCCGCCGTGGGCTTGAATGGAAGGATGCGCTTCAGCGCGGCGCGGATTTTATCCTCGCGGATGTGCATGGCGATCCCCGGCCGGCGATGTTCTCGCTGGCGGCGCAGCGCCAAGGCGAGCTGATAGTAGAAGAATTCCTCGAAGATCAGCCGTATGTGCGCGGGGCTGCGAAAATCGTTCAAAAGATCGAGGTTCTCATTCTTGGGTGGAAAATGCGCGTAGAGCAGGGCTTCGCGCCGGGTGGGAAGGCGATAGCGCTCGCGAATTTTTTCAGGAAGCGGATCCGGCACGGCACCGTCGAAATCGCCGAGCACACCATAAATGATGCGGCGCAGCATGCGCGAACTGATCCCGCCGAGCGCTTCGTAGACCGGCACGATGCGGCCGACTTCGGTGGAATCCGCTGAGGCATTGTCGCCGCTTCCGACAAGCTCGATCTGCGGATTTACCATTTCGAGGCGTCCGGGACGATACGGGTCCACTTCTGCTTTCCCGTGGAGCACCAGCCGCTGTTTTTCTTTCAAACGTCCTTCGAGATATGCGCCGTGAAAAAAGCGCGCGTGCAAAATTCCCGAGCCGTCGCGTACCGTGGCGTGAAACACCGGGCCGCGCCCTCGCGCGAAGCGGACCGCCCCTCCGGTGCCGGTGACTTCCGCGAGGACAGTGTGCGTTTGGCCCGGAACGATTTCCGCAATCGGCGTGAAGCGGATGCGATCCTCATAGCGGAACGGGAGGTAGCTGAGCAGATCGCCCACGGTTGCGATGCCTCGCTCTTCGAGCATTGCCGCGCGTTGCGGACCCACACCTCGCAGATATTTCACCGGATTGTTCAGCAGGATGCGCATGGAGTGCTCTTGGCCATTTTACCCTCGCACGTCGCGGGGACGGCTTTCAAGTGGTCAAACGCATAAAGGCAAAAGGCATTGGAAGCTCATCCGTGTGTTTTCTTGGCGCGTCATTATGAGCTGCCGCGAAGGCGAGCGCCCGTTTACATGCAACTACCATTGCAATAAAATGAAATTATTGCGCTCCTCGCACGCTATGCGGCGTGCGGTTAGTTAAACGTCCCAGTCGGCACTGTACTTAGGCGAACTACCAAATGGCAACGGCGCGGCAATTCCTTGGAGCAACTCCCCGGCGGTGGCTGGAATATTTGATAGCTATTCTTGTGGGCAACGCGATCTATTATTTTTCTTTGGTTCCATATCTGCCCTTTGCTCTCCGCCATCAAGGGATGAAAGTGGACTGGGGGACGGGGGTGGATTTTGGAGTTTGTGTGGCGGTTTATGGGCTTATACGGTTGGGGTCGCTACTGTAAGACAAAGAAAATACAAGAGATAAAAATGCGGGACAGAGGAAAATGAGCGTGAATTGACGCTCACTAAAGGCATTTAAAGGCGTCTAAAACATCAGAAAAAGACCAGAAAGGGTCGCTTACGGAGGGGAAACTCCCCCGACGGCAGAGATGATGGAGACGAGCGTCGCACTCGAGGGAGTTGCGAGCCAGGCAGCCGCGGCGAAGCGCGCGGAGGAGCATGCGCTGGTCCGCAAGGCGCAGGGGGGGGACCGCCTGGCGTTCGAGGAGCTGGTGCGGCAGTACGACCGGCAGGTTCTGCGGCTGGCGCTGAACATCGTGAACCGTCCAGAGGACGCACAGGACATCTACCAGGAGAGCTTTTTGCGCGTGTACCGGAATCTGGGCCGGTTCCGGTTCGAGAGCAGTTTTCATACATGGCTTTACAGGATTGTGACCAACACGGCGCTCGATCATCTGCGCCGGAGGACCAGCCGTCGAGAGGATCAAGCGCCTGCGCCGGAAGGGGCCGACGGGGGAACGCGCGACTTCTTCGACCAGCAACCCACGCCGCACCCAGCGGCCAACCCGGAAAGACGGCTGATGGGGCGGGAAGTGGGCGAACAGATCAGCGCGGCCATGAAGCGGCTGACGCCGCGCGAGCGAGTGGTCTTCGAGATGAAGCACAATTTGGGGATGCGGCTGCGGGCCATCGGGGAGATGCTGGGGACTTCGGAAGAGACGGTAAAGAATTCGCTGTTTCGGGCGACGCAGAAGTTGCGCGAGAGCTTGGCCGGGTTGCGGTAGGTTTTTTGGGATAGAGGAAGACGGAAAATGCAGCGCGATGAGAATGAAAAACTGATGCCTGCCACGGCGGGCACGCCGGAAAAGACCCCACCCTCACAAAACGAGGATGGGGCACCCGGAAATTCAAAGACATGCGCGGAGTGGGCGCCGCAGATCGTCCTGCTGGCGGCGGGCGAGGAGCTTGATGCGGTCGCGCTGGAACGGGTCGCGGGGCATGTGGCGGAGTGCGCGGCCTGCTCGGCGGCGCTCGATCGAGAGAAGGAATTGCTCGCGCTGCTGGCGGAACGTCGGAAAAATCCGGATGCGCCGCTGCTCGCGGAGTGCCGTGCGAATCTGGAAGATGCACTCGACCGGGAAGAAGAAAGAGGATGGCTCGGATGGATTGGCAGGGCGGTGTTTGGTTCGAATAGGCAAGCGAACTGGAGTTCGAATTGGCTGGAGGCGGGAACGTCGTGGAGCGCGGCGCTGCTTCTGGCAGTCGGTTTTTCGGCGGGGGTGCTGGGGCCGCGACTGCTGCGGCATCCTGTGGCGCCAGTTTCGCCGACGACTCAAAAGGCCGCGGCCGAGACAACTGGGAATTTGAACGGTGACACAGACGCGAATGGCGGCGCGAACTCCGATGAGAGCGCGAGCAGAGAGGCGTCCGCGGCGAGCACCCATTCCGTTGTGAGCGCGCTCGATCTTCCTACGGCCGATCTCGCAGGTATCAACGTGATGCGGCCGGATGGCGGCGATTTGCCACAAGTGAGATTGCAGCTGCAGGCGCGGGAGCCGGTGACGCTCGAAGGCAATGTGAACGACGACAATGTGGAGCAGGTGCTGCTTTACATGCTGAACGATAATGCGCGGTTTTGTTCCGGGGCGCGGCTCGATGCCGTGGACCTGCTGCGCGCGCGGAACAGCGATCCCAAGGTTCGCACGGCGCTTTGCCATACGGTGCACACGGACCACGATGCGGCGGTGCGGTTGAAGGCGCTCGAAGCGCTCGATGGGGCGGGGGGCGAGGGTGAGGGCGAGGGTATGGTGCTGCAGACGGTGCTAGACGCGCTCCAAAGCGACCAGAATCCGGGCGTGCGCATCGAGGCGGTCGACACGCTGCGGGATATGGCGGCGAAGGGGCAGGTCGCGTCGGATGACCGGGCGCTGGCCGTGCTGCGTGATCGTATGGCGAAGGATCCCGATACGTATATTCGGGCGCAGAGCGCGGCGGCGATTCAAGAGTTGGGCCCGCACCAGAAGTTCTAGCCCTGCATTTCCGGTAGTGGCCGGAATTGAATCCCCGCGGCCACGTTGCTGGAATAATGCCTTAATTTGGCTTTGGCTCGTTATCTGTAGTATCGGCCTGCTCGGGACATTCGGCTTGCGCGCCGGTATTCAGGATAAGACGGCAAAAAGTAGCCCAACGCGCCACGCCAAACGCATCGTGGTAGTCAATGCGCCCGTATACATGTACCAAGCTCGATTTGAAAGCAGTCACGTTATCGGGAGTCAGGTTTTCAAGGTACATAGTTTGAAAAATCTGTTCGCCTGGTTGCAGAATTCCGTAATTAGCCCCCTTCACAAACGGTTTGAAAGCTGGAGCCGTAGTGGGAAAAGAATCCAACCTGGAGGTATCAACGACATTAAAGGCCGGAGTAGTGCCAGTGTTTTTGTAAGTCACGTTGACAGCAATATTATCGTTAGGTTGGATTTGATTGAGTTGCACTGGTGTAGTGGTTCCGTCAGAAGCGACACGAAGGAAGACAATTTCAGAAACAGAAACCCAGGCCCGATGCTCCAATCGGAATTCCTCAATAGTATTGTTCAGCGCGGCGCGATTTTGTAGGGCATTATTCTCAAGAGATTCATGGGAACTATCAGCGAGCCTCTTTTCTTCCGTGACCATGCCATTAGCGGCCTGCTGGATTTTGTCAGCAGCGTCAGCCATATTGGACATCTTTTCGGATTGGGTTTTGGCCGCACTGGCCAGATTTGTGGTTTGGGTAGTTTGCGTAATAGCTTGCTGAGCGAGTGTGTGGGTATCCTGCCCTCCGCTATGCATTTCCCACCATTGGGCGCAGACAAAAATAGCGGCCAGTCCAGACATCAAGACTGCGACTTTGGCCCATCGAAGCGTAGCTCTCTCAAAGCCGGACATATCCTTTTTAACATTTGCGAGTTGCTGTGCGGTAGCTGGCTTTGCTGTTTCGGGGTTACTTGGCTCGGTTTTATTGACTGGAAGCGCAGCGGTATCGGGTTTATCGCTATTCTGAGCGGGGGCAGCTTGATCGTCCATGGTGGTTTCAGTCTCCTATATGACAATATTGTACCACAGAAATATTCCTTGACAAGCACTAATTTATGGGTACAGTAATAGCCATAGAGAGGGGGCGGTCATGGCAAACATCCTGCCGATGGAAAAGAAAGTAGCGGTTATCAGCGCACTGGCGGAAGGCGCGGGCATCCTGCAGACCGAGCGCATGACGGGCGTTAACCGTGTCGAGGCTGTCGCGTGACCTATATCGAAGAACTGCAGGACGTAATCCGGCATCTGCATGGTGTCGAGTCAATGCATGTGGAAAGCGTCCCGGTCAAAGAGACGTTCCAAGGAAAAACTGTGTGGGAGGGCATCGTAGAAGTCTTTGAACTTCACGGCCATCCTAAAGCACCCAAGGCTTACGCATGGTCGTATAAGACGGACAATCCGAAAAAGCCCGTCCATGTGACCGTGCTGCATATTCCGCCCGTCATTTCGCCTCTACTAGCCGTAAGAGCGGCAATCGTAAAGGAGTTTAGAAGCCTTGAGCCGACAGAAGAAAACTAAGAGGGCGGGACGGCCACCGTTGCCAAAGGGACAGGCGAAGGTAGGAACCTTGCGTATTCGGGTCATTCCCGATGAATTGCGAGCGATTGAATCGGCGGCAAAGGCCAAGAAACAGTCAGTCTCTGAGTGGATTCGGAGCACGTTGAGCGCCGCGCTATGACGCCGAAAAGTTCAAATCCGGCCACTACCCCCTACGAATGAAGCTTCAGACGTGCGCCGTAGTCTGTACTTATGCGGGGCTAAGTTGTGTCGCACCTACGGCGCTGGAGATTTTTATATAGATCGCATACCCAGCGCTCACGCGCTGGGCTAACTTATGTCGCGCCTCCGGCGCTGAGGAGTGTCTTGCTCTCTGCACTTCCCTCCAGACTTCGGTGGGCCTAGGGTCCTTGTCAGGGTAAGCCAGCACTACGGAAGTAAAAGCAGGTCCCTCGTCATCCGCCCACCGTAAAGCCGGTGGGCGAACTCTCTGGGGATGACAACGGTGGGGTGGCGTCGAGACGGCGATCATCCCGTGAGAATGTTAGCGCGGTTTGCGACGAGAGGCCGCTTCGAAAAGTTCCGCCTCGCGGTCGAGGTCTGTTTCCCCGATGGTGGAAAGCGGAACATGGTGTTGCCCCAAGAAATCTTCTGTCTCGACCCGGGACAGGCCCAGCATTTCCGAGACCTGGTAGAGGGTCAGAGCCTGCTCGCGGTAACCTTCCAGGGCGAGCGCTTCCAGGGCACGGCGCGAGACGTCCCCCCCAGCGGCGGAAAGCTGCTTGGCAACGTCGTCGGGGATGCGAAGGGTTACGTCCATATTTCGAGTCTAACATTAGGCGGGCTGATTCTCGCATGTGCCACATGGCGCCTTCCGATTCAGGAGTTGGGGCCACACCAGAAGTTCTAGTCCTGCATTTCCAGTTTAAGGGAGAAACGCAAGATGCCGCGCTAAAAGGCCGCAGCGCTACATTTAACGTACATTCTCGATGGTCTTATTTGAACCAGGATAATTTGAGAGATGCTGACCGCAACGATATTGACCTGTAAAAGTATTCAGCTGTGATTCTCAGCCATGATCGCTTTTCGGCCATAATAGCTGATCAGATAGAACGCAACTCCGAAAGAGATGATGTCCTTGAAGAGAAACAGGCCGAGATCGTTCAAGTAATGGATGCCGTGAACCACGATGGTGTCATCCGGAGTCGTGATCAACATGCTGCTTGTGGTGAAGAACATGCCGACTAGAATGATCCCGCCCAGAATGCCTGCTTTGGGTTTGAAGTAGCCAATGATCAGCAGGAATGCCGCTGTCCATTCAGTGGCCCCGATTATATCCGCCCCAATATATGGTCCAAAGACCTTGAATAGCGGACTGGTAAGCGGGCTGTGAGTGACGAGCGGGATGATGCCCTCCGCCCCGGGTGCCGTCATTTTGAACTTGCCTGCCCACAGCAACATCACGATCATTCCAATGCTGCAAACAAGGAAAGGGATATTTCGATCTGCAATGAACGCTGCAATCTTCGTTAGAACACTCTTCGCCTGCGACGCCTCAGCGGATGTGGTTTCAGTCATAAAAGGTCTCCTTCATGTGATGATCCATCGCTCTCAAATATTGAAGGCCGATTTGAACCGGGATTTCCGATTTGGACCTCTGTCTCGCGCATCATATGCTTCTCCCGCCCTCGACAACAACGAATTTGCCACCAGGGCGGGTAGTGGGCCAGTTTGAATTTTGGCTCTTTGTGTCACGATCAAGAAAATCCAAACTGGCCCACTACCCCAGGGCGGGCTGCGGTGGGGTCGCGAGGGATAGCAGAGGTAAATGAAGGGGCAGGTGGCGTCGGATGATCGCGCGCTGGCGGTGCTGCGCGAGCGGATGGCGAAGGATCCCGACGCGTACATTCGCGCGCAGAGCGCGGCGGCAATTCAGGAGTTGGGCCCGCACCAGAAGTTCGAGTCCTGCGTTTCCGATTTGAACCCCACCGATGAACTTCTAGACGTGCGTCGTCGTTTGTGTTTGTGCGGGGCTACGTTGTGTCGCGCCTACGGCGCTGAGGAGTGTCTTGCTCTCTGCACTTCCCTCCTGACTTCGGCGGGCCTAGGGTCCTTGACAGGGTAAGCCAGCACTACAGAAGTAAAAGCAGATCCCTCTCTCCGTCCCCTGCCCCTCAAAAGGCGAGGGGAAAAACAAAGACGGGGGACTACGTTCGGGATGACGAGCGCGGGAGAGACGGGCAAAAACCGCCGGCTGGAAGCCCTTCCTGACAGAAGCAAAGGCTGTGAGTTTACGTTTGAGCAAGGGGGAGGGGGTTTGGGCTTGTAATCTTTTCGGAGCGGAAGCCACAATAGAAAGGGTGTGGTTCGCTTCATCCGCCGTTTGCGGCGCTGGGAAGGGCCGCGAAGGCGGGCAGACAGGAACAGGTATGCAAGAGGACGAGATCAAGAACTACTCGGGCGGAGAGACGGGGGAGACGCCAGCGGGCACAAAAGAAAGCGAGCGCCGTGGCGCCGACCGGTGTCCATTTACGGCTCAAGTGGAAGTAATCGAGATAGATTCCGGAGTGCGGTTTTCGGGCCGGACGACCGATCTCGGACCTGGGGGATGCTTCGTTGATACGGTCGTTCCCTTCGTGGCTGACGCGAAGGTGCGTGTTTTTGTCCACAAAGACAAACAGGAGCTCGAGACCACCGGTACGGTGGTGTATTCGCAGACGGGCCTGGGCATGGGGATTGCATTCGACCCACTGAAAGCGGAACAGCGGGCGGTTGTCGAAGCGTGGCTCAGGGAGGTTACGGGCACCCATCAATACAAATTCAAAAGGCCGGGCGCGAAAGCAGGAACCGGCGTATCAGGCCGCGCGGCATTCATTCGGCTTATAGAACTGTTGGTCCGTAAGGGCGTTTTGACGGAAGCAGAGGTTTTGTCGATTTTCCACGATCCGATCATTTAAATCCTCTCGTAATTCCTCTCACACAGAAGCTGGGACACGTTGTGTACCCTCCTCGCGACCGTTGTAAACTATTTGCGTAGATTACTATAATATTAATGGTGCGGCGTGGGGACGGCTACGAAGCGAAAGCAGATCCCTCCGCGCGGAACCGTGCGGGTTCGGGATGACAACGCTGGTGTGGGGGGGCGATGAACGAGGAGACGCAGCAGGCGCTGGGAACGTACATGAATCTGGTGTGGGCGACCGAGACGCTGATGACGTATTTGAGCGGACAACTGGGAACGTGGGAGCTGAGCATGGGGCAGTTTCGGATATTGGAGGCGCTCTTGTGGCTGGGTCCCATGAGCCCGGCGACGCTGGCGGAGAAGCTGCCTTGCGGGAGCAGCAATGTGAGCGTGGTGGCGCGGAATTTGGAGAAGCGCGGGCTGGTGGTTTGCCGGTCGGAGCACAGGGACGCGCGGAGAAAGACGGTGCGCCTGACGCCGGAGGGAAGAGCGCTGATTTCGGAGGTGCTGCCATTGCACGCGAAGGTGGTGGGGGCGAAGTTGAGCGTGCTGAACAGCAACGAAAAACGGATGCTGCGGCGCGTGTGCATGAAGCTGGCGCAAGGCGACGTGCTGAAGTTTAGACGAGCCATGATGCGAGTGGATGAAGATGAGGAATAGTGGACTAGGAGCGGGCGGCGGCTTCGCCGGCATCGCGCAGGGTGACGGCGATGCGGCGGTCGGTGAGCGTGACGGACATACCCTCCGACGCAGCCCAGGTGGACGGGAGCCGGGTGCGCGCGGCGGAGAGGAAGGCGTCCACGGCCTGGTCGGATGAGTCCGGGTCGTGATGGAAGAGGATGAGATTCGGGACATTCGCATCGAGCGCGACCTTCACTCCCTCAAGCCAAGTGGAATGGCCCCAGCCTTTGCGCGTGGTGGCAAGCTGCTCGGGGGAATACTGGGCGTCGTAGATGAGGACATCCGCGCCGCGTGCGAGATCGCGGAGGTTACGGTCAAATTCCTCGACGCCAGGCTCATTGTCGGTGGCGTAGACGAAGCTGCCGGCAGGCGTATCCAAACGGTAGCCGAGGCATCCCTGGGGATGGTTCAGCCAGGCGGCCGTGACGCGCGTGGCGCCAATCTGCCAATTTTCGCCGCCGCGGACTTCGCGGAAGGAGCGCGCCGCGGTCATCAAGTTGAGGTTCACCGGTGAATACGGCCTGGCGAGCTGCGCTTCGAAGACCTGGCGAAGACTATCGCGGCCGAGAAACTCGGACTCGAAACTGTAAAAATGAAAGCTATTTTGCGAGTGGAAGAACGGGAGGAAGAACGGGAGGCCTTGGATGTGGTCCCAGTGGTAGTGGGTGACGAGGACGGAGGCCTCGACGCCGTGCTGGGCGTGCGCGTGAGTCCATAGATGGCCGAGCGTGCGCAGGCCGGTGCCGCAATCGAGAATGAAGCGGGCGCCATCGGGAGCCAGGAGGTCGAGACAGGGCGTATTGCCGCCATAGCGCCAGGTGTCGCGCTCGGGGGTGGGCGTGGAGCCACGCACTCCCCAGAAGACCATGTTGGCAACATGCTGCGGCATGACTGGGTGAATCGAGACGCGCGCGCCGAACGTCCCCCTGAGAGCAAGCGCGAAAAATTGGCGCGCAATTCATGGTAGGTGGTGGCGGCGATGGAAGTCAATTGCGTTTCCCCGGGCGTGTTCGATGGCGGAGAGAAGGAAACCAGGGACGGGCGAGCGCAGAGGAATTACGGTAATGGGTAGCGTCCTAATTTGAAAACTTCCTCGGTCTCGAGGGCTGGAAGAGGGATTCATCGCTCAAACAGCGAGCGATGGAAAACCGTACTTCGACTGCGTCCCGCGCCCGCCAAAAGGCGGCGGGAAAACCAAGAACGCGGGACTCCGCTCAGAATGACGAGACAACCTCGCGTTACTTCCCACGCGCGTCAGATGAGGCGGGACTATCCGCGCGGGCGCTGTGCGAGTAGAATTTTGGTGATGCACTTCGACACGAACAGCCACGCGCACGGACATCGCCACGAGCATCGTCACGGGCATGGTCACGGGCATGGTCACGGCCATGACGCCGGAGCAGGCATGAGCCGCTTTTTGGGCGCGGCGATTGCGGCCACGATCGCGCTGGTGGGCGTGGAGCTGGCCGCGGGGTACGCGGGACATTCGATCGCGCTGACGAGCGACGCCGTGCACAACACGGCGGACGTGCCCACGCTGGTGATTTCGTGGCTCGCGGCGCGGTGGGCGCTGCGTCCGCCGACGGCCGAGAAGACCTATGGGTATCACCGCGGGGGAATCCTGGCGGCGTTTGTGAACGCCATGCTGCTGGTGTTCGCGGCGGCCTATGTGGTTTACGTTTCGATTGGCCGGCTGCGGCATCCGGTGGAGGTGCATGCAGGGCTGATGCTGTGGGTAGCGCTGGTCGCGCTGGTAATCAATGGAGGCATCGCGCTGGGAGTCCACGGGCACAGACGCGACCTGAATGCGCGCACGGTGTGGATACACAATTTGGGCGACGCGCTTTCGAATATCGCCGTGTTTGCGGGCGCGCTCGCGATCCGGTGGACCGGCGCGCAGTGGATTGACTCGGCGCTGGGCCTGGTAATCGGAGCGACGGTGCTGTGGACCGTGGCGGGAATTCTGAGGGAGAGCGGCCACATCCTGCTCGAGGGCTTGCCGCGGAATATGCGCCTGGAAGACGTGGCGCGGGCCATGCTGCGCGTGGAAGGAGTGCAGGAGGTGCACGACATCCACATCTGGACGCTGGGGACCGACCTGCAAGCGCTATCGTGCCACATCCGCATTCCGGACATGCACATGGATGGGTGCGAAAGAATTCAGGCGCGGATCCGGGAGACGCTTGAGCGCGATTTTAAGATCACGCACATCACGGTTCAGTTTGAACGCGCCGGGCTGCCCGCAGAAGCGGGCCCCTATATGCCAGAGCCTGTGCGCGGCACGCGGGGCGAGGGATGAGGCTGCCCCGATTATTTTTTGCTGCGCTGACTGAGGAGCAAGGCGAAATTATAGGGATGAAGATTGGAGAAACTTGCCCTGCTCCTGATTGATGCGCAGAGTTGCGGCGGTGTCGAGGTCGGATACGGCCAGGGTGCGGCGTAGGCCGCCGGGAGTGATGTAAACGATGGAGTCGTTCGCGCGGGTGAAGGCGACGGCTTGGATTTTATCGCCATTGCTCAAAACAAGAGTGAGGTGATCGTCGCCGGGGACCAAAGGAGCGGCGGTCGGGACAGATTCAAATTGCGGGGCGGAAGGCTGTTCGGCAGAAACGTCAGGCGCGGGTTCGGGCTGTGGTGACTGCTCTGCCTGGCCGTAATCGGCTGTGTCATCCGGTGTGTCAGCCGGGGCGGCATATTCCGGTCCGCCATCCCATAGAAAATATGCGCCGCCGGGGAAGAAATCGCGATCTCCGAAGCGCCTGCGGAACGCCATGTCGCGATCACGATTGCGATCATGATTGCGATCATGATTGCGATTGGGAAAGAATGCCGGAGTGCCTCTAAAATTGAATCCCGGAGCCAAGCGATCGGCACGAGCGCCCGCACTTCGGGCAGGGTGGGCCAGGGGGCGGGCGCTGGCGATTCGCGGGTAGGCGCCGCGGGACGGGGGCGACGCGGCCCCCCATACGCGAGCCGCGCTGAGCATGCGCCGCGGATGGGCTAAACAGGAAGAGAGCCAGGAGAACTGCGAGAGCGAAAGAGCGTTGGTTCGTCATGGCCGCCTCCTTCTAATTCTACCTACGCTATCTGACGCTTTGAACAGGGCGGTGGTTGCTGGTTTTTTGGGGGTACTGGGTCAGTTTGAATTTTGGCTCTTTGTGTCACGAGCAAAAAAATTCAAACTGACCCACCACCCTTTTTTGCGCTGCTATTGCGGCGGGGCGTGAGGGCGTGAGAAAATCGGCGCGCACCGCTGCAAGCGCGAATGGCGATATCGTCTAAAGGTTAGGACGGAGCCCTCTCAAGGCTCAAATCCGGGTTCGAGTCCCGGTATCGCTACCAAACTCTCCGATAAGAGAAGCCATCCGGCTCTGTTGACATCGTCGTTTTCGCAAAGCTCAGATTGACGGCACGGGCGAGAGAGAAAAGCAGATCCCTCCCTCCGTCCCCCGCCCCTCAAAAGGCGAGGGGAAAACAAAGACGGGGGACTCCGCTCGGGATGACAAGGGCGCGGAGCCTATTGGGTGACGGTCTTTGCGGCGTCGCCCACTTTGAACCCCGCGCCGGTTACAGGCTCGCAGACCGAGGAGATGTCGTCCACGTCGGTGACGCGCACGACGCCAACGGGTGTCGTCAAGCGTCGAATCACCTGGCCGGTGGCGGGGTCCTTAATCTCGCGGGTGACGCGCGAAATGGTGAGCTGATCGCCGACCTTCACGCCGTCCTTCGCGCCCACGTTGAGGACGATCTGCCCTGAATCCACGGCGGCGACAAGGCCCTGGACGATGATGGTGCGGACTTGCACTTTGGTGTTGTCCGCAATCAGTCCGGCGCTGAGTTGTTGCGTGGCAGCTTTCACGGCTTCGCCGATGATGGTCTGCTGGAAGTCGCTATTGCCGAAGTCCACATTGCCGCCGCCCCAGCCACCCCAACTGCCGCCCCCGCCCAGGAGTCCCGTGCTCTCGCGCGAGGATTCGCCGTGACCATCGGCAACGCCGAGGATTTCGGCGGTATCAATGTTCACGATGCGCGCATCGAGCGTGACGAGGGCCTTGCTCTTCTTGTGCGAAAAGCCGCCGACACCGAAGCCGCCCCAGCCGCCTCCACCGCCACCGACATTGGTGTTTTTGGTGTCGTTTCCGAACTCGGTGATGCCGCCGACGATGATGGCGTCCACGCCCAGGAGTTTTCCGATCTTGGCGGCGGAAGTGGGATCGGCGCGATTGCTATTCGAGAAATTCTGCTCGGCCAGGATTTTGTCCATATCCTGACGCTCGATCACCGAATAGGTGCCGTCCTGAACGAGGTATTTTACGAGCAGATCGGTGATGCCCTTGCCAATGTCCACGTCCTTGCCGAAAAGGGCGGCCGAGCTGGTCTGCACGGTGGCGTAGTCGAAATCGAATATGGCGACGCGCTTCTTGCGCCCCTGGAGCGCCGCGGGCGGCGTGGCCGGGGAGGAAGAAGCCGTGGTTCCGGCGGGCGGCTGAGATGCGGGCTGCGTCTGGCCGTTCGCGCAGGGCGACTGGAGCGCTCCTGCAGCGATATAGGCCGCCAGAATCAGGATGGCACGCAAGGTTCTTTTCATGGCTTGTCCCCCACTTCGATGCGTTCGGGCAGATATGAAAATGGACACGACTCGGCGGGAATCTTACTTTTCGCGATGGATGGTGTCAACAGCCGTTTGAGGGCGAGCGCGCGCGTTGCTTCAATAGCAAGGCTTGCAAAGCAAGGAGTCGCAGGGAGGCGGAGCGCCTCCCTTGCGGCGATCCCGCGCGGAGATTAGGTGTGGGTATTCAGGTATCTGCAGACATCCTTGACGGCGTTGCTCAGGAGCTGCGTCTTGGTGGCGTAGACGGTGTCGCCGCCCTTGGCGATAAGCATGAATCTGTATTCCCCGGACCACCCGCCGGCGTAGAGCATGAAGTCCGAACGAGCGGAATTGGCAGTGATAGTTACATTGGGACACTTTTCACTGATATTTTTCATGATGTCGACCGGAGAGACCGTGGATTGGCGCGACAGCACGAGCTTGAGCGGCCTGCCCGGCACAACTTGGGCGCTCGCCACGCCGGCGGCGAACAGCAGAGCAAGACCGAGTATCAATTGTTTTGTTGGGTGTTTCATTGGCTGTTTCATTGCCGAATCTCCTTCCGCCCGGCCTTTGAGCCGGAGATGAATGTACCACTCGATAGGTTGAGAGCCCACCGGGTACCCAGGCGGGGAGACAATGTCCCGCCGGGCTGCGGACATAAGCTCACACGAATATTAGAACACTTTCAGGGCAAAAAAGTTGCGTGACATTCAGGACGACAGGCTGAATTATCGCGTTGACGCGTTCAAACACGCGGTGCAAGATTGCTCATTCGTGCCGGGCCAGACATGCGCGCATGAACCGGGTTGGCGCATGCTCGCGATTACCCGCTCAACAGATGTGTCACTAGGGCTTTTTTAAGGGGGAGATCATGCTTCCAAGAACCACTCTTATCGCCATTATTGGCCTTCTCGCCTGCGGCATATGCGCCGCCGCGGAGGCGCCTGCGCCGCTCTATCCCGTGAAGTTCTTCGACATTATCGCCGAGGAGCAGCCCGTACGCATCGCCTACCGCGACGTTCCCGCCACCGGGAAGGCAAACGGCGAAACGGTGCTCTTGTTCCACGGAGAGGATTTTTCAGGCACCTACTGGGAAAAGACGGCCGAGACGCTGGCGGCGGACGGCTTTCACGTCGTGGTGCCCGATCAGCTGGGCTTCGGCGCTTCTTCGCATCCCAACATTCATTACAGCTTCCATCAAATGGCTGAAAACATGCAGCGGCTGCTTTCCTATTTGAATGTGCGAGAGGTTGACGTGGTCGGACACTCCATGGGAGGCATGCTGGCGGTCCGCTTCACACTCATGTACCCGACCATGGTCCGAAAACTGGTGCTGGAAGACCCCATTGGCCTCGAGGATTACCGCACAATCCTGCCCTATGTCCCCCTGGAAAACGAAGTTCACATCAACATGCACACGACCTATGACACGTTGATCGAGCGCCACAAGACCTTCTACGTCACATGGAAGCCGGAATACGAAGCCTACGCGCAGGAAGAGGCGCGCGTGCTGGACACGGGAGACTTTCCCCAGGCAGCTCTATGCTGGGCCATCACATTCGAAATGATCTACCAACAGCCGGTGGTGTACGAATTGCCGCAAATTCAAGTCCCCACGCTGCTCGTCATCGGCGAACAGGATCGCCCGGTGGTGGGAGCGGCGATCGCCCTGGTGAAGAGGCCATCCAATATGCCGGGCATGGACATGGGCACGATGATGCCGCAGGACGACAAAATCCTGCGCACTGCCGGGCAGATGCCCGACGCCTATACAAAGCAATTCGGCCAATATCAGGCATTGGCGCAGAAGGCCCATGAGGCCATTAAGAATTCAACGCTCGACGTGATTCCTAATGCCGCGCATGTCCCTCACATCGAGACGCCGGAAAAGTTCTATCAGGCCGTAGTCCCCTTCCTGCAACCTTAACGGGGAATACCAGGCCCTCCATCCAAAAACCAGGTCCAGCCCAGAGCGGTCCCGTGTCAAGCGCTCGATGGGAACAATCGCTGCTTCCTTCTGAGGATTTTCCGACGGGTTGGTTTGTTGGGAGTTCCGGTTACTTCGGGAATCTGGCGGGGAGGCAGGGCGTTCAATACGGCTAGCACCTGCTGCCCGCGAGCGAAGCGGCGGGCACCCTGGGCAAGAGTGCCCGCCCCCTTCTTCTCCCAGTTCGGTTAGTCGATTTCGATTCCGCTGATCAGGGCCTTATCGATGTCCGACGTGAATGCGAGCACATACTGGCCGCTCACATTCGCCGTCTCCGTGAACTGCTGGATGTTGGCGATGTTCTGCCCACCCGCCGTCGCGAAGATGTCGAAGTTCGCGAGCACCTGCGTGCCGTTGATGCTCACGTTGAACTGCCGCTTCCCGGCTGCCGTCCAGTACGTCTCGCAGAAGTGCAGACGCACCGTGTGGCTCGATCCGGCAGTGAAGCCCGGAATCGTGTAGCTGAACGTGGTGCCCGCTCCGACTGTGGCCGTCACGCGCGCCGTCTGATACACCGCTGCCGGCGCCGGGTTGGTCACCTTGCTGGTGTTGATCGTATTGGCGTGATTAATCGTCGCGCCGCCGGAGAAATCCTTGTCCGCCGCGAATGAGCTCACCGCTGTCGTCGACCCGGAGTCAATGCAGATGCTCGAGCACGACATGGACGCGGCCGACGTCGTGGCGCTGGCCTGCATCGAAGCCGCGGAGGAGCCGGCCGCGTCGACAGCCTCCACCACATAGTAGTAGGTGGTCGAAGCCGTGAGGCCGGTGTTGGAATAGCTCGTGCTCGTCACCCCGCTCGCGATTAGGTTGCTCGAAGACGGAGTGAACCCGCTGGTGGTGCTCCTGTAGACGCTATAGGAGCTGATGGTGCAGTTGGCCGGAGGCGTGACCGCCGTCCAGTTCAGATTGATCTGACTCGATGAGGTCGCCGTGGCCGCGAGGCCGGTTGGCGCCGAGGGAACCGTGGTGCAAGAAGCGCCGGTCGCCGCAAATGTCATCGAGTAGAGGTTGAAGCCGCCGTTGTCTTGGTCCCACGTCAGGACTTGCTGGCCTGCCGGCAGCGTTACGGTGGCCGTCACGGTTGTCCAGGTTTGCCAGCCGCCCGTGTTTGGAACATTGACCGACCCGGTCAGGTTCGTTCCCGCGGAGCTTGCCAGATGGAAACCATCGGTCACACCGGTCGGAGAGGCAACCTCAAAGGTGACGTTGTAGGTTCCGGCCGTGGCCACGTTGACCGTATAGCGGAACCACTGCCCGGTAGCCGTCCAGCCGACGTCGTTACCGCCGCCAGGAGCCGAGGTTGTTTCCAGATCGACGCCATCGGAACGATAAGCGTTATCCGTGCCATTGATTGAAGTGACGTTGTAGCCGACACCCTGGCCGCCCGTATCATATTTTTCGGCCAGCGCCGTTCCGGGGATAGCCGCGGGAGTGCCGCCAAAGGGGCCTTCGGGGCCTGATGTGGAACTGCCTATTCCAATCGTGCATTTGCCACCGGCCAACGATTTCGCGCTGTTGTTAGGCGAGCCCGTCAGTTGCAGGTGCGCGTAGCCGCTAAAGGGCTTACTCGCGCGTTCGACAACATAGACGGTGTTCGCGGTGGTAGGGAAGCTAAACTCGGCGCTAGAACTTGTCAGGATAACTGCGCTGGTCGCCATGTTCCGAACATCGATCGCTTGCGTTCCCCAGGGATTGAAGATGCTGGCCGTATTGCCATACAGGCTGTCGATTCCGACATACTTGATGCCGCTGCTGTCCCGCTCCGAACTGACGAGGAAGCCGTCCTTGGCGGCCAGAGTAAAACTGCTGACGAAAGAAGTGTCGCTCGGCTGAGCCGGGAAGACCCTGATAACGTCATTGTAACTCTGCAATAGCTGTTCGTTCATTTCGCTCGGAAGGATACCTATGGGCTCGAACTCGGCGCTCGTATTGTTCGTGCGGCCATTCGGGTAATTCTGGTACTTCTCGAGCATCGTTATCATTCCATTGTAGGCGCTATCGCCAAGGCCTAGCCGGGCGGCTTGTATAGCGTCGGGCGCCCAGGGGGCGTCATAGGGAAAGGGGCGGTTGATATAGGCGTTATAGATCAACGAGTAGTCCGGGGCGCCAATTCCGGTTACGCTGTAAGGCCACAGCATCTCGGAAACGACGTTCTCGGCGTTGTGCGTAGCCGCGGCAGGAGGATCGTTAGGCAAGTAAGCCGTACCATTCGAAGGATACGCGACCAGATTGTTCAGGACATTTTGCCACTGAGCAGCGAGCGTAGAGTCCAATCCGAGGGCTTTGGCCTCGGCGATGGCCTCGGGAAAGAGGGTCCGGATCGCAGTCAGATCGGTAATGGCATCCTTCACATCCCAGTAGGTCTCGTGGGAGTTGGAGACAGCCATGTAATACTGGCCCGAGCTGTTCTTGGATAGCTCGTTCACGTAAAATATGCATATTTGCCGCATAAACGGGTAGGCCACCGAAGTTAGATAGGCGGAATCATTTGTGTATTTGTAGGTGAGATACATATTTTGTGCCGCTTCAGTGCCCGACGAAAAGATGTTTATTGTGTACGAACTGTCCATGGTCCCGTTTGCATCGCCGTCCCACCCGATGGTTTCCGGAACCCAGGCGCCGCTGAATCCAAACCGGCTCGTGGTGAACGCTTCGATCGCGCTCAAGTTGCGGAAATAGAGATTGTTGAGTCCCTTAAGAATTTCAGGATGGTTCGATGCCAGGAAAGAATTGTAGATATCGCGTTCATTCCAGTACCAATAGCCGTAACCCCACTCTGTCGCATGTTTGTCCTGGACTGCGCTGAAGTCGGCGTTAATGAAGTGGAATGGATAGTTGGCATAGGTACCGCAGGCAATCACATAGTTAAAATAATAATACAGATTTTCCAGGTAGTCGGCGTCGCCCGACGAGTTCGAATACTGGACGAAGAATTTCGACCAAAACGCGTTCCACCAGCTTTCGAAATTGGAAAGTATCGTGGCGTATCCCGTTTGAACGGCATTCGCCAAGTTGGCATGAGCTTGGGTCACAGAGTCATGATTTGGCGCGTTGAGCCGGGTTGCGCAGGTAAACCAAATTGTATAGCTCGATGTCGGCGTAATAATGAGCCGCACGTCATTCGAGTTAACGGTCTGCGTGGTGAAGGTGGCGCCTTCAACGGTTGCGGCGAGCGTGTAGCCGAAGTTATTGGGATCCACTTGCCCGCGACTTAGCCCGATCCCCGTCGAATCGGCATAGGTTGAGACCGTTCGCCACGTCGTGATGTTGGGAACGGCCCCTCCGTTCAGCTGGCTCACATCCCATATGCTCAGGTCCAAAGTGACACTCGTCACGTTGGTCCGGGAATCCTCGACGTGAATGCCCATCACCTCGGAGTTCGGCGAGCCCATGATCGTGACGGTTCTATTTGAATCGTACGTCGTCGTCAGCGTGCCGTTGTACAAGGAAAGCCTTTGTTGGTATTTGGAGTATCCGGTGTCCATCCCGGGACTTGTGTAAAGATTCAGCAAGCCTCCGGAGAAAGCCGTCTCCTCCGACGAATCCACGGCTCCCACCTGCATGGTGATCCCGTTCGCGCTCCACACCATGGCTCCGACCCGGCCGTTTCCGACCATCTGTCCCCAAACAGGGTTGGTGTTCGGCGAGTTGTAGACAATGTCGTGCTTTGAAAGATACCCACTGTAGTCCACGTCCATCATTCCAGTGCTGGTATTAAACGATTCTGTTTGAGCTGAAGCGACCGTAGCGAGGACAAATACAAACAGCAGCGCGCATATGTATCTGGAATTCATTTTCATTTCCTTTCTCTCTCTCGAAGCAACCGTCACTTCCACTCAGGACACCGGAAACCAGTTTCTGATCGGTGGCCGGCAAGCAAACACATGGGAAAGTTCCGGCCGACCTGAAATGACGCGCCGACACGCGTCAGCGGGTCCCGCTGTTGTAAGTTACGATTTGCCCCGCATCGCAAGCCACATTCAAAATGTGGCGTAGTTGATATTCCATCCACCATGGGGATTGCACCTGTCGTCCGCGAGCGAAGCGGCGGGCACCCTGCCGCCCCCTTCTTCTCCCAGTTCGGTCAGTCGATTTCGATGCCGCTGATCAGGGCCTTATCCGTGTCCGTGGTAAACACGAGCACGTATTGGCCGCTCGCATTCGCATTCTCCGTGAACTGCTGGATGTTCGCTATGTTCTGCCCACCAGCCGTCGCGAAGATGTCAAAGTTCGCGAGCACTTGCGTCCCGTTGATGGAGACGTTGAAGACGCGCGAGCCTGCCGTGGTGTGGAACGTCTCGCAGAAGTGCAGCCGCACCGTGTGGCTCGAACTGGCCGCGAAGCCCCCGATCGTGTAGCTGAAAGTGGTACCCGCGCCGGCCGTGGCCGTCACGCGCGCCGACTGGTAGACCGCCGCCGGCGCCGGGTTGGTCACCTTGCTGGTGTTGATGGTGTTGGCATGGTCAATCGTCGCGCCGCCCGTGAAATCCTCGTCGGCCACGAATGGACTCACCGCCGGTCCGCCTGCATTGATGAAGAGGCTGCCGCTGCCGCATGATCCCGAGGCGCAGCTGGTGGTTGCGCTGGCCTGATTCGATGCCGCCGACGTGCCTCCCGAGTTGGTGCCTTCGACCAAGTAGAAGTAAGTGGTCGAGGGCGACAAACCGGTATCCAAGAACGTCGTCGCCGTCACGCCGCTCGCGATCTGGTTGTTCGGCGAGGGCGTGAAACCATTCGTCGTGCTGCGGAATGCGTTGTAGGTCACGCCGCAAGTCGAGGTGCTGGCCGTCCAGCTCAGATTGATCTGGCTCTGCGATATCGCCGTGGCCGCGAGACCGCTCGGCGCCGTCGGCGCACTGCACGAACCGACCGAGTCAATCTCAATCCCGCTGATCAGGGCCTTGTCAACGTCCGTCGTAAACAGAATCACGTACTGGCCGCTCGCATTCGCATTCTCCGTGAACTCCTGGATGTTGGCGATGTTCTCCCCCCCAGCCGTCGCGAAGATGTCGAAGTTCGTCAGCACCTGCGTGCCGTTGATGCTCACGTTGAACACACGCGAGCCTGCCGTGGTGTGGAACGTCTCGGCAAAGTGCAACCGCACCAACTGGCTCGAGCCTGCCGCGAAGCCGCCAATCGTGTAGCTGAACGTGGTGCCCGCACCGGCCGTGGCCGTCACGCGAGCCGACTGATACACCGCCGCCGGAGCCGGATTGGTCACCTTGTTGATGTTGATGGTGTTGGCGTGGTCAATCGTCGCGCCGCCCGTGAAGTCCTCGTCGGCCACGAATGGGCTGACCGTCGGGCCGCCCGCATTGATGGCGATAAGCTGATTCCCACCACCTCCGCCGGATTGCGTCGTCGCGCTCGCCTGGTTCGACGCTGCGGATGAACCGATGGCATCCACGCCTTCAACCAAATAGAAGTACGTGGTGGATGCCGCGAGCCCGGTGTTCGAGAACGACGTGCCGCTCAAGCCGCTCGCGATCTGGTTGCTGCTCGAGGGCGTGAAGCCGCTGGTCGTGCTGCGGAAGATGCTGTAGGTGATGGAGCAACCTGTGCCGGCAGTGCTGGCCGTCCAGCTCAGGTTGATCTGGCTCGACGAAGTGGCCGTCGCGCCCAATCCGCTCGGAGCTGTCGGCGCCGCGGCGCAGGCCGGAGCCTGCGTGGTGGCGCTGGCCTGATTCGACGCCGCGGAGGAACCGGCTGAATCCACGCCTTCGACCAAATAAAAGTACGTGGTGGATGCCGCGAGGCCGGTATCGGGGAACGACGTGCCGCTCAAGCCGCTGGCGATCTGGTTGCTGCTCGAGGGCGTGAAGCCGCTGGTCGTGCTGCGGAAGATGCTGTAGGTGATGGAGCAACCTGTGCCGGCAGTGCTGGCCGTCCAGCTCAGATTGATTTGGCTCGGCGATACGGCCGTCGCGCCCAGTCCGCTCGGAGCCGAAGGAACCGTGGTGCAAGAAGGGTTGATCGACGCAAATGCGGCCGAGTAGAGGTTGAAGCCGGCATTGTCTTGGTTCCACGTGAGGACTTGCTGGCCCGCCGGGAGTGTGACGCTGGCCATCACGGTGCCCCACGTCTGCAAGCCTCCCGTCGCGGGAATGGTGACAGGGCCACTTAGGTTTGCTCCTAAGGAATTCGAGAGGTGGAACGCGTCCGTCACCGCGCTTGGAGCCGCAACTTGAAAGCCGACTGTATATACGCCTGCGGAAGCAACATTCACCGTATAGCGGAACCACTGTCCGCTCGCCGTCCAGCCCAGATCGTCTCCGCCTCCTGCGTTGGACGTAAGCTCCAAATCCACTCCGTCGGAGCGATAACTGTTGCCCGTCCCGTTGACGGACAGGACGTTGTATCCGATCGCCTGGCCGCCGACATCGTAGTTCGAAGCTTTGACGGTGCCCGGAATCGAAGCCACCATACCCTGATAAGGCGCTTCGTCATTCGGCAATTGCCAACTGTTGTTGTTCACCGTCGCGCTAAAACCGCTGGAGTTGTTGATGAACGCGGAGTTTCCAGGCCGCACATTGGCCATGCTATTGGCAGTAATCGTGGCAGATCCGCTCGGTGCCGGATAGAAGGGGGGCGAAATCACAATGCCGTTCCGTCCCGGAGAGATAATCGTATTATCCTGCAGTGAAATGTTCGTCGCCGTTGAGAATCCAATGCTGTCGTAAAGAGAATCGATAATGGTATTGCCGGTGACGGTTAAGTTCGTCACGGTTCCGACGCCTTGACCGTCTCCGCCGTTGCCGATCTGCATCGACGGCTGTCCCTGATTAAACCCGTTGCCGCCCGACCTTACGACGACGTTCCCCGTAACAGTTGCCGATAGCAAATCACTTCCGTTTACTCCAAACCTGCCGAGGCCGAGTCCAAGATATCTTCCTGTGTCGGCGACGTAATTGTTCGCCACAAAGTGGCCGCTGCCTCCGTAAACGGCCAGCCCTTTGCCTTGCCACGGCGCTATTGACGTATTGTTTGTAACTGTGGCGTTCGACATCGCTGTGTAATGCGTAGTGCCGTTGTTAGCCACGGAGTTGATTGCGATAGCATCGTCGCCGGTTCCCCGAACGAAGTTGTTGTTCACCGTCAGATTATTTCCGACCGTTCCCGTGAGCGAAACATTGTTAATGTTGATGCCGTCAGCCCATTCCTGCGTCACCCGGCTGTTCTGGATTGTTCCTCCGGTGCCCGACGCCCAAAAACCGGATTCGACGTGCTGGTTCCACATGCCGTCCGCCAGCCAATTTGTCCCCGTCGTATCCATCGCGCCGCCATCGCCATCGTTGGTTCCGCGGCTTAAGGCATTCGAATCGATATGAAAATTCCTGACGGTGCATGAAGTAACCGAGAATACCGCCGCGAGTCCTACGTTGTTGGGAAGCGGCACATCACGATAGATGGTGCTGTACCACATGCCTGCGCCTTGAATGGTAATTCCCTGCGCGTGAAGGCCGGTCGTGCCCTTCAGGTAAAAAGTGCCTTGAGGAATCCAGAGGATCTTTCCCTGCGTTTGGGCCTGATTGATGCAATTCTGTATCGCTGCTGTACTGTCCACCGCGCCAGGATCCGCGGAACCGTTCGTCGGATTATCATCGGCAACCGCCCCGCAACTGGTGATCGAAATTGAGTTGGCCGGTTGCGTCAAAGGCGGCGGAGGGTTTTCGACGTCGATGACGTCGATGTAGTAAAAAGACGCGGTATTGGACGCATCCTTCTGCAATGAGAACGTGCTGCCCGCGGCGATCGGAGCGCCGGTTATGAACGTATGCGCCTCGTCGAAGAAGACGTGAGGTTCACCAGTGGCCGGATCCTGATTATTCCCCTGGTAGTTGTTATTACCTTCATAGATCCAGGTCTGTTTTGAATTCAGGTTAATGGCCTGCCGGAAAACGCCATTGACGTACAAGTCCAGCGTTGCGGTGATTCCGCCTCCGCCGGGCGCATCGGGAATCGATTCTCGTATGTTGATGAACGTAATCGGCTGGCCGGTGTCGTTCGTCCACTGCACAGATTGCCCTGTGGCAGTGAGTTGCACATAAGCATGGCCGGAAGCTTCGAGAGCTGGGCTTGAAAACTGCGTCGTGGGCGGGGAAGTGAGTGCCACTATCGTGGCTCCTCCACCGAGGCTTCCTGCCTCCGCTTCGTAGCTCGTGAATGGTACGGTGGCTCCCGTGGCATGTGAAGACACTGGAAAGCACAATACGATTCCTATTGCGAAGAGGGTTGCGGCGCAAATCGCTTTCATTGAATACGGCAACGACTCAACGGTGCTTTTAATGAATGCAAGGGCGTTGTGCATTCTAACGGACAGGAAAGACAAGGATGCGCCTCCGTTCGAGGCTGGGACTACACTTCCTGGTGGGGGAACATACTGCTCGGAATTGTTGCAGTCAAGCGAAAAGCCGCGCGCTGCCCCAAATACCGCCTTTGGTACGGGTTTATATTAGAACTTTTAGGTGATTTTTAGCTTTGAGAATTCTGAGGAATTCCTAGGAAATGCTTTAGGAAGGAATCCAATCCATTGATAACAAAGACATGGCGGAGAGGCAGGGATTCGAACCCTGGGTACAGGTTTTGGCCCGTACAACGGTTTAGCAAACCGCCGCCTTCAGCCTCTCGGCCACCTCTCCGCGGCAAGGCAGGCGTGGAAGAAACGCCTGTAGCGTGAGTATAACATCAAGCGCATTGAATGAGGCGTGGGTGCTATAACACAATCCCTGCGGAATGGTGTCTAATACGCGAGGTCTATTTCACCGAAGGAGATTGCCCATGCCATCACACAATACGAGAATTCCGCGCGGGCTCACGCTTTCCGCGACTCTCCTGTTGTTCCTGGTTGGAAGCAGTGCCAGCGCACGCGCGCAGACGGGGGATGAGCAGGCTGCCGCGAAGACCCAGTCCGCGACCACGACCGAGAAGGACCGGACGGACCTCTCAGTGACCGTGTACAACTCGAATCTCGCGCTGGTGCGGGACGTACGCGAAATTCACCTGGAATCGGGAGTGTTTCCGGTGCGGTTTGAGGACGTGGCGGCGTCCATCATGCCCGCGACGGTGCACTTCCGGTCGCTCACCGACCCCGCGAAGCTCGGCGTGATCGAACAAGACTACGAGTACGACCTGCTCGACCCGGGGAAGCTGCTGCAGAAATACGTGGGCCGCGAGGTGACACTGGTGCGCGAAGAGAAAGACGCCGGCTCGACGAAGTGGACGGAGACGAAGGCGCTGCTGCTGGCCGACAACAACGGGCCCGTGTGGAAAATCGGGGATGAAATCGTTACGGGAATGTCCGCCGATTCCTACCGCTTCCCCAATCTGCCGGAAAATCTATACAGCCAGCCGACGCTGGTCTGGACGCTCGATAACCAGGGCGCGGATGTGCAGGACGTGGAGGCCTCCTATCTTACGAGCGACATGAATTGGAGCGCCGACTACGTCCTCACCGTGTCGCGGGATGAAAAGAGCGCGGGCCTCGACGGCTGGGTGACGCTGGAAAACAAGAGCGGAGTCGCCTATACGAACGCGAGGCTGCAGCTCGTCGCCGGTGAAGTCCATCGCGCGGAGCAGTACCCTCGCGAAACGATGGCAATGGCCTCGAGCGGGGAGGCCGCACCCGCGCCGCCTCAGTTCCAGCAGGAGGCATTTTCGGAATATCACCTCTACACGCTCGGGCGGCGCACCTCGATTCAGAACAACGAATCGAAGCAGATCAGCCTGCTGACGGCGAGCGGCGTGCCGGTGGAAAAGGTTCTCGTGGTCGAAGGAGACCCCGACTATTACCGCAATCCGCAGGGGAGTGGGGAGGCTGTCCCGCAGCCGGTGAAGGTCTACTATCGCTTCAAGAATGACGAGAAAACGGGACTCGGGATGCCGCTGCCCGCGGGAACGGTGCGCGTGTATCAGGCCGATTCGAAGGGCGGGTTGCAATTCGCCGGCGAAGATACGATCAATCACACGCCGAAGGACGAGAGCCTAAAAATTTACACCGGAAATGCGTTCGACGTGGTGTGCGAGCGCAAACAGACCGATTACAAGAAGGTTGAGAACCGTCTCTACGAAATGGAATATCAGATTACGCTGCGCAATCACAAGGACGGGCCGGTGACGGTGGAGGTGCGCGAGCCGGTGGGAGGCGATTGGGAGGTTCTCAACTCGAATTACAAGTGGACCAAGCTTGACGCCTCCACCATCGGCTTCGAGATTCCCGTGGACAAGGATGGGACGGCGACGCTTGACTATCGCGTGCGGGTGAAATGGTAGCGCCGGGGACGTGGCCGGCGCACGCCCTCAGTGTCCGGCTGGGGGATCCTGCTGAATCAGAGATAGTTCATGCGCGAAAATGGGATTGCCCGGAAATTCGATGGTGAGGTCGGCGAGCAGAGGGAGGGCGCGGGCGTTCTGATGCTCGCGCTCGTAAGCCAGGGCCAGCATAATCTTCGCAAAGGGCTGCAAATAGTGCCCGTTGACCGCTGCGAGACGCAACTGCTCCATCCCCTGCACGCGGTCGCCGTGAACGCCGCCGAACCACAAGAACGCGCGCTTGTAACCCGGGAGGCAGCCGATGACGTAATTGCTCATGCCCAGGGCAACGTAGGCGTCCTGAGCCGTTGGGTCTATGGCCAGGAGTGCGTTGGCTTCGCTTTCAGCCCTTCGCATCAGGCCCAGGCCCGCCGTCTGCTTTTTTTCAATCAGGGCGTCATAATTCGATTCCATGCCGTCGGCTATGGTGAGGATGAGCAGGCCGTGGGGGTCGCGCGGATTCGATTTCAGCAGGAGCCGGGCCTCTTCGCGTGCCGCGCGATTGGCGGCGAGAAAGGGCTCGTTGTGATTCGTCGAGACGCTCCCGTCCACGCCTCCGAGAAATTTCGCATCGTTCAGGAAAAATGCCGATGTGAGCACGCCCTTATCGTTGAATTCCTCATAGAGATAGCTGGCGGCCTCGGCGACTTTGCCGAGCGGATCGCCAGGCCGCATGGTCTGGAAGGAAGAAAATTTGGCGCGGGCGGCATTGAAACGCAGCTCGTAGAGATCCCGGAAGCCAGCGTCCACTAAGGTGACGGAGGGATCCGCTATCATGCGCGGGACTTCCCGCGTAGACATCCCTTGGGCCACGGTCCCTTTTGAGGTGAAGAGCACGGCGCAGGATAAGCAGGCTATGACAACCGAAACCGCCGCTATGGTACTAGTACGCATAGAACTAGATTCTATCATAGATGGCCCTGAAGTCAACGCGTCCCGGTGAATCCAACCAATCATCGGACCCTACCCATTTTATTGGAGTAAGCCGGGGTTCGGAAGGTTGCATTACGAGCGGTTGTCCTAATCGGAACATCAATTTTGCCCCTGGACTTGCGCATCATAAGCACCTCCCGCCCTCGACAGGATGAATTAAAGCCGCGTCATAGTATGTTGAGTGAGATGCGGAAGCCGGGATGGTAGCGGTTATACATGAAGTAGCCGCCATCGTCGTACACGACATACACGTCGTCTGCGTAGCCCCAGCCAACTGGCCACGGATCGATGAATCCGAAGGAGTAGCCGCCGTAATCGAAGCGCCTGCGATCATAGTCGCCTCGGTTAACGCGGAAACTGTGTCCGCTGCCAAAGTTGGATGCGTAATGGGCGTCGGAGATGCGGCCATGCGCGTAGTTACCTCTGTTGCCGGCGTTTCCACCGTTTCTGCCGAATCCACCATTTCCGCCCGTAGAACGGGACTGCTGCACGCGTGCGTGGTCGCCTCCGCCGTTACCTTGCTGTGAGCGATTCACGGCGTTTGTCTGCGACTGTCCGGTGCGCGCGGCCTGCTGGGTGTGCTGTTGCTGCGCCGGCTTGGCCGACTGCGAGTGTCCGGCTTGTGAATGTTCTCCCTGCGAATTCCCTCCCTGCGAATGGCCCCCATCTCCCTTATTATCGTGCTGCGCGTAGGCGGGAGCAGTGGTTCCAAGTGCAAAGAGGAGTGCTGCTGTAGCGATCATGAATTTCATGTGTGTGCCTCAAACAGAGTCTGGGCGTTCCAGACTTGCTTGTCTGTCTTAAACAGCACATGTTCCCTACCCCATTGATTCCGTAGGGCTTACTTCGCAACTATCCTTCGAGGATCGGGGTAAAAAAACCTCGGGCCACAAAACGCTTTCCTTTTTTTCAGCATGCTACTAAAGGCTGGTCAAAAAGAACTGGGTGATGCGCTCGAAAAGCAGGACGCGCGCGGGGCGGTCGCCAAGGGGATGGCCGCGGCCGGGGAAAATCACCACATCCGCGGGATAGTTGCGGCTGAGGATCAGTGCGTTTAGGACTTCGGACGTGTTTGCGAAGTGGACGTTGTCGTCGCCGGTGCCGTGAGCGAGCATCAGCTTGCCCTTGAGGCCTGCCGCTTGGTTTACAGGGGAAGAATTATCGTAGGCGTCGGGGTTATCCTGTGGAAGGCCCATGTAGCGCTCGGTGTAGGTAGTGTCGTACAGGCGCCAGTCGCTGACCGGCGCGACGGCTGCGCCGGCTTTGAAAACATCCGGCGCGTTGAAGAGGGCTTGGAGCGTCATGGTGCCGCCGTAACTCCATCCCCAGATGCCAATACGCGAGGAATCCACATAAGGGAGCGACTGGAGATATTTTACGCCCGCCAACTGGTCCTTGAGCTCGATCTTCCCCAACTGGTGATAGATGGGGGTCTCGAATGCGTGGCCGCGATTCGCGGAGCCGCGATTATCGAGCTGAAATATGATGTAGCCCTTCTGGGCCATCATTTCGTGCCACAGGAAATCGGCTCCGGCCCACGCGTTCCGCACCGACTGGATTTGGGGTCCGCCGTAGACGTGGACCAGGACAGGGTATTTTCGCGAGGGGTCGAAGTCCGGGGGCTTGATCATCATGGCGCAGAGTTTTGTGCCGTCGCTCGCCACGAGATCGAGGAATTCGACGGGCGAGAGGTGATAGCCGGCGAGTTCAGCCACGGCGTTTTCGTTGATGGTGGCTACGAGCGCTCCGTCCGTTCGATAGAGGTCCTGGCGCGGGGGCGTCATGGTGTTCGAGTAGGTATCCACGAAGGCCGAGGCGTCGGGCGCGAAGAGGACTTCGTGCGTGCCTGCTTGTTTGGTGATGCGCGTGACGACGCGATCGCCGAGCGAGACTCGGTAGACATGGGCGTCGTGCACGTCGTCCTTGTTCGAGAGGAAGTAGATGAATCCGTGGGCTTCGTCCACGGCCGGATGGCTGGAAGCGCCGGGACCGACGGTCCCATTGCCGATGATTCCCCAGGCGCCGTCCGTCAACTCTTCGAGCAACTGCCCGGAGAGATCGTAGAGATAGTAGTGGCGGAAGCCGGTGCGCTCGCTGGACCACAGGAAACGCTTTCCATCGGAGAAGAAATAGAGGTCATCGGCGATATTGATCCAATATTTGTCCGTGTCGGTGAGGATGGCGCGTGATGAGCCGGTGGAGGCGTCGCAAAAGAGCAGGACGAGGCGATTTTGCGCGCGGTTGAGCCGCTCGATGGCTACTTGCCGGCTGTCGCGCAGCCATTCCACGCGGGCGGGATAGACGTCCGTGTCGGCGCCGGTGTCCATCCACTTCGTTTCGCCACCCGCGACGGAGACGACGCCCACGCGCACGATGGGATTGGCCTCGCCCGCCTGCGGGAAGCGCGTGGACTCAAGGGCGCCCACGGGTGAGCTCATGTCCATGATGGGATAGCGCGTGACGGGCCGCTCGTCCATTTCGTAGTAGGCAATCTTTGAAGAGTCGGGCGACCACCAGTAGGCCGTGACGGAATCGAGCTCTTCGGGATAGAGCCAGTCGAGCTGGCCCTTGAGGATTTCCTCGCTGCCACCCGTGGTGAGCGCCTTAAGCTGGCCGCTCGCGACATTGACCACCCAAAGATTCGAATCGCGCACAAAGCTGACCCATTTGCCGTCGGGCGAAAATTTCGGATCTTCGATATCGTCCGCGCCGCCGGCCAGGGATTTCGAGGTCATCTTTTTCAGATCGAGCAGCACAAGATCGCTCGCGCCGGTGAAGAGCAGCGAATCACCCGCGGGCGACCACTGATAATTCTCCGGCTGGATTCGCCCGAGGCCCGTGGACTGAATGGCTTTCGTTTTTTGCGGCTGCATCACCATCTGGAGCGTTTCCGCATCCACGAGCAGGCGGCGCGCGCCAGTGGCCGCATCCATCGTCCACAGCTCCATTCCGCCGCCCCTGTTGAGATCGAGGTAGGAGATGCGCTTGCCATCCGGGCTCCATTCGATGCCGGGCGTCAAATGGCCGCTCAGGCTGGGTGCGCCGTAAATACGCTCGACGGTGAGTGCTTTCGCCGCTTCGGGCTGTGTCTGAGCCGACGCCGCGCCGGAGCCAGCGGAAAATGCGATGAAAAGGAGGCACGGAGCGATGGCGAGGCGTGAAACGCGGGGCATGATTCCCTTCCCTCCGAATAAGCGCGCGGATCCTTCCTGCTGGGCCTGCCGGGGCATGAGACGGAATAAGACCGAAGGAATAAAGCGCAACATGCGAGAGCTATTCCGCACGCCGGCCCGCGGGAACCGCAGCATCGGACGGCGCGACCGCGTCGCCCCTTCTGCGCCGAATCAAGAATGCGCCGATCGTAACGGCGAGCGCCAGCGGGAGAAACTTCAAGCCATCGCGCACGAGCGCCCCCGGCCCGACCTGCTCTTCCGGGCCGATGCCGCAGCCGCAATTGATCGCGAGTCCGCGATGATAGGCTGAAGCGATGGCGGCCATAAATCCGCACAGTGAGAGCGTAGCGAGCAGCGACGAATAGCGGAGGGCAATCCCCGTGATCAACCAAAGCCCGAGGAACAGTTCGAAGAACGGCAGAAAGTGCCCGAGAGTGCTTGCGGCCTGCGAGGAAAGCATTTGGTAGGAGTACACCTGCATGGTGAACAGGGAAAGCGATACCTTGAGCGAGTGGATGGACCACGGCATGCCCAGCTGCGGCCTCAGCTTGCCGTACGCGGCCACGATGAAGATGGCGCCGAGCGCAACGCGCCCGATCAGAAGCAAAATGCGCCCCAAACCACCGCGCGATTGGCCTGTCATGGCTTTGCGCCTGCGCGCATCGAGCTCATCCTATTGTTGGCTCAAGAGCGAGTCGAAAAATTGCTTCAATATCTCCCAGGAAATAATTCCGTTTCCCGGAGGAAGGCGCTGGCCCTTGTAGGTGATGACGTAGGTTGGAGTGGCTCTCACCGGAATCTGATTGCCGAGCGCAATGTCCTGCTGGATATACGAATCCACCGGGCAGGGATGCGGTGCGGTGGTTGCCGCAGCCGTGGGGCCCGGGGGATCGCAGCCATGCATCTTCAGCTCGATGCGCTTGAAATCGGATGCGGACATGGCGGCGGAAATGTACTTCTCCATACTGCCGTCGGTCTGCCAGGAACTCTGATTGTCGTAGAGCGCCCCTTCCACCGCGTCAAATTGGCCGAACTCCGCCGCGGTATTTGCCCAGCGTGCCGCCTGGCCGGAATATTTGTGCATCCCCAGAGGAAAATCGCGGTGAATGAGATAGACCTTGCCCGAAGCAACGTAATCGGCGATCAGGGGCCGAAGAGTTCCTTCGTAGAGAGAGCGGCACGAAGGACACTCGTAATCGGTGAAGACCTCCATGGTGATCGGTGCCTTCGGCGACCCATACACCTTCACCGGCGCGTGAATCACCGGCGCGTTAACAGGTTTTTCAACAGTGGTGCTGGCACCGGAAGGCTTGTGGGTGGTTTGCGGAGCTGCGTGCGAAGCGAGCGCCGCTGCGAGGATCCCGAGCGCAGCCAAGGTCCATGCGGCCATTCGGCCGCAAATGCTCGCACTCTTCACGCGCGAAGATTGTCGTTGAACGTTCAATTCCGCCTCCCCTATGTTTCGTCGAGACAAACGCGGACCATTGTAACGCGGTTTCCGCGTCTTGCAGCCTGTTCGTGGAATGCTTTGCTGTTAGTTCTGCAACGATGAGGTGAGATGCTACATCCAACCTCATTGTTTGGCCATGGCTTTGAAGGTTGTGGAGGCCGGGGAAGGGGCACGTAGGAAGGGATGTGGAAGTCTCACGGGGTGTGCAGATATGACCTTAAGTATATTTGATACAGTATAATACGGATATACAATAAACTTGACAATGTAACACTCAAGGTGTATGATGCCCTAGTTTAACCATCAACTTTTCGAGCGGATTGGGTCGGACACGGTCCGACGTTAATAACAGGAGCGATTTCCATGAGCAAGATCATTGGCATTGATTTGGGTACGACAAATTCGGTGGTGGCCGTTATGCAGGGAGGCGAGCCGGTCGTCATCCCCAACCAGGAAGGTGCGCGTACGACGCCCTCCGTGGTGGGAATTACGAAGACCGGAGACCGGCTGGTGGGCCAGATAGCCAAGCGGCAGGCGATCACCAATCCCGAAAACACAATTTATTCCATCAAGCGCTTCATGGGACGGCGCTACGACGAAGTAAGCGAAGAGATGAAGATGGTTCCCTACAAGGTGGTCCGGCAGGGGGATCATGTGGCCGTGGTCTGCCAAGGCAAGGAGTACACCCCTCCCGAGCTTTCGGCGATGATTCTCCGAAAGTTGAAAGACGCTGCGGAGGATTTTCTGGGCGAGAAGGTCACCGAGGCGGTGATTACCGTCCCCGCATATTTCAACGACGCGCAGCGTAACGCGACAAAAGATGCCGGAAAAATCGCCGGCCTGGACGTGAAGCGCATCATCAACGAGCCGACGGCGGCGGCGCTGGCATACGGGCTCGACAAGAAAAAGGACGAGACCATCGCCGTGTACGATTTCGGCGGCGGCACATTCGACATTTCCATCCTCGAAGTGGGCGAAGGCGTGATCGAGGTGAAGGCCACGAATGGCGATACGCACCTCGGCGGCGACAATATTGACGAGCGCATCGTGGAATGGCTGATCGAGGAGTTCAAGAAGGACGAAGGGCTGGACCTGCGCGCCAAGGGCAACGAAATGGCCCTGCAGCGCCTGCGCGACGCGGCCGAGCGCGCCAAAATCGAGCTTTCGACAACCCTGGAGACCGAGATCAATCTGCCGTTCGTCACCGCCGATGCCAGCGGTCCGAAGCACCTGGTGAAGAAGCTGACGCGCGCAAAGCTCGAAGCCATGGTGGACGATATTCTGCGGCGCTCCGAGGAACCGTGCCGGCAGTGCATGAAGGATGCCGGCGTGGATGCCAGCAAGATCAATGAAGTGGTGATGGTCGGCGGACAGACGCGCATGCCGCGCATCCAGGCGCTGGTGAAGGAGCTTTTCGGGCGCGAAGGACACAAGGGCGTCAACCCGGATGAAGTGGTCGCGGTGGGCGCGGCGATTCAGGGCGGCGTGCTGGGCGGCGAAGTGAAAGACATTCTGCTGCTGGACGTGACGCCTCTTTCGCTGGGCGTGGAAACGCTCGGCGGAGTGACGACCGTGCTCATCCCGCGGAACACGACGATCCCCACGCGCAAGTCCGAAGTATTTTCGACCGCGGCGGATAGTCAAACTTCGGTGGAAATCCACGTGCTGCAAGGCGAGCGTCCGGTGGCCAGCGGCAATCGCACGCTCGGAAAGTTCCAACTCGTGGGGATTCCGCCGGCGCCGCGAGGCGTGCCGCAGGTCGAGGTGACGTTCGATATTGACGCGAACGGGATCTTGAACGTCTCGGCCAAGGACATGGCCACGAACAAGGAGCAGAAAATCACGATCACGGCTTCCACGGGGCTGAGCAAGGAAGAAGCGGAGCGCATGAAAAAGGAAGCAGACGCGCACTCCGCGGAAGACAAGGCGCGGCTTTCGGAAGTCGAGTCGCGCAACCGGTTGGACAACCTTGTGTATCAGACCGAGAAGCTGCTCAAGGAAAATCGTGAAAAGCTTGCCGAGGCGGACGCCAAGGCCGCCGAAGAAGCCATGGAAGAAGCGCGGCGCGCCCTCAGCGAGGGCGGCATCGAGAAGTTGAACGCGGCCGTGGACAATCTGACGAAGGTGTCGCATCGCATCGCCGAATCGCTTTACAAGACGCAGCAGAGCGCAGCTGGTTCCGGTGGCGCGGCGGGTGCAGCGGGCGCCGGTGCTGCTCCCGGCGGCGCAAGCACGCCCGGGCAAGGCGATGTGGTGGACGCCGAGTTCGTGGACGTGGACGACTCGAAGAAGCCCAATTGAAATTGTTCCCGAGGAGAGGCCGTTGACGACCAGCACGATTCGACGGGCGAGCGCGCCCCAGGCGGTACAGAAAATACGCGACGGCGTTTACATGGTGCAGGTGGCCATCTCCGAAAGTCCCAACGCGGATTGGCGCAGACTCTTCTACGACGCCCAGCAGGACGTGCCGCCGGATTTCGCGCCGCGTTCGGTGGAGATCAGCGGCACGTTTCTGCGTTTTAAATCCGACCCCGCAACCGTCGAGCAGAAAATCGGCGTGCTGGACCGGTGGCTCGAAAGAGCCGGCCAGAAGGAAGCCTCGATGGCGGGGCGGACGTCGGACGTGCAGAAGCAGAAGAAGGAAGAAATGGCGCGCGACGCGCTGGAACTGGCCGAATGGAACGCGCGATGGGCGAAGCTGTGACGCCCGAGCCTTCTCTTCCCTGTTGAAATGGCCGCAAAAACCAAACAAGACTATTACGAACTCCTCGGCGTGGCGCGCAAGGCTTCGGCCAAGGACATTCGCGCCGCCTATCGCAAACTCGCGCGCAAATATCATCCGGACCTGAATCCCGGCGACAAATCCGCGGAAGAGAAGTTCAAGCAGATTCAGGAAGCGTACGAAAACCTCTCGGACACGAAAAAACGCCAGATGTACGACCAGTACGGATTCAATGTTCCTGGTCCCGGCGGCGCGCCGCCCCGAGGCGCGGAATACCGCGGCGGGGATGCCGATGACATCCATTTCGATTTCGGTGGATTCGATTTCGGCGGTGGCGGGGCGGGTGGCGGCGCGAGTTTTCGCGATCTCTTCAACCAGGTTTTCCGCGGCGCGAATGCCGCGCAGGCGCCGCAGGAGCGCGAGCCGGGCGCCGATCTCGAATACCAGGTTGACATCACCTTCGGCGAAGCCATGCACGGGGCCGTGAAGAAGCTGAACATCACACACCTCGAGGTTTGCCCCATCTGCCACGGCGCGGGCTTTGCTCCGGGCGAAGAAAAAACTTGCCCTACATGCAACGGCACCGGACAGGTGACACAGATGAGCGGCAAGATGCGTTTTCAAATCACCTGCGCGCGATGCGGCGGCCGCGGAAAGCTGCGCACTCTGTGCTCCAATTGCGGCGGTGAAGGGCGCGTGCCGCGCGTGGAAACTCTCGAGGTGCGCATCCCGCCCGGTGCGCAGACGGGATCTCGCGTGCGGGTGGCCGGGCGCGGGAATGCGGGCGTGCACGGGGGTCCGCCGGGCGACTTGTACATCATTACGAACGTCCAGCCGCATCCCTTCTTCGAGCGGCGCGGCGACGATCTATACACCGTCGTACCAGTGACCGTGCCCGAGGCGTCGCTTGGCGCCAAGGTGGAAGTGCCCACGATTGACGGCCGGGCGCAGGTGCGCATTCCGCCGGGCACCAACAGCGGGAAGAAACTTCGCCTGCGCGAAAAAGGCGCCCCCTCCGCGCGCCACTCCGGGAAGCGCGGCGACCAGATTATCGAGGTGCAGATCGTGGTTCCCAAGCCGGAAGACGAGCGCGTGCGGAATCTGCTGCGCGACCTCGGCAAAATTGACAACGAAGACCCGCGCAAGGATATCTTCGCGCGCGCGTCCGTGACGGGCTAAGGAGACGACGATGGCAGCGCGGCCCAGAAAAAAAGCGAAAGCCGGCTACATGATCAGCGCCGTCGCCGAACTCTACAAGCTTCATCCGCAGACACTGCGGCTCTACGAGCGCGTGGGGCTGCTGAAGCCATCGCGCTCGCAGGGGAATACGCGGCTCTACACGGACGCGGACCTCGAGCGGCTGGAAGTGATCCTCAATTTGACGCGCGAGCTGGGCGTGAACCTGGCGGGCATCGAAATCATCCTCAATATGCGTGACCGGATGTCCGAGATGCAGTCGCAGATGCAATCCTTCATCGAGTATGTCCGCACGGAGGTGGCGCGCAACTTCACAGTGGCCGGCGAGAGCCGGGCGCGCAACGCCATTGTTCCCTCCGTCCGCCGGCACGCCATCCGCATCGACAAGTAATTTTCGTAGATCTGTTTTCCACACCCGTGGAGGTTTGCACAGGCGCGTGTGCTTGCGCTCGGCGCGCGGCCCGCTTATGCTTGCGAAATGGCGCGAGCGGATTGCCCTACGTGCGGCGGCAGCGGCTGGAAGGTAGTCGAGCGGACCACTAAAGGCGCGCGGGCGCTTGCGGCGGGGGAAGCAGGGCGGCCCGGCGCCGCTGCGGGCGAGCCAAAAATGGTTTGGGCTGTGCCGTGCGATTGCACGATGGGCGACCAAACGGAGCGCGTGCTCGCGCGGGGGCGCGTGCCGGAGCGGTATCGCCACTGCGACTTCGACAATTTCGAGACGGACAATGACATCGAGGGGGCGGCTCGCGAGGAGCAGGCGAGTTGGAACCGCAACCTGGCGCAGGCGAAACTGATCGTCCAGCGCTTCACGGCGGAATTTCCCGCCGGCTCGGAGCACGGCCTGTTGCTGATGGGCCCGTGCGGCGTGGGCAAGACGCATCTGGCTGTGGCGGCGCTCAAGGAAATTGTTTTGCGCGGGCACAGCGGCCTTTTCTACGACTACCGCGAACTGCTGAAGGAAATTCAGGATAGCTACAACGCCGAGAGCCAGGCCACGGAAATGAGCGTCCTCGAACCGGTGCTGGAGGCGGAAATTCTGGTGCTCGACGACACGGGGTCGAGCAAGCCTTCGCCCTGGGCGCTCGAAACGGTGGGGCACGTGTTGAACACGCGCTACAACGAGAGCCGCATTACCATCCTAACGACAAATTTCCTCGACGCCGAAAGTAGGCATTCGGGAAATGTGGAGCCCGGTGCTGGCACGGTTGGTCCGCGTGGGAATATTCACTATGCGGATACATATTCTGGTTCTGGCACACCCAGTGCAGCAAGATTCCCCTCCGGTGCGACACTCCGGGCCTCCAACGAAGATACATTTGCAGACCGCGTCGGCCGGCGGATTCGCTCGCGGCTGTATGAGATGTGCCGCACCGTCGAGATCACCGCTCCCGACTACCGCAAGGAAATCCGCAATATCAGCCGTTCCCGCGCATAGGCGGATTCGATTCCGCTGCCGAAGCGCCCGTTTGCCCCGCTGGAGATGCGAGCGTAGAATGAAATTGTGCCGTGCGTTGCATCATTGTTGCATCCATGGGATGTGACGATTCGCGGCGCGGGGACATCCTACAATCATGGCGCTCGCGGACAAATTCGGACGCCCGATCACCGACTTGCGCATTTCGGTGACGGATCGCTGCAATTTTCGGTGCGTATATTGCCGGTCCACCGACGAGGAAAAGCACGCGGCCGCCGGAACACTGCTGGAGTGGAGCGAGTGCGAGCGGCTGGTGCGGGTCCTGGTGGGCATGGGGATTCGCAAGGTGCGCGTGACGGGCGGCGAGCCGCTGGTCCGCCCCGGAATCGAGAATTTCATCGCGCGGCTCAAAGCACTGGGCGTGGAAGACCTTTCGCTGACCACGAACGGGCATCTGCTGGCGGAGCGGTGCGATGAGCTGATTGCCGCCGGGCTGGACAGGGTGAACATCAGTCTCGACTCGCTCGACCGCGAGAAATTCGAGCGCATCACGCGGAGCGACAGTTTCGACCGGGTGATGGCGGGAATCGAGGCGGCGCAGGCTTCCCGGCTGCGCCCGGTGAAGGTGAACGCCGTGCTGGTGCGCGGATTGAATGATGACGAGGTGGAAGCGTTCGCGGAATTCGCGCGCGAGCGCGATCTGATCATGCGCTTCATCGAGTTCATGCCGCTGGACGCGGACCGCGCGTGGACGCGCGCGAGCGTGGTGGAAGCGGCGGAAGTGCATCGCCGGATTTCGGCGCGCTGGCCGCTGGTGCCCATCATCCACGAACGCAGCGAGACGGCGCGGAAATACGGGTTTGCCGATGGGCGCGGCGAAATTGGCCTCGTCGCCCCGGTTTCGCAGCCCTTCTGCGGCCATTGTTCGCGCATCCGGCTGACGGCCGACGGCAAGCTGCGGACGTGCCTTTTCAGCAAGGAAGATCATGATTTGAAATTCCTTCTGCGCGGGGGCGCGAGCGACGAGGAAATCGGCGACGAAATTCGCTCGATTGTGGCGGAGAAGGAAAAGGGGCACCGCATCAACGAGCCGGATTTTGCGCCGCCCTCGCGGACCATGGTTTCCATCGGCGGCTGAATCTTATGGGAGACGACGAAGCCAAACTATTTTCGCTCACCGAAGCGGAGCGCGTTCGCGCGCAAATCGAGCCCATCCTGATCGGGGCGATAGATTCGCGCCGGAAGATGGCCGAGGTCGATGAGCAGCTTGGGGCGCTGGCCGAGCGCATTCAGCGCTCGGGCGGCATGCTGGTGCCCTACGAGAAGGCGGCCAAACTGCGGTTCGACCGCAACCGCTCCGAGGAGGCCGTTCAAGACGCGATCGAACAGATTCATTCGACCGGCTGCATTGTCAAGGACCTCGACGCGGGCTTGCTCGATTTTCCCGCGCGGATCAACGACGAGGATGTGTATCTTTGCTGGCGGCTTGGCGAGGACCGCATCCGCTTCTACCACAGGCAGGACGAGGGATTTTCCGGCCGCAAGCCGATTGACCCGAACGATCCCGGGCACGGCAGCCAGATTCAGTGACTTCTGAGCCGTGATTCGTGACTTGTGAATCGTGATTCGTGAAAAAGCCCGTTCGCAGCCCTTACCTTCTCATTTCAATGTTCGCTCATTTGGAGGCAGGAGTTGCGCTAACGACCGCCGCCGCGGGCGCAGGAACGCTCCATTTCGCAAATTGAGCGGCTATATCGGATTGCAGCTTCACCGCCGCGGTGATGTCCGCCTGCGAGGCAGATTCGTTACCCTTCATGTGCTCGGCCAGGCCGCGGCCATAAAGCGAGGAGGACACTTTCGGATCGATCGCCAGCACGGCGTTGTAGTCGGCGATTGCCGCGTCGGCGTTTTTCATCTTGAGGTAGACAAGACCTCGTGAATCGAATGTTGCTTCGTTACTGTTAAGCCGAAGCGATTTGTTGCAATCTGTCAGTGCCAATTGTAAGTCGCCCAGGATCGCGCGGGCCCAGCATCGGCTATTCAGAAAACGTGCTGAATTGGGGTTCATCTGGATGGCCTGATTGAAGTCCTGTACCGCGCGTTTATCGTCACCCTTCTGGTCATATGCGCTGCCCCGGTAGCCGAAGGCATCGGCATCGTCGGGGTTCAGCCGGATGGCCTGATCGAAGTCATGAATCGCGCGGTCAAAGTCTCCCTTCTCCATATATGCGATGCCCCGGTCGGTGAAGGCGACGGCACGATTAGCGTCGAGTTCTCCGGGGGCTCGAATCATGGCCGTGCACCCGTCGATACTGATGTCGGGGTTTGGGTTGTAGCAGCGACGGCGGTCTTCGTCGCTGCTCTGGGCGGGCGTGGCTGCCGGGCTGGCGGCGAGCAACAAGACGGCGAAGAAAATGGCGCCGGCGCAGGTCAATTTCTTCATCTATTTTCCTCCCAGGGGATTCGCATCCATCGCGGGTTGTGCAAAAAAGCCGCGACCAGGATGAAAAGACAATCGAGCGACCCGATGATTTCAGCGCTGCTCAAAACGCGGTGCCCATAAGCAGCAATACAGTGAGCTTAAAAGAACGTGAGAATTCTTCCGTCAAGGGAGTGGGTGGGTGGTGTCCTATAAGTATCGTCGGGGCCGGGTTGGGGATGACAAAGTAAAGCAAAGGCGAAGAGAAAGGCGCCGCTCGGGAAAGCGGTGTTCCCAGGGCCGTGGCTATTGCAGCCCGGCCTGAGCCAGCATCTTTATAAACTGCCCCTCGGTGCGCAAATCCATCGCTTCGGTCACCAGCTTGCCGTCGCGATCATAGATGAAACTCTCCGGGACTCCATGTACCTGGAATTGCTTGATCACCTCGCGCGTCGGATCGAGAAGCTCCGGATACAATATGTGGAAATCGGTGACGAAGGGCTGAACCTTGCTCGCATCCTCATATGTAATCGCAAGGACGACGAAGCTTTGTGACTTGAAGCGATCGTACAGGGCTTCGAGCTCCGGCACTTCCTTGCGGCACGGTGGGCACCAGGTGGCCCAGAAGTTCACAAGAACGACCTGGCCACGCAGGTCCTGCAACGTCCACGTCTTTCCGTCGAGGCCGGTGAGCGAGAAATTCGCGTTTTCGATCAGCGCGTCCTTGGCTTGCAACTGGGACATGGCCGCCGCAAATTGCGGGTCATCGGAGGAACCGTCCACATGCTCGTAGCGGACGAGCCTGGCCAACTCATAATAAGGCTCGGCGGGCTGGCCGCGATTCTCGGGAGGGGGAGCCTCTTTCAGTGCGCTCGCCAGCGTGGCCGCCACCTCTTGAACAGTATCCTGGCCGAGATCGCCCTCCGTCGAAAGGTGCGCGAGAGTATCCGCCAGCAGCAGCCTGTTCGGGGAATCGGACAGCCCCCGAATCTGGATTGCGAGGGTCTTCGTTGCGCCCGGGCGAACGTCGTCGGGCAGGCTGCGCAGCCCTTTGATCTGGGCGGAAACGAGCTTTTCCTGGTCCGTCAGAACCGGGCCGTTCTTCTGCGCGTTTAGACGAGCGGGATAGAACAGCGCGGCTCCCGCAGCAAGGAAGCACAGACCCGCAGCGACGGGGGCTTTCCGGGCAATCGCTTGGCGCATACAAAATCGAATCATTTCGAGGGAGATATATCACAAGTTGTTACCAATGCGCTAGTATCCCGGATTCGCGCCCACCTCACGGCCACCGTGCTCCCGCGGCGCTTCGCGTTCTGTGATAGCGTAGAAGCGCGCGTGGCGGGAAGAGATTGCCACGCGATTTCGCCATGACGCATACGTTTGAAAATCGCTTAAAAAATTCCGCGAGTCCGTATCTTCGCTCCGCCGCGCATCAGCCCGTGGACTGGCACGAATGGGGCGAGGCGGCCTTCCAAAAGGCGCGGGCCGAAGGCAAGCCCGTGCTGCTCGATATCGGCGCGGTGTGGTGCCACTGGTGCCATGTGATCGACCGCGAAAGCTACGAAAACCCGGAAATCGCGGCGATGATCAACGAGCTCTTCATCCCCGTGAAAGTGGACCGCGACGAACGCCCCGACGTGGACGCGCGGTATCAATCCGCGGTGAGCGCGATTTCGGGCCAGGGAGGGTGGCCGCTGACGGCTTTCCTGACGCCGGACGGAAAACCCTTCTTCGGGGGCACGTACTTCCCGCCCGACGATGCCATGGGGCGCCCCGGGTTCCGGCGCATCCTTGAATCGATTTCCGAGACCTTCCAGACGCGCCGCGCGGAAGTGAACAGCTCCGCGAAAGCGGTGGAAGAGGCCGTGGCAAAGGCGGAAATGTTCGAGGGCGCCCAAGGCAAGTTCGATACCAGGGTGTTGGATCAGGTGATCGAAGCGGCGCTCGGGCAGTTCGACGACTCACACGGGGGCTTCGGCCACGCGCCCAAGTTCCCGCATGCGAGCGCGGTGGATCTGCTGCTCGAGGCCCATCTGACGACGCACGATGAGGTCCTGCTCGAAGTGGCCGAGCGCACGCTCGAGGCGATGGCGCTCGGGGGCGTGTACGACCAACTGGGCGGAGGGTTCCACCGCTATTCGGTGGACGAACGATGGTGCGTGCCGCATTTCGAAAAGATGTCGTACGACAATTCCGAGCTGCTGAAAAATTTCGCGCACGGCTGGCAGGTGACCAGGAAACCTCTGTTCCGCGAAACGGCGGAAGGAATCATCGCGTGGGTGGGCGAGGTGCTCTCGGACCCGGAGCGCGGGGGATTCTATTCGAGCCAGGACGCCGACCAGACGCTCGACGATGACGGCGATTATTTCACGTGGACGCTCGGGGAGGTTCGCGCGGCGCTTACGCCCAAAGAATCGCGGGCCGTGGAAATTTACTACGACGTCGAAGCGAAGGGCGAAATGCAGCACGACCCGGAGAGGAACGTCCTATGGGTGGCCGCGAGCATCGAGCAGACGGCGGAGAAACTGCGGCTGGATGAAGCGAGCGCTCGCATTCTGCTGGCGCGCGCGCGGGGAAAATTGCTGGCGGCGCGGCGCGAGCGCCGGCCGGTTCCCTCCGTGGATGAAACGATTTATACGGCGTGGAACGCGATGTTTGTCTCGGCGTATCTGGACGCGGCGCGCGCTTTCAACCGGCCGGATTGCCGCGATTTCGCGCTGAAGACGCTGGAACGCATCCTGGCGGAGTCGCGGGACGAGACGAAGAGGTTTCTGCATCGCCCGGGAAGGCCGCGCATCGAGGGAACTCTCGAGGATCATGTGTTCGCGGCCGGGGCGCTGCTCGACGCCTACGAGACGACGCTCGACCGCCGGTATTTCGATACCGCGGAGCGCACCATGCGCCTGGCGATTGAACGCTTCGGCGACACGCACGTCGGAGGCTTTTTCGACCGCGCGAAAGACGCCGCGCCGATGGGCGGCCTCGAGGTGCGGCGCAAGCCGATGCAGGATTCGCCCACGCCGGGCGCAAATCCCGCCGCCGCCATTGTCCTCGACCGGCTCTACAGCTTTACGGGCGATGAATTCTATCGCCAATGGGCGGAGAAAACGCTGGAGACATTCACGGGAGTGGCGGCGCGGTACGGACTCTTCGCGGGGACGTACGGACTTGCCACGCTGCTCCATTCGCGGCTTCCCTTGCAAGTGGTGATCACGGGAGTGACGGGCGACCGGAAGGCCGCGGAGCTGGAAAGAGCGGCCCACGAAATCTATCGCTTCGGGAAGGCGGTGCTGCGCGTGACGCCGGAGCGGCTAGTGGCGGGCTGCTTGCCCACCGCGCTGCACGAGACGCTGGTCTATCTGGACGCCGGAAAAGCGCAGGCGCTGGTGTGCGTGAAGATGGCGTGCTGCCCTCCGGTTACGGAACCACAGGAATTATCCGCGCTGCTCATCGAAAGCGCCGCAGACGCGGCGCGCGGCTCGAAGTAGCCCCACATGCCAGCACGACAATCTCAGCCAGATAGCAACTAGGCGATTTCGCGGACGGCGGCGGCGATATGCCGCGCGGAAATTCCGAACGCGTCCAGCAACTCCTGCTCTTTGCCGGAGTGGGGCATGCCGGTGACGGCGAGCAGGCGCGACTTTGCCGGCGTGGCGCCGGCCTGAGCCAGCGCTGAAAGAACCGCCTCGCCGACGCCGCCTTCGGGCCAGTGGTCCTCGACGGTGACCAAGCGACCACCCGCAGCTTTCAACTGCCCGGCAATGGCTTGGGGATCGAGAGGCTTCAGACAATAGAGGTCCACGACGCGAACAGCGACGCCTTGGGATTTCAGGTCGTCGGCGGCTTTGAGGGCCTCGTAGAGCGTGATACCGGCGCCGATTACGAGGGCGCGGTCCTGGGCGCTCTGGCGGAGGACTTTGAAGCCGGGGACAGGGAATTTTTCGTCCTTGGAGTAGAGGATGGGCGTCTTGGGACGCGAGGTGCGCATGTAATTGATGCCGGGGCGGCGCGCCATGGTTTCGGTGAGGCGCTCGGCGCAGACGGCGTCGCTCGGATAGAAGACTGCGGAGCCGTGAATGGCGCGGAACATGGCCAGGTCTTCGAGAGCCATTTGCGAAGGGCCGTCTTCGCCGATGGAGATGCCGGCGTGCGAGCCGCAGAGATTGATGTTGCTGCGGCTGATGGCGGCCATGCGGACGTTGTCATAGGCGCGCGAAAGGAAACAGGCGAAGGTGTCGAGGAAAGGGACCTTGCCGCGGGCGGCGAGACCTACGCCGGCGCTGACGAGATTTTGTTCGGCGATATAGCCCTGATAGAAGTGAGTGGGAAAGGCGTCTTGGAAAATTTCCGAGAAGGTGGAATTTTTCACGTCGCCGGAGACGGCCACGAGATGGGGATTGACGGCGCCGAGGCGCTTGAGCGCGAAGCCGTAGGCCTCGCGCGTGGCTACCGGCTTATCGGCGGGATAATCCGGCGCGGCGGGCGCGGGAAAATCGGGAGGCACGGGAAGCGAGGTGCGCGCGTAGGATTTTCCGGGGTCGGGGGGCACGTCAATGGCCGGGCCGATTTCCTTGAGCGCTTCTTGGAGCTGGTCCTTCGAAAATGCCTTGCCGTGCCAGTGCTCTTTGCCGGCTGCAAAACTGACGCCGTGGCCTTTTATGGTGCGCGCCAGGATGGCTTGCGGACGGCCGGTGGTGGACTTGGCGCGGCCGAGAGCGGTGAGGACCGCCGAGACGTCGTGGCCGTCAATTACTTCCGTGGCCCAGCCCTCGGATTCGAATTTGCGGCGATAGGTTTCCATATCGTGCTGATACATGGTGGGCTCGCTCTGGCCGAGTGCGTTCACGTCGGCAAGCAGGGTGAGATTGTCCAATTTGTAGTGGCCGGCAAAGGCGGCTGCCTCCCAGATTTGGCCTTCGGCCATTTCGCCATCGCCCACGAGGACGTAGACGCGCGTGGAGCTTTTATCCATGCGCGCGCCGACAGCGAGGCCGGCTCCGACTGACAATCCTTGGCCGAGCGAGCCGGTGGCGGCGTCCACGCCGGGAATGATGGGCGTAGGATGGCCTTCGAGTTCACTTGAAAATTGGCGCAGGGTCATCAGGCGCGATTCGGGAAACACGCCCGCTTCAGCGAGCGCCGCATAGAGCACCGGCGCGGCATGGCCCTTGGAGAGGACAAAGCGGTCGCCATCAGGAGAATTGGGATTCTTGGGATCGAATTTCATGGCGTAGAAGAATGTGCCGGCGACAAGCTCGGCAGCGGACATGCAGGAAGTGGGGTGGCCTGATCCGGCCGCGGTGGTGGCCATCATGGAGAGAACGCTCAGGCGGCGTGCCTTTTCCTTGATGTTGTCTACGACGGAAGCGGAGGGTGCTGCTGTTGGGGTGGCGCTCATGGAAGCTCCTTGGGTGCTCTAATAGAGATGCGATTTTACCTTTTTCGGGCGCAGGCTGCGAGCCGCTTTCACAAAAATTTAACACGGTGGGCTTCGGGGCCGGCGGCGATTACGCAGGCGCCGATGGCCAGCGCCGCGGCAGCGAAGGCGCCCAACGATTGCGCGTAGGTAAGATGGCGGGTCATCAGGGCTTCGATGTAGGGCGCCGTGGCGGCGATGAGGACGCCGATTTGGTAGGCAAAACCGGGGAAAAAGCCGCGGAGAGCGCCGGGCGAAAGTTCGTTCAGGTGCGCGGGGATTACGCCCCAGGCACCCTGCACCATGAACTGCATCAGGAATGCGCCCGCGGCGATCCAGGCGATGCCCGGGCCGAGAACCCAGAGCGGAATCAGCAGGAGCGCAACGAGCGCGGCGGCGGACATCACGCGGCGGCGGCCCCAGCGGTCGGAATAGTAACCGACGAGGATGCCTCCGGCAATCGCGCCCAGCATGGAGATGGCGGTGACGAGCGATGTGGCGCGCGGAGTGAAGCGCAACTGCTGCTGGAGAAACGTGGGGTAGATGTCCTGCGTGCCGTGGGAGATGAAGTTCATCATGGCCATGAGCATGACGAGATAGCAGAAGCGCTTTCCGTTGGCGGCCACGGCGCGGAAATATTCCCGCCAGCCAATTTTAGAGGCGGCGTTGGCTCGCCATGTGGGGCTTTCCTTCACCTTGGCGCGGATGAAAAGAGTGAGCAGCGCGGGCAGCCCGCCGAGAAAAAACATCGGCCGCCAGCCCCAGTGCGGGAAGACCGCCCAGTAAGCCAACGCCGCGAGCAGGTATCCGAGCGCATAGCCCTCCTGCAAGATGCCGGAAAGAATGCCGCGCCGCGCGACGGGCGAGGCCTCCATGGCCAGCGCCGCGCCCACGCCCCATTCTCCGCCCATACCAACGCCATAGAGGAGGCGCAAAAGCAGGAAGATTTTGTAGCTTGGGGCTAGGCCCGAAAAAATCTCGACCATTGAGTAGAACAGGATCGAGAGCATCAGCGGGAGACGGCGGCCATAGCGGTCGGCGAGGAGGCCGAAGAGCAGCGCGCCCAGGGGGCGCGTGGCGAGGCTGGCAGTGAGGGTTAGCGCGATTGCGGGGACGGACTTGTGAAAATCGAGCGCTACGGGAGCGAGCACGAAAACGAGGATGAAGTAATCGAGGGCATCGAGCGTCCAGCCGAGGAAGGCGGCGATGAGGGCGTTGCGGGAATCGGCGCGGCCGAGGGATAAGGCCGGGGCGCTCATTTCGATTTCGTGCGCGCGCGGACGAGGCGCGGCTGCAAGACGGCGTCGGCGAGGCGCGCGACTTGGAGCATTTCGGCTACGTCGTGGACGCGAACGATGTGCGCCCCCTGCAGGATGCTCGCCGTGACGGCTGCCGCGGTGCCCCATTGCCGGTCGCTTGCGGGGACTCCACGGAGGGCTTCGGCAACGAATTTTTTGCGTGACGCGCCGACAAGCAGTGGAAAGCCGAGGCGGGCGAGCTCAGGCAGCCGCGCGAGCAATTCGAAATTTTGTTCGAAGGTTTTGCCGAAGCCGATGCCGGGATCGAGGATGAGCTGGGATCGCGGAATGCCGGCGCGGCGCGCGCGCGTGACGGCGAGGCGGAGTCCGGCAGCCACGTCGCGCAGGACGTTGCGCGCGAAGGAGCTCTTCTGCATGGTGCGCGGCTCGCCGCGCATGTGCATGAGGACGAGCGGCAGCTTGCGACGGCGCGCGACATCGGCGAGGCGCGGATCGCGGCGAAGCGCCGTCACGTCATTCAGGATTTGGGCGCCTGCGGCGGCCGCGGCTTCGGCGACTTCCGCCTTGCTCGTGTCCACCGAGATGGGAATTTTTAGGCGGCCGCGAAGTTTTTCGAGCACGGGGAGGATGCGCTGAAGCTCTACGTCGGCGGAAACAGGTCGGGCGCCGGGGCGAGTGGATTCGCCGCCGATATCGAGGATGTCCGCGCCGGCGCGCTCGATTTCGAGGGCGCGGGCCACGGCCGCGGAGGCGTCGAGAAAGCGGCCGCCGTCGGAGAAGCTGTCCGGCGTGACGTTGAGCACACCCATGATGAGAGTGCGCTCGCCGAGCGAGAGCGTGCCCGAGGGCAGCCGCAGCAGGAATTTCTTTCGGCGCAACATGGACCGCTATTGAATCACGGTTTTCGCCGCGAACGGAAAAATCAATCGAGATCGAAATCGCGGAGGGGTTTTTCGATGGGTGCGTCCTTGGCTTTCTTGAGGCCTTCGGCGAATTTGCGCGCGAGGACGTCCTCTTTCGATTTTTCGGCTTCGACGGAGGCGCGGAATTTGGCTTCGACAGCTTCGTCGTGCTCGCGCAACATGCGGGCTGTGTTATCGAGGTCGACCGACGACGGAGGCTTGGGCGGCGGAACGTGCGAGAGGACTGCGCCAAGCGCGCGGTCCACGGTCAGTTTTGCCCGGCAGCAGGGGCAGTCCAGTTCAAAGGTATCCGCGGATTTTTGCATCATCTGGGTATTCTACGCCAAATCCGGAGGGGAGGACACGCGGGGGGCAGAAAGCCTGCTGCGACTGCAAAAATCAACGGCACACAGACAAGAGTGTCTGTGCTACTGGGAATCTTTCAGCGAACGGTTATGCCGGGGCGGGTTTTTCGCCCTTGGCCATGCCAGGGATGGGCCGCGGCTCGGGACGCAGCGAAAGCTGCGGCTCCCGTGTTGAGACCGGCGGCGCCGCAGGTGGCGGCGTAGGCTTATCGGGAAGGGGCTTGCCTTCCATGAGGAGCTTGAGTTCCGTGGCGTCGAGCACTTCGCGATCGAGCAGGGCCTGCGCCACGCGTTCGAGCGCGTCGCCGTGGGTTTCGAGGATGTTGCGGGCGCGCGAGTACCCGGTGTTGATGATGGTGCGGACTTCGACGTCTATTTTGATGGCCGTGTCTTCGGAATAGTCGCGGTGCTGCGCGATTTCGCGGCCGAGGAAGATGGCTTCCTCTTTCTTGCCGAAGGTGAGGGGTCCGAGCGGGCTCATGCCCCATTCGCAGACCATCTGCCGGGCGATTTCGGTGGCGCGCTCAATGTCGTTGCCCGCGCCCGTGGTGATGTGGTGCAGGAACATCTCCTCGGCGGCGCGGCCACCCATCAGGACGGCCAGCTGCGACTCGAGAAATTCCTTGGTGTAGGTGTGCTTGTCGTCTATGGGCAACTGCATGGTGACGCCCAGAGCCATGCCGCGCGGAATGATGGTCACCTTGTGGAGCGGATCGGCGCCCGGCGTCATGGCGGCGACGAGGGCGTGGCCCGCTTCGTGGTACGCGGTGTTGCGCTTTTCCTCGTCGGACAGAATCATGGATTTTCGCTCGACGCCCATGAGGACTTTGTCCTTGGACATCTCGAAATCGGCCATGGTGACAAATTTGCGGTTCTGGCGCGCGGCCCACAGCGCCGATTCGTTCACCAGGTTGGCGACGTCTGCGCCCGAGAATCCGGGCGTGCCGCGCGCGATGACGGAAAGATCCACATCGTCCGAAAGCGGGACTTTGCGCGTATGGACGCGCAGAATTTCCTCGCGGCCGCGCACATCCGGCCGGGGCACAACCACGCGGCGGTCGAAGCGGCCCGGGCGAAGCAGCGCCGGGTCGAGCACGTCCGGGCGGTTGGTGGCGGCGATCAGGATGACGCCTTCGTTCGATTCGAACCCATCCATTTCGACGAGCAGCGCGTTCAAAGTTTGCTCGCGCTCGTCGTGGCCACCGCCGAGGCCGGCGCCGCGATGGCGGCCGACGGCGTCAATTTCGTCAATGAAAATGATACAGGGCGCGTTCTTCTTGCCCTGCTCGAAAAGGTCGCGGACGCGGCTGGCACCCACGCCGACAAACATCTCGACGAAATCCGATCCGGAAATGGAGAAGAATGGAACATTGGCCTCGCCGGCGATGGCGCGCGCGAGAAGAGTTTTTCCCGTGCCCGGAGGTCCCACGAGGAGCACTCCCTTGGGAATGCGGCCGCCGAGTTTCTGGAATTTTTGCGGGTCTTTCAGGAAATCAATGATTTCGTAAAGTTCTTCCTTGGCTTCGTCAATTCCGGCCACATCCTTGAAGGTGGCTTTCTTCTGCTGCGCGGTGAGCAGGCGCGCGCGGGATTTTCCGAAGCTGAGCGCCTTGTTCCCGCCGGCTTGCATCTGGCGCATCATGAAGACCCACAAGAGGGCCAGCAGGATTAGAGGAAGCAAGTTGATGAGTAGGGTGACCCAGTCGGCGCTTTTCACTTCCTTGTAATTGTAAGGAACGCCCTTATCCTGCAAGGATTTCGTGGTGTCCGGGATGGCGGTGTTGGCGATGGTGACGTTATGGAACTTACCGCCATCGCGATATTCGCCCTGGAGCTCGGCGCTATTGGGCGAGAGAAGAATGGTGACATCCTTGATGTCGCCGGTCCCGAGCTTGGCGAGGAAGTTCGAGTAGTTCAGATCCTCCTCGTGAGCCGTCTGTCCACCGGTCGAGGCCATTCTCCACAAGATGACGGCCAGCAAAATCATCAAGAGCCAGAATAAAATTGTGCGTACCGTAGAGTTCACAGTGCTCCCTCAACCTGCCTGGTACTTAGATGCAGCGGCGAAGACGAACGACCCACGCAGCATGCTGACAGCGCCACCTCAAAGCCGCTCTTCCTCAATCACCACTCCCAATCGTGTGCACTCGCGGGCCCGAAAGTCCTCTGCTGGAGGCATTCCGCGCGCCCAGATGATGCGGCCGCCGCTTTCCAGCACCGGCCAACTGCCCCGTTCCCCGCTCGGAATGCGCTTGGCGAGGAACATCTGCTTCAATTTGCGGGGCTGGCGGCGTCCGCGGGGCCTGTAAGCATCTCCCGGATGCCAGTTCCGCAAAATTAACGGGTCCCGGAGCAAACCGGCGTCCAGAGCTTGCGCCTGTCTTTTAGTGTCGCGCTCCGCGAAAGGCCAGTCAATCACTTTCAGCCGGAAGCGGCTGCCAAGTTCCGGGACGGAAACAGCGGCTGTGCCGTGGTCCGGAAGGCTTAGAACATATTCATAGGCGTCGGGTTGGCCCACGCCCTTTCCTGCGCCAAGCGCACGCACTGGATGAGGCGCCCGGGAAAAAACCAGCGCGTCGAAAATGCGCTCGACCACGACGCCATCCGGCAGTTCAATGCGCCGGCCGCTCGAGGAATCCGCCGCGAGATGAATCACCTGCTCGACGTGAACAGCGCCAAGTTCGCGGCGATCTCCACGCACGGCCTCATACAGACGCCGGACCAGCCATTCCGTGAGCGCGCGAAAGGGAGAGGAAGATGGGCCGCGCCGAGACGCGCCAGCGGGAGGCACAGCGCCGGGCAGGCCCAGCGGCGAAAGCAAGTCCGCAATTTGGATGGTCCACTTTCCATCGCGCTCCTCGGCGAGGGCGCGGACACGATCTTCGACGAGCGCGGTCCAGAAGACCTGTTCCTCACGCGAGAGCCGGGAAAGCTCCGTGAGATGGCGGACGATGCGCGGGGAAAAATCGCGCTCGAGAACGGGCAAAAGCTGTTCGCGAATCCGCGCGCGCTGGCGGCTGAGATCGCGATTCGTGGAATCTTCGCACCAAAGCTGGCCGAGGCCATCGAGATAGCGGCGGAGGTCCTGGCGGCGCGTGCGTAGAAGCGGCCGAACGACCGCGCCGGCCAAAGGATAAATTCCCGCGAGACCCGCGGGGCCGGTCCCTCGAAATACATGCGCGAGAACAGTTTCGGCTTGATCGTCGGCCGTGTGAGCCACGGCGATGCGCATGGCATGGCCCTCGCTCGCGACGCGCTCGAAAAAAGCGTAGCGCAGGCGGCGCGCCGCGTCCTCGAGATTCCAGCGATGGCGCGCGGCAGCGGCGGCGACGTCCTCCCGCGCGACAATGAATTCAAGCTCCCGCGCGCGCGCCAGCTCCGCGACGAACTGCGCGTGCGCGTCCGACTCCGCGCCCCGAAGCATATGATCGAAATGAACGACAAGCAGCGAGATTCCCAGCGCGTCGCGCAAACTTTCCAGCAGACGCAGAAGCGCGACCGAGTCCGCGCCGCCCGACACGGCGACGCCGACACGATCTCCGGGGACCATCATTCGCGCGCCGCGAATGGCCTCCAAAACTTGCTGTTCTACAGGCGTTCTCATGGGTTGGCGTATTCCGGCCCGCGATATGGGACGAAGTGATGATAGCAGCCGGATGGGAGAGGGTCGAGCGCAGCGGTTTCAGCCAGCCGAGGATCGGCAGCGCTAGCAGCCGCTATCGAACTGGCGATTGAGCAGGTCGCGGCTATTGGCAATCCGGCGGTCGAGCGCGACAGCGGCAAAATAGGAGCAGCTCCGGCGCTCCTGCTCAACCCAGGCGGACACGCTCGGGATGATGGAGTGCGACATGCGGCCAAGGATACGCAGCAGGCTGTAATACGTTCCGATGGCGCGGATCTCGGTGCGATCCTGTCCACCATCCGAGCACAGGTGCAGAAGCTGCAGGAGGCGCGCGAAATCGTCCGCGACCACACCGGCATTTTCAATCCCGGTCACTTCGCGGACGTTTTCCGACAGGTCAATCCCGTGGGTGGATGCCAAAATCGAGCGGCAGTAGGAGACGAAAAACTGGAGAAATGCCGCGAGCGAGACGACGCAGATGAGCGCTGCCATCATCGGGCGCCCACCGCGAGAGGAGCCGTCGCCAGCCGCGCCTCTTCCGGAACTTTAGCGATTGTATATAGCCAGGCAGCGGGCAGCCAGAGTCCCATGACGCCCGGCAACCAATGCAGGACGATCAGCCACAGAGATGGAAAAAGATTTTGGAGGGCGTAGGTGCCGGCCGTGCCGCTGAAATAGATACCCAGCGCGAGAATGAACTGTACGAGCTGGGCACGCGTCTCGCGCAGCTTCAACACCGCGCCCCACAGAAGATACGTGAGGACGAGACCCACGAAATAGATGTTCTGGCTGAACTCACCAATAAATTTCCCCGTGAAATGCTCCTGATGCTCGTGAATCACAAGGGCAGAAAAAAGCGCTGTCGCAGCGAGCAACAGCATTGCGGCCCCGCGGATATAGCTTCCCACGTGCATTTCGATGAAAACCTGTTCATAGAAGTGGATGATGACCAGGAACATCAAGATCATCATCAAACCGTCGGTATAAAAGTAGAAGTAGGCATACTGGGAGGAGTAGAAGCCGAATTCCCTGATGCTTGCATACTGGCCGCAGTTGACCAGCGCCATGCACGACATATAGATATTCACAGGAAGGTGGCGGAAGAAGACCCGGCGGTAAATCATGCAAACAACAACAAACACTTCCAGAAGGAAGCTGCCTACCCAGAACGCATAATCAAAAGGGCCAAGCATTTCCGAGTTTCCTCGAAGGCCTGGCCCCTTTGAAGCTGCTATACCACTGAGACCATGCCTTTTACTGAGCCGGCGGAAAATGCCACGGCGCCGGGCCGCTTCCAGCCAGCACGGGTGCAGCCGTGGTGCCGTTTGCGACCGTTGAATGGGTCGTCAAAGACTTCAGACCCATCGCACTGGTCAGGACCAACAGAACAAACACTGCGACGATCAGCCACTTGTTCATAGACCCCTCCCCTGAGAGAAAATGCTACGGGGCGGAGTCTATAAGCTGTTTGTTGCCGTCAAGAGGGCTATTTTCGGGCGTGTGCCTAAACGGTACACACCCCCACCTCTGACTGGCAGAGCCAGTGCCCAATCAAATTGTCACTGAGCAAAGTAACTTCCACGATCGGAGGCGTCAATGTTACCAAGGTACTAGTGGCCAGGCCGACCGGAGGGACAGGTGGGAAGCCAGCCTAATGGCCGCGCCAGGGCGGAAGGGATGAATGTTGCTCGTTTCACCGGCGTCGCACCTTGACACCTTGCGGAATAAACCCTTAGCATCGAATTCATTCCCCGTGCCGGCGTAGCTCAGTGGCAGAGCGAGGGTCTCATAATCCCTAGGCCGTGGGTTCGATTCCCCCCGCCGGCACCACATTCCTTGCGAGCAGTTGCCTGTTAAATCGAATGGAGCGTTTAAAGGAAAGGGGTCAGTTCGCGGGTTTTGGATGCGACAGATTGAGGACGATCTCGATGTCGTTGCGGGAATCATAGCTGGAAATGGTGCGGACTGCGGACATGAGCTCGCCGTGCTCGGCGTGAATTTGGTAGTCCTCGTTGGGATCGAGTCTGCTGAAACTATAGTTGCCGGCGTCGTCGGAAATATGGGTCTGCATGCTCTGGGTCTTCACATTCAAGAGGTAAACGGCGCTGGAGGCGACGGGGTTCTCATCCTTGTCCACCACACTGCCGTGAACCGTGCGGAGATTAGCGTCTTTCTTATCCTGCGCGCGCGCGGACAGAACTGTGACAAGCGCAAGCGAGGCCAGGAGCGCGGCGTGAACAACCCGACGCGCGTTTCTGCGCGTCAGCTCGCGCTGGAGATTCCCCTTACGGCAGGGCGTGGAAATGCGATGGTCGCGGAGAATCCGAGAGAAGGTCACTCGGCTTCCTCCTCCTCTTCTTCCCCTTTGGCGCTCGATTCCTCCTCCGCTTCTTCTTCATCGTCGTCATCATCCTCATCGGAAATAACGATGAGATGCACAGGATGCGTTTGCGTGACTTCCAGTTCGACATCGCATTCGGAGCAGCTTAGAATCTCGCCCTCTTCCACTTCGTCTTCATCCAAATCAATCTCGGCGTCGCATTCCGGACATTTAGTCACGTGGATCTCTCCTTTCTGGGCGAACCCCCAACGGACGGCGTTATTATATACCGCCCTTGTCAAGCTTTTGGTGCGGAGGAGCGTGTAAAGGTGACGGGTCAACGCGAATATCCGGATCGCCCCATGGTGGGAGTGGGCGGGGTGGTGATCTCAGACGGCCGCACGCTGCTGGTCCGGCGCGGCGCGCCGCCGCTCGAGGGCCAGTGGTCCATACCGGGCGGGATGGTGGAAACCGGCGAGACGCTCTACGAGGGAGTGCGGCGAGAGCTTGCCGAAGAAACGGGAATGGAAGTGCGCGTGGTCGAATTGATCGAGGTGTTTGAGCGGATCTCTCTCGACGCGGCCGGCAAGGCGAAGTACCACTTCGTGGTTCTCGATTATCTTTGCGAGGCGGTGGGAGGAAATGCTCGCGCCGGAAGCGACGTGACCGATGTGGCGTGGGCATCGCGCGCGGACTTAGCGCGGTATTCGCTCACGGAGACGGCGACGCGCATCATCGAGAAGGCCTTCGAGATGGTGCGTTCGCTTTAGGGAAAAGCAAGCGCGGCTTGGTGGCAGAGAAATTAACTGGCCGCAGCGGTTTCCGGCAGGCGTCCAAAGCGCCGCTCGCGCCCGAGAAAATCCTCGACGGCGGCGGCGAGATCGGCGGCATCGAATTCCGGCCACATGCGCGGCGTGAAGTGCAACTCGGCGTAGGCGCATTCCCAGAGCATGAAATCGCTGAGGCGCCGTTCGCCGCCGGTGCGAATCAGCAGGTCCACGTCCGGTGCGGCCCTGCCCCCATGCGTTACTTCGCCCAGGCGGCGGGCGAATTCCCGGTCGGAAATTTCCAGGCTCGAAAGCATCCAGCAGGAGGCGCGGAGTATGGCTTCGCGGGAAGAGTAGTCGAGCGCGATGCGCAATTCGAGCGCGCGGCCGGCCGCGGTCGAGCGCTCGGCCGATTCGATGGCGTCCACGAGCGAGCGTGGGATGCGGTCGCGGCGTCCGATCACACGCAGGCGAACATTCGCGGCCACGCATTCGGCCGCCTCATTGCGAAGATAGTCTTCGAGCAAGCCAAGCAGGGAGGCCACCTCGCCGGACGGGCGCTCCCAATTATTCGAGGAGAATGCGTATAGGGTGAGCGTGCCGATGCCGAGCGATGGAGCAGCGCGCATGATGCGGCGGACGGCGGCGACTCCGGCGCGATGACCCTCGTGGCGTGGAAGGCCGCGCGCGGCGGCCCAGCGGCCGTTGCCATCGAGCAGAATGGCGACGTGAAGTTTGGGAATCGCGCTGGAGAAGGACGTTGGCGTTCTTGCCGGCATGGGCGCGTGTCACCTTTGAGGCGAGGATTCGCCTTCGCGCGTGGCGCGAATCAGGGCTTCCATGTGATCGAGATATTTTTCGAGCGCCCGCCGGCCCGCGGCCATCAGGCGGTACTCGGTCTTCGGCAGGCGCCCGGCAAAGGACTTCGTGCAGGAGATGTAGCCCGCATCCTCCAGCTTGCGCGCGTGGACGCTTAGGTTTCCATCGGACACGCGGAGGAGGCGCTTCATCTCGATGAAGGCTAGCGATGGATTCACCGCGAGCGCGCTGACAATCGCCAGGCGCGTGCGTTCGTGGATTACGCGGTCGAGCGAGGCCGCAGCAGTTTCCGCCGCGCGCGCGCCCGGCGCGTTCCGCTTCGGTCTTTCCTCTCGAGCCTCACGAATGGCTCCCGATTTAGCCGCCATATTGCCTCGCAATGATGGCCCCGAAGACGATGTGCAATCCGCCAAAACCGGCGGCCAGAAATATGTTTCCCCAGCTCGATGGACAGTAGAGGGCCATCGCCCCGAGCACCATGAAGCAGAGTCCCATGAGGGGCACGATGCGAATCGAAAATGCGCCGCCGGTGACGACTCCTGTTCCGTACAACAGCAGCCACACTCCCGCGACGGCGCCCGTGAGCCCGTTTCGCACGAGCAGCACCGTCAAAAGCGCGCCAACGAGAAGCGGCGGCGCGAAGCTATAGGCAAAGCGGCGGCCCGGCCCGGAAAAGAGCGAGGTCCCTGACTCGCGGGCCTTTGAGAATGTCGTCCAAACCGCAATGGCGATGGCCAGGACCGCCTCGGCGATCCATGTAGCCAGCCAATCCATAGAGGAGGTCTGCCGGGAGGCGATTCCCGCGGCGCCCAGCGCAGTAACACCGAGGGCGATGCCGCCCCAGCCGGGCACGGCGGTAAAGGAGCCCGCTCGCTCCATCGTTTCGCGGATGAAGCGAAGGTTGTCGCGGGCGTGATCGTCGAGCGCAACCTGACGGCTGTGATCAGGCCGGAGCGGTTCGGAAGGACTCATAGCCCAAATGATACTTCAATTCCTAATCCTGTCAAGTACTTTGTATTGCAAAGTTTGGAACTCGGCCATGCGGCCAAGGCCCGCCCCATGGCTTCGCTTACGACGAGCGGGATGAACCGCGGCGCTTGGGATAGCGGCCGAGGAGCCAATTCCAGCGGATGAATGCGAGGTCCGCGAACATGAGCAAGCTATCGCGAAGAACGTGGACTTTCGTCGCCGCGTCATGGGCCCAACGGACGGGCACCTCGGCGGTGCGCAAGCCGTGGCGCGACGCGAGGAAAAGAATCTCAGGATCGAAACCGAACCGCTCGATCCTCTGCTGTTCAAAAACGATGCGTGAGGGCTCGCGCACGAACGCTTTGAAGCCGCACTGCGTATCGCTGAAGGGCAAGCCGGTGAGCAGGCGCACGAGGCCATTGAAGATGATGCCGGCGAGTTCCCGAAACCGCGACTGGTGCACGGCGATCAGCGAGCGGTCAAGGGCGCGCGACCCGATGGCCACGTCGTTGCCCGCCTCGATGGAGGCCAGGAGCTTCTCGGACTCTTCGATCGGCGAAGAGAGGTCCGCATCGGTGAAGAGGGCGACGCGGCCACGCGCTTCGAGCATGCCGTGCCGCACGCTGTAGCCCTTTCCGTGATTATCGCCGTTCGAAAGAAGACGGAGAGTCGGCAGCACGGGGGCCCATTCCTGCGCGACGCGCGCGGTGCCGTCGGTCGAACCGTCGTCCACAACGAGAATTTCGATTTGGACGAGGTTGATCCGCCGGCTCGCGAAATAATCGCGCAGGCGGCCGAGCGCCCGGCCGAGCCGTTGCTCCTCGTTGTACGCGGGAATGATGATGGAAAGTTCCGGCGCCTCTTGCGTCATTGGGGATTCATCCGCAGCTTAGCTCCCAGCTTTCTTGACCCCAGCCATGGCGGCCAAGGAGAGGTACGAACCGGCAAGCATAGAGCGATTTGCGGGACGTCCGACCGTCGCGCTTCACAATACGGAGCAGTTCCTGTTGCTGCGCGCTTCCCACGGGAATGACGATGCGGCCACCCTCGGCCAATTGCTCCACAAGCGGCGGAGGAACAACCGGGGCCGCGGCCGTGACCAGAATTGCGTCATAGGGCGCTCCGTCCGGCCAGCCCAGCGAGCCATCGCCATCCTCCACACGGACATTTGCGTAGCCAAGCCGCGCCAACCGCTCGCGCGACGAAGCAGCCAATCGAGGTTGCGCCTCGATGGCAATCACGTTGTGCGCCAGCAACGACAGCACGGCCGCCTGATATCCCGAGCCCGCGCCGACTTCGAGCACACGCTCGTGACCTTCGAGCGAGAGCGCATCCGCCATAGCCGCAACCATGAACGGCTGGGAGATCGTCTGCCCCTCGCCGATGGGCAGTGGCTCATCGGCATAGGCCCGCCGAATGTGCTCGGGGGCAACGAAAAGATGCCGCGGGACCTTCTCCATTGCATCGAGGACGCGCTGCGAATGGATGCCGCGTTCGCGAATCTGGCGAGCAACCATATCGTGGCGAGAGGCCTCAAATTCGGCGCCAGTGGTGGTAAGGGTATCGCCGTTGCCGTTCATGCGTGCGATGCCTTTCGAGAGGGCCTGGCAGGCCTTGCGCCGTTGACGCGAAAAAGGAGATCCGTCTGGTTGATCCGCGGCACGTTCTTATTCACCCTGGGCCGAAGCTATCACAGCCTTGTGCGCCCGTGCCACTGAAACACGCCGAAAGAACTTCCCGGAGATGGGCGCAAGCGAACATTCGAAGCAAATTTTCAGGCGGAAGATGCGGCACAATCAGTCCGTGACGACCGGACTCGAGTCCGGTATGATTGCCAAGCCTATCCGAGTGCAAACCCTTAAGGAGATGAGGATGAAATTTTCAACCGCAGTGATAGCCGCAGCCCTGTTTATGGCGGTTCCAGTATTCGCGCAAGCGCCGGCCAACGGAACGCAAAGCGCACCGCCCGCGCATCACCAACCTGGCGTTGCGGCAAAACCTGCGCCAGCCGCACAACCAGCGCAGGCCGCGGCAGCAACGCCGCCAGCCGCTCCCGAAAAAGTTGATCCGGCCAAAGACGCGGCGATCCGCCATTTGATGGACATCACGCAGACCTCCAAACTGGGAGATACGATCCAGGGCGCCATCTCGAATCAGGTGCAGAACGTGATGGGCCAGAGCCATGCCGTTCCGCCGGACCAGATGCAGAAATTCATGGACACCTTCAACCAGAAATTCGACGCCAGCGCCCCTTCGAGCGCGGTGACGGACGCGATGGTTCCCGTCTATTCGCAACACTTTTCGATGGAAGATATTCAAGGCATTACTAAGTTTTATGAGTCTCCGGTCGGGCAGCGCCTCGTAAAGGAGATGCCCGCCCTGTTACAGGAAACTCACGGCATCGGCTTGGAGATGGATCAGAAGGCCGCGATTGATGTTCTGCGTGCCATGTCCACCGATTACCCTCAGCTCAAGCAGATGCTGCCACCCGATCCGAACCAGCCCGCCGCAGCGCCCGCGCCAGCCGCAGGTGCCGCTCCTGCTCCGGCGCCACCATCGGCGACCGCACCGACGCCTGGGGCATCGCCCGCGCCCTCGTCCGCACCGCCGAAGCCTTAAACGGCGGCTAGACTTGAGTGGGTGTGGGATGATGGTCCTCGGAAGCCGGTGATATTGCCGCGAAAAATGCGCTTTGGCTGCGCCGTGGGTGCCGTTCTCTGCACCATCCTCGCGGGTGCGGGTTTCGAACTCCCGCAGGCGGCACAGCAAACAGCTTCGATTACAGTTTCCGCCGCCATCAGCCTCAAGGACGCTCTCGACGAAATTGGCGACGCCTACGAGCACAGCCATCCCGACGCGAAGATGACGTTCAACTACGGCGGCTCGGGAACCTTGCAGCACCAAATCGAGCAGGGCGCTCCCGTGGACATTTTCTTCCCGGCCGCCGAAAAGCAGATGGACGCGCTCGAATCGGAAGGCCTGATCCTCGCGGGAACGCGGCGGGATATCGCGACGAACGTGCTGGTCCTAATCGCGCCCGTGAATTCAGGGCTCGTGAAGAATTTCCAGGACCTCGCGCGGCCCGAGATTAAAGTGGTCGCGTTGGGTGAGCCCGCGACTGTCCCCGCGGGAATGTACGCGCAGCAGACGCTCGATCACCTTGGGCTGCTGGCTGCAGTGAAGAGTAAAACCGTTTACGCCAAGGATGTCCGCCAGGTCCTCACGTACGTGGAGACCGGGAATGCCGACGCGGGCATCGTCTATCAAACCGACGCGCGAACTTCTCCCCAGGTGCGTGTGGTCGCCACGGCGCCGGCGAATTCGCACGATTCGATTGTCTATCCCGTGGCAATCATAAAAGGCGCGAAGAACATTCCTTCAGCGCGAGCCTTCCTCGATTACCTTGCCGGGCCGGAGGCGCGCGCGATTTTCGCGAAATACGGATTCGGCGTCCCGGAAAAATAGGCCGGGAAGCGCTGATACGGCTACAATGCCCTCCTCATGGCCTCCATGGATTGGTCTCCGCTCTGGATATCGCTTGCGACGAGCGCCGTCGCGACGGCCATAACGCTGGCTGCGGGACTCGCGGCAGCGGCGTGGCGCGAGCGGCGCACGGGACCTCTGATGGTGCTGATGGACGGAATCTTTCTCCTTCCGCTCGTCCTTCCGCCTACCGTGGTTGGATTTTTCCTTTTGCTGCTCTTTGGACGCAACGGCCCGCTGGGAAAACTGCTGCTGCTCGCCGGGGCGACGGTGGTCTTTTCCTGGCCCGCGACGGTGATCGCCGCGGCGGTGGTGGCGTTCCCGCTGATGTACGTCACAGCGCGCGCCGCGCTCGAACAGGTGGATACGCACATCCTGCAAGCGGCGCGGACGCTGGGCGCATCGGAATGGCGCGTGTTTCGAGAGGTGGCGCTGCCGCTGGCGTGGCCTGGAGTGCTGGCAGGAGCGGTTCTTTCGTTTGCGCGCGCACTCGGCGAATTCGGAGCCACGCTGATGCTCGCCGGGAACATTCCCGGAAAAACGGCGACGATTCCCATCGCCATTTATTTCGCCGTGGAAGCGGACGATATTCCCCGCGCGCTGGTGTGGTGCTTCGTGGACGTGGCCATTTCGCTCGGGCTGCTCGGTGGGCTTTACTATTGGACGCGCGCGATGAGTTCCGGCGCCGCGCGCTGGGCGCGGCGCTGACGTGGCTCTCGAAGTCCAAATCGTCAAGAGGCTTCGCGATTTCGAGCTGGACGCCTCCTTCAGCGCGGGCGACGCTCCGCTGAGCATTCTTGGTCCATCGGGCGCGGGAAAGACGATGCTGCTTCGATGCATCGCAGGGATCGAGCGGCCGGACCGGGGCCGGATCGCGCTCGATGGCACCGTGCTGTTCGACGCCGAGCGGCACATCGATATTCCGCCGCGCCGCCGCCGCACGGGGATGCTGTTTCAGCACTACGCGCTCTTTCCGCATCGCACCGTCGGCGAAAATATCGCCTTCGGCCTGCGCGATTTGCCGCGCGAGGAGCGCGGCAGGCGCGTGGCGGCGCTGGCCGGGCGCACGCACGTTACAGGGCTCGAGCAGTGCTACCCGCGAGAGCTTTCCGGCGGCGAGCAGCAGCGCGTGGCGCTGGCTCGCGCGCTGGCCATCGAACCAAAAGCCCTGCTGCTCGATGAGCCACTTTCGGCGCTCGACACGCACCTGCGCGGCCAGGTGGAGGCGCAGCTGCAGGAAACGTTTGCGTCTTACCGGCGGCCGGTGCTGCTCGTCACGCACAACATCGAGGAGGCCTACCGGCTGGGCGGCGAACTGCTCGTGCTCTCGCGCGGGCGCGTGGCCGCATTCGGAGCGAAGGAGGAAATATTTCGCCGCCCTCCCAGCGTGGAAGTGGCGCGGCTCACAGGCTGCAAGAATATTTCACGCGCGCGTGCGATTTCGCCGGGTATGGTCGAGGCGCTCGACTGGGGCTGCCGCCTGCGCGTTGCACAGGAGATGGCGCGGCCGGCCACGTTTGCCGGGATCCGCGCGCATCACATTGATTTCGTGGAGTCTTCGAGCGATGCGGGCGGCAAAGAAAATATTTCCCCCTGCTGGCTCGTCCGCTCCTCTGAGACGCCCTTCCGCATTACGCTCTATTTGCGGCTGCACCAGCCGCCCGATTCATCCGGCGAGCACCATCTGCAAGCCGAGGTTTCCAAAGAGAAATGGCAGCTCTTCCGCGACCGTCCATTCCCATGGCATGTGCGGCTTTCTCCCGACTCGATTTTCCTGCTACCGGAGTAAGCCATTCGCGCGCAACCCTGCCGGCGCAAAAAGGCGCTATCATGGAAACGTCGCCCGCGGAAAACGCCAATGAATCGCGAACAGTACGAAAAATACTCGCGCCAGATTCTCTTTTCGGGCATCGGCGAAGCCGGCCAGGAAAAGCTTCTCGAGTCGAGCGCGGTGCTCGTGGGCTGCGGCGCGCTCGGGACCGTGGCCGCGAATCTACTCGTCCGCGCGGGCGTGGGCCGGCTGCGGATTATTGACCGCGATTTCGTCGAACCCTCCAATCTGCAGCGCCAGACGCTTTTCGAGGAGGCCGATGCCCGCGAGGCCGTACCCAAGGCCGCTGCCGCCGAGCGGCGCCTGCGGGCCATCAATTCCGGAGTACAGGTGGAAGGGATCGTCGCCGATCTCACGCCGGAAAATGCCACCGAGCTTGTTTCAGGATTCGGCGCCATCCTCGACGGAACGGATAATTTCGAGACGCGGCTTCTTTTGAATGACGCAGCTCTCTCGCTCGGCATCCCCTGGATTTACGCCGCCGCCATCGGCAGCTACGGCGTGACCATGACGATCCTTCCCGGCCGCACCGCGTGCCTGGCCTGCCTTGCCGAAGAAGGCGATGAATCTGCCTTGATGGGCGCGCCCATGAGCGGCGAAGCCACGTGCGACACGGCGGGCGTGCTCAACGCCGCTGCGGGCGTCGTGGCCTCGATCGAGGCAGCCGAAGCATTAAAACTCCTCGCGGGGAAAGCGGAGGCGTTGCACGGGCGATTGATTTCCTGCGATGTGTGGGGCGGAAAATTTCAATCCATCCAAGTGGCGCGCAATCCCGATTGCCGCGCCTGCGGGCGCCGCGACTTCACATATCTTCACGGCCAAGCTCAACCGCACATCACCATGTGCGGGCGCGATTCCGTGCAGATCCACGACCGCGGCCGGAGACTCGATCTCAGCGAGCTCAGCCGCCGCTTGGCCACGGCCGCCGCGGAGGTGCACAACAACGAATTCCTGCTTCGCTTCCGCGTTCCCCCCTACGAGATCACTGTGTTCGCCGACGGCCGCGCCATCGTGAAAGGCACCAAGGATCCCGCAGTCGCGCGTTCGCTCTATGCCCGCTTCATCAGCGCATAAATCGAAGACGAATCTTTTTTCTTCAGGCGAAATGTCAAATCGGGAAAGGCGCTAGCCGGCAAAGCGGCGGAGGGAGGACTGTCTCATTGCGGCACGATCCATGTTCTCGCGGCAATTCATAAGTGTCAGCAGCGTGCTTAGAACGCGCGCCTTGATTTCATCGGTCATCGGGAACCCGCTGGTAGCCACATGGACCAGAGCTTCTCCGCGGTCGGCAATTCTCTGCATGAATTCCAATTGGCGCTCGTGATTGGCCTTGCAGAGCGCCGTTTCGCGGTGTACTTCCCCGCATTCCTGCTCGATAAAAAGAGTGAAGTGCAGCAAGCACAGGCGGTCGGCGGCGATCCGTGCCGGCACGGCGATCTTGCATCCCTTTGCGCTGCACTCGTCTGCCACGGACACACCTGGAATAGCCCTTGATTTGTAGCATCATCCAACGCGGATTTCCATATTACCGGAGCGCTATGCATCGAATTGAATAGCACCCGGCGCGGCGGCGAAGGCGCAAATCCGCGCCTGCTTTCCCGCTACGGAGTGGCACAGCGAGGCTCGCGTCTTAGCGCATCTGCTCCGGGGTATGGTCGCCGATGTGGAATGGCGTCCACGGCCCCGCATCCATATCGCGCAGAATGGGCGATTGCCAGGAAAATTCCGGATGGTCGGCGAGAAATTTCGCCGCGTCGAAATTAGAGCCGCAGGGGTGGCCTATGCGCGCGACAAAGCTCATCGCGGCGGCCATGGAACTATCTATCGCTTTTCCTTGCACGGCGCCAAACGGGTCGAAGGGTTTTACGTCCGCGCTCGGCTCGCCTTCGCTCGACGCATCCGCGTGGCCGCACAGGGTGCGCAGACCCGGGCCTTCCTTCTTGGTATACGCATCGAAATGATCGGCGAGAAAACCTTCCGCCATCGCCGTGTCAATCTTCCCTCTGTTTGCCTGCATCAGCTGATCCCAGCGGACATGCCGCGCGTTCGCGGAATTCGCCGGATTGTCCGGATCGAATGTTGTTTCGTCCCGCGTGAGAGCGGGATCGCTCGGGAAATTGGAACCGGCAAAGTAGCCGTCTTTTGAGCGCCAGACTTTCGAGTGCTTCAGGCCCAACTCGAATCGCGCGATCTCGCCGGTCTTGCGGTCGCCCAGCAGCCAGTCGTTGGCGTAGCCTCCGTTATTGCCGTCCAGCATGATCTTCACGTAGTCGTCAATCGAGTGGGCGTATTGCATGGCTTTGCGCGCGCGCACAAACTCCGGCTTGCCGTTGGCGTTCCAGCCGTGGAAATTCGTGATCGTCGTTTCCGTTATCAGAATCCCCGCGGAATTCACGCCGAAATCATCGTCGCTCGCGATCACTCCGGGAAAACCGTCCATGAGGATGCGGTTCCCCTGCTGCGGCACGATGTCGAAAATGATGTTCCAGCGCACGCCCTCGACATACGTCGTCCAGTTATTGTGCGCCATCACGATCTGATGATCCTTCGTCCAGCTTCCCGTGGCGACGAACGCGCTGCAATGCCCGTACCGCGGGGCGTGTGTGGGAACGGCAGACTCGCCCGTGCTATTTGTCTGGCTCTTGAGCCACGGCACGTAGTAATCGGGCAGCTCCGCAAATGCATTCATGGCCACCACGTCCCACAGATCGAGCTTCACGCCGTGCTGCTGCAAGCCATCCGCAATCCCCTGCAGTTCGGCTTGATATTCCGGTTCAATCTTCGGCCAGAGCATCTCGCGGGCAGCGCGGCGGAAAAAATCCCACTTATACCCGCTGGAATGCGTCGATTCCAGCCGCACCACCTGGAAGGCATCCGCAATTTCCGGTGATAGCAGGTAACCGTGCTGGAGTCCGATGTCGTGGGGCGAGCCTTCCAGGTGAACGTAAATCCATCCGCCGCGCTCGAAGCGGTAACCACGAGCCAGCGTCGTTTCATAGATGCTGTCCTGCCCAGCTTGCGCGGGCCTTGCCGCTTCCACCGCCGGCTGCCCTGCCCTCGCGAAAAACTGCGCCGCGAAGAGCGTGCATCCCAGCGTGATTACAAGAGCGCAGACGAGCGGTTTCCTCTGCAATGGCATCAATGGTCTTCTCCTCTGCGAAGATGCGATGCATGGCGAGGCCCATGCGTTGAATCAAGAGGGATCGCCGCGGGTGTTTCGAACAGCACAAACGATGTTAGGCGCGCCCCGCGCACGTGTCAACGCATTGCGGGGATAGGTTACAGAGAGGGGAAAAGTAATACGCCCTGCGGGCATGTTAGGCCGCGCGGAAAGTCAACGCAACGCGAGGGGGGATAGCGGATATGCACACGAAAAAGGGACCACCCCTCTGTCGGTCCGTTGCTCACTTTGACGGGATAAGCTGTAGCACGGTGCGAAACTGTCCCCTGAAAACTTCGCCGCCCGCGTCGCGCCGACACCCCCCGCAGTCAATTCGCTTCTTTTGCTCTTTGCCTGGATAGTCCAGCAATGAACTCGTTGGCTTTGTTTGTCTCTGTCGAGTGCAGGAACAGATAGGACAGGACATAGAGAAGGGCCGCGAGGATGACCAGAAAGCGAATTCCCATCCAGAGCGAGGCGGACTCAAGCATGCCACCTACCAGGGCACCTAGAAGATTAGAGCCGAGCGCTTGTCCGCTGAAGCCATAGTCAGCGAAGCTGCGGATGAAAACGATCGAGGCGAATAGAACGGGCGAGCAGAGCACCAACGTAGCCACCACGACCTTTACCCAGAACGCCTCAAAAAACAGCCGCTCGAGAGGCACGATGTACGACGCGACCATGCAGAGAAGGATGGCGACATACGCGAGCGATACGGGTACCCGTGGCCACACGGCAGCAAGCAGATTTGCCAATAAGATCAGCACTAGAACCGCTGCAATGACGATCGAATTGACAAGCCACGTCGTGCCGAAAAGCATCGCCATCCGACTCACAATCTGTGCCTCGAGCAGGAGGAAACCCGCTCCAAGGAAAAAGAAGTGCCAATTGGTCGAACGTCCGACCGCGCCAGTCTCATAAATCAGAAGGCGCGTCAGAATCACAAGTAAGACAGCCATGATGATGATGATCAACGGCACGCCAGGCTCGTGTTGATAGAAGAAGGGCCAGTCGTCGGTCGTAAGATGAGCTGCCTCCATCTCCATGCCGCCGTGTGATTTCACGTATGCGCTGAGGTCGGCATTCGACAGCGCCCGTGCCAGCGTCTTATCCGACCCGGCAACAAAAAACTGACCGCCGCTGCTGTATTTGGATGCGTCCGCGGAAAACGCCAGTGGCGATTGGCCGAAGACGTTCTCGAGTAATCCATGCAGACGGCCTGCGATCCACGGCGTGTGAACCTGGAATTTCAGCACGATGAGTCCGTCGTCGGCTAGTAAGCGCCGGGCGGCCTGGAGTGCTTCGACCGTGTAGACGTAATTGTCGATTCGCACCGACGAGTAATTCGATACGTTAGTGTGCGAGTCGAGTAGGGAATAAACGATCAAGTTAAAGCGGTCATGGCTATTCTCGACATAACTTCGCGCATCGTTCACGACCGGCGTCACCAGCGGCGATTCGTAGGGATGCTCGAAGTGGTACTCGCGTCCTAGATGCTGGATGAGTGGATCGATTTCCACAGCTACGACGTGGCCTGCGCCGTTGCGCAAGGCGGCCGCAACGTCGTTTCCCATCCCCGCACCAAGAACAAGTACCGAAGGAGGTTTGGGATAAAAGTGATAAGGAACGTTGTATGCATCCCATTCGCTGGGAACCTGCGTAAAGAACTGAGGGTGCGACTCCACGAATTTTGGCGAAAGATCGACCACTTGCTGGAACCACGTGTGGTTTGTGGAGAGCTGATATGCAATCAGCTCTCCGTTCTCATAGCGCTGCGAGAGATCGAGAACCTGGTAGGGGGACCAGTACTGCTTGCCAATTCCTTTCGGTTGCAGGAAGAAGAGCGCGACGCAAAATCCAAATCCGGCAATCGAAAGCCAGCGCAGCGATGGGACTCGAAACACTACGAATACCGCCAGGACACCCGCGACAAGAAACCAGACAATTGGAGGCTGCCAGTATTGGCACAGCAGAGTGAAAAGAAGAATGCCAGCCAGGCTCCCAACGATGTTCACCGAATATGCGAATATTCCGCGTGGAGCTGATTCCAGGTAGCCGCCCACAATTTGCCCAAGCGGAATGAAAGCCATCGCATTCAAGACGAAGAGCGGCACAGTGACCGCGATCGCCGCTCCCAGTCCCAACAACGCCATGGCGGATAGCGGAACCGCGGGAATTCCCATGGAATTCACCTCAGACGCCACACCGAGGTATGAGGGCAGCGCGCTGATCAGCTCGCGCAATGGCGCCCACGGGAACTCAATCAAGAACACGAGTGAAAAGAGCGGAACGATCAAACCCATCAGGTTAATCCGCGCACGATTGAGAAAGCATCCCAAGCCAAATCCAAGGAAGCAAGAAACCAGAATGAAATTTTTCAGGAATGCGAAAATTCGCACCTCTGAGGAGACCCAACGGATCATCATCAGCTCGAGAAAGAGCCCGAGAACGCTAACGATGAACAGCCGCGTGTAAGTAAACCGCCCAAGTCTATCCAGCGAAAAACTGAAGCCAGCCATCCAGCGCTGAATCGCGCTGGCCCAGCGGCCGCGCTTCTCCCGATAGAGAGCAAGACAAAAGAGGCACGCGGCCACGCCGATCAACAGAGTCAAGCAGAAGGCAATTTGCAAATCGTGGCGTCCGAGATGTTCCCTCATCCAACCTCCGTGCCGGCTCCGTTGTCTCGTGCCGGTCTGCGAGTGAAAGGTCGCGTAAGCATTCGAAAACGGTATCAAGAACGAATCATTGGATCTGAAATGAAGCTGGATACTACTTCGGAATTACGCGCCCGCACAAGCTCACTGGTTCGTAGTACGGTATGTTTCAGGCTCTTCAATCGCGTATATATGTGCTTTCTGACCTCTCTGCCGTCCCCATCGGTTTGACGTGGGTCAACGCATTGCTCTCGCGGCGCGCGGCGGGCGTATAATCGTGGCGTACATGGGACCGCATCCTCACAGGACCCGCCCTTCCTTTCGGCCGGAACCCGCATGAAGACTGCCCAGCACTTGGACAATCGGGAACGAGTGCTTCTCGTGGGTGTGAGTATAAAAAAGCCCGCGCGTGCCCAGGCGGGCGCTCTTGCGGCCGCGGGCCGCGATTCGCTCGCGGAGCTGGAAGAGCTGGCCCAGAGCGCCGGCGCGAAGATTGCCGGCAGCCTCCTGCAGGTGCGCGATTCGATTGACCCCGCAACGCTCGTGGGGCGCGGCAAGCTCGAAGAAATACGAGCCGAGATTGAATCCCGGCACGTGCCGCTGGTAATCGTGGACCACAACCTGACGCCCGTGCAGCTCCGCAACATGGAAAAAGTCACGGGCTGCCGCGTGATTGATCGCACGCAGCTCATCCTCGACATTTTCGCCACGCACGCCCACAGCCGCGAGGGTCAGCTTCAGGTGGAACTCGCGCAGTTGAATTATCTGCTTCCGCGATTGACCGGGCGCGGCGAAGAATTGTCACGGCTCGGCGGCGGCATCGGGACGCGCGGTCCCGGCGAACAGAAGCTCGAAACCGACCGCCGCAGGATCCGCGACCGCGTCCGCAAAATTCGCGACGCCATTGAAACCGTCCGCACGCAGCGGACCACGCGACGCCGCGCGCGCCAGGCCGTACCGCTGGGAATGATGGCGCTCGTCGGATACACCAACGCCGGCAAATCGGCGCTCTTCAACGCGCTCACCGATGCCGACGTTTTGACCTCATCGAAGATGTTTGCCACGCTCGATCCCACGATCCGTGCGGTCCGTTTGCCGTCGCGCCGGCGCGTCCTGCTGTCGGATACGGTGGGATTTCTCCGCGACCTGCCTCCGGACCTTATTGCCGCCTTTCGCGCCACGCTCGAGGAAGTTCAGGAAGCTGCGCTCATTCTTCATGTGACGGATATTTCGAATCCGCATCACGCCGAACACGATGCCGAGGTTCTGAAAGTACTCCGCGATCTCGGCGTGGAGGACCGCCCACGGCTGCACATCCTCAATAAGATCGACCGGCTCAGCAGCGACGAGCTGGAAATTCTCCGGAAGCCGAGCACGAATGGCCAGCAGCGAGTGTTCACTTCGGCCGTGACCGGGGCGGGGCTCGATGATTTGCGCGCGCGCATGGACACGATGATGCCCGTGGATCCGCTGGTGCTTCTGCATTTGCGCATACCCGTATCGGATGGACGCCATCTTTCGCTGATCCGCGCGCGCGGGCACGTGCTCCATTCCGAGGTACACAACGACGATTTCCATATCGAGGCGGAGTTGCCCGAATCACTGGCGCGCCAACTGGAGAAATTCGTCCTGGAGCCGCATCCGGGCGCGCCAGATGCGAAACGGACCCTTCGGGCAGGGCCGGAATGAAGAACGGCCTGCGTTTACTACTTAAAAAAATACGACCAAAGCGGCCTATTTTGAGGCTTTCGGTGGAAATCTCTGTGGAAAAGTGGCCTCAATTGTGGCAAGAGACCTCTCTCGATCTGGTTTTACTTTCGAATCGCGCCTTCACGAAATTTTAGCAAGTCACGTATTATCAGCATCTTAGTGATATGAATGGAGCTCTTTGCCATCCATCAGCTTCCGTATCAGTTAGTTCTAGCGATACATTAAATTTGCACAGATTTGCAGCACATTTTGAGCTAAGAGTTACTAGGCTATGGCTTTGTATTCATTTCTTACTCGGTCTTTTTACCCGGCCTATTTGGACTCGCCCAACCGCGCTGCGGGTGAATTTTGTTGATTTTCGGCGGCAGCGAATGTAAACTCAAAATTCCTAGTTGAAACTGATTTACAACTGGGTCTGCCATGCTCTCTGCACTCCTGATTGCTCTCCGAGAAGGCGTCGAGGCGGCTCTTGTCGTCGGCATTGTACTCGTGTATCTGAGCCGCACGGGCCGCCGCGCGCTCACACCCTACGTCTGGGCGGGAGTCGGGCTGGCTTGCGCGGCCAGCGTGGCAGCCGCGATTCTTCTCCAGCGTTTCGCGATCAGCGAGGATGGATTCGAAGGGCTGCTCATGCTGCTGGCAGCCGCCTTCGTGGTGACCATGATCGTATGGATGAACCACGTGGCGCGCCATTTGAAGAAGGATATCGAGCAGCGCGTGGAATCGTACGCGCAAAAATCCGCGCGCGCCGCCGGCTGGGCCATCGGCGCATTCGTTTTCCTGATGGTAGTGCGCGAGGGAGCGGAATTGGTTCTCATCTTGCGCGCCGTGGAGCTTTCGAGTGCGGGCATGCAGGTGTGGATCGGGACGGCCCTGGGCATCGCCATCGCCGTGGCCGTGGGCCTTTTCTTCTTTCAGGGAACGTTGCGAATTCCTCTGCACCACTTTTTTTCGGCCACGAGCCTGATTTTGACCGTGGTGGCCTTCCAACTGGCGCTGACGGGCGTACACGAGCTGAGCGAGGCGATGTGGATCTGGTCGAGCAAGAGAGAAATGTCCACGGTTGGACCCATCGTGCGTAACGAAATTTTCTTTTTCGTGGTGATCCTGGGAACGGCGGCGCTGGCCGTGCTGCGCGAATGGTTGGCCGCCAAGCGGCCGGCCGCGGACGCCGGGCTGAATCCGGCCGAGCGCCGCATGCGCGAATGGGAATACCGGCGGCAGCGCCGGTGGAGCCTGGGAGCGGCGGCGTTGTGCCTGCTCGTGGTGCTGTCTCTGACGGCGGATTTCGTTTACGCGCGCACGCAGGCCGCGCCGGCGCCGGCAAAGATGCTCGTCGCGCAGAATAGTCAGGTGCGCATCCCGCTCTCTGAGCTGAACGACACGTATCTGCACTTTTATAGCGCCGACGTGAATAACACGGTGGTCCGCTTTTTCGTGATTCACAAGAGCAATGGGGATTACGCCACCGCGCTCGACGCCTGCCAGATTTGCGGCTGGGCCGGATACCGCCAGGAAGGGCAGAACGTTATTTGCCGCAACTGCGGATCGGCCATCTATATTCCATCCATCGGCGAAAAGGGTGGCTGCAACCCCGTCGCTTTCCCCTCGCATGTCGAGGAGGGAGAAGTGATCGTGGATCTTTCGGCGCTCGCGAGCGTCGCTTCGAAGATCCCCTCCTGAAATCCAATGTTCACACGCCTCGTGGGAGAATCCTTCCGGCGTAACCCGCGCCGCAAACTGCTGGCCGCTGCCGCCCTCGTGGTGGGCATGGCTGTCGCTACGTCCACGCTTTCCGTGGCGCTCGAAGCGGGCGACCGCCTCGCGTGCGAATTCCGCAGCCTGGGCGCGAATTTGCTGGTAACGCCGCAATCGGACACACTGCCGCTCGAAATCGGCGGCGTGGATTACCGCCCCGTGGATGAAGGCGCCTATCTCGAGGAAGCAGACCTCGGCAAGCTCAAGACAATCTTCTGGCGCTACAATATTATCGGCTTCACGCCCTTTCTCGACGTTCCCGCCCATCTGGGTGCCGGCCAGCCGGAATCTGGCACCGACGCGACTCTGATCGGCACATGGTACGAGCACGAAGTCCCTCTGCCCGACGGAAAGAAGTTCACGACCGGCTTGAGCATCACGCATCCCTGGTGGAAAATCGAAGGCCGATGGTTCGGCGATGGCGCGAAGGAGTGCGTTGTCGGCGCGAATCTCGCCGCCAGGAATCCCAAAATATTCGCGGTCGGCAGCACCATTGACGTTGCCGGAGACAAAATCGCAAACGCGGCTTCCCCGCTGGTGATAACGGGCATCGTTTCCACCGGCGGCGCGGAAGACAACGCCGTGCTCGTTCCCCTCCCCGTGGCGCAGAATCTTTCCGGCCATCCCGGCCAGTACCGGCAGCTCTTTGTCAGCGCGCTGACGAAACCCGCGGATGCACTCGCGGAAAAGAATCCAGCCACCATGACGCCGGCCGAGATCGAGCGCTGGTCGTGCTCGCCCTACATCTCGTCCATCAGCGCTGAAATCGAGGAGGCGCTGCCGGGCACCGATGTGCGCGTGGTTCGCCGCGTGGCCGAGACCGAAGGAACAATTCTGTCGCATATCAGCGCGCTCCTCTGGATCGTGACGCTTGCGGCGCTCGTGGCTGCGGGGCTGGCCGTGGCGGCGACGTCCGCGGCGGCCGTGCTCGAACGCCGGGACGAGATCGGTATCATGAAGGCCATCGGTGCCACGAACACGCTGATTGCCGGCATCTTTCTTGCCGAGCAATTGATGCTGGCGCTCGCAGGCGGCGCAATCGGATTCGTCCTGGGCGCGGGTCTGGCGCGAGTTCTGGGCGCGAGCGTATTCGGCACGCCCGCCCCGCTGCGCGTAGTCCTTTTGCCGGTTGTGCTGGGGCTTGCCGCGCTGGTAGCTATTGCGGGCAGCCTCGTTCCCCTTCGGCGGGCGGCGCATCTCGATCCCGTGCCGATACTGCGAGGCGAGTGATGTTCGGCCGCCTGCTTTGGCAAATGCTTCGAGGGAATCGCGGACGGCTGGCCGTGGCGCTCGTCGCCGTGGTGAGCGGCGCGGCCGTGATTTCCGCGCTGCTCAATCTCGATCTGGATCTCGAGCGCAAGCTGACGCAGGAATTTCGAATGCTGGGCGCCAACCTGGTGATCTCTTCCCGTCGAGCGGCGCCCATGGCGGACGCGGGCGCCGGCTCGCCCGCGCTGATGGATGAAAATGCAGCGGAGAAGGCGCTCGCGGAAAATCACAATCCGAATGTCGCAGCCGCGGCGCCCTATCTTTACATCGCCGCGCGCGCGCAGGATACGCCCGTGGTCGTTGGCGGCACATGGCTCGACCAGGCGCATAAGCTCTCTCCGACGTGGAAGCTCGAGGGCGACTGGGTGGCGTCGCGCGAAGATGAAGCGCGCTGCCTCGTGGGCCGCAACGTGGCGCGGCAATTCCAGCTTGCGCCGGGCAGCCAATTGGATTTGACATACATGGGGCGAACGGCGCACGTTGGGGTTTCCGGCGTGGTGGATTCCGGCGGCACGGAAGACAACCAGATTTTCGTGAATCTTCTCGTGGCGCAGCGGCTCGCGGACCTCGGCGGAAAAATCGAGTTGATGCAATTGAGCGTGAGCGGCACGCCTGCCGGCATCGCAGCGTACGCCGCGCAATTGGCCAGCGCGCTTCCCGAATACGAAGTGCGGCCCATCCGGCAGGTGACCGAAGCGGAAGGACAGCTTCTCGGGCGCACGCGCCTGCTGATCGTGTTGATGGTGGCGCTGATACTCGTGCTCACCGCGCTGTGCGTGCTGGCAACCATGGCGGCGCTGGCCATGGAGCGCCGCCAAGACGTCGGCCTGATGAAGGCGCTGGGCGGTTCGATTTCGCGCATCGTGGCATTATTTCTGGCTGAAGTGGGCGTGCTGGGCGCTGCCGGCGGATTGATCGGATGCATCGCGGGCGTGGCCCTTTCGCGCTGGATGGGCGAGCGGGTTTTCGGCGCGTCCATCACGCCGCGCTGGGAGACGTTCCCGCTGACCATCGTGCTGATGACGGCCGTGGCGCTGGCGGGGGCGCTGCCGTTGCGTCTGCTGGGGCGCGTGAAACCCGCGGCGATTCTGCGAGGGGAATAGTGGCACCAATGGTCCAAATCGAAGAGCTGCGAAAGGCGTTCGGGGGCGTGCGCGCGCTCGATGGCGTGTCGTTCCGCGTGGAAGAGGGCGAATGGATCGCCATCATGGGACCTTCGGGCTCGGGCAAGACGACGCTCATCAATATTCTCGGCGGGCTGGACACGCCGACCTCCGGCAGCGCGATTGTGGACGGCGTGGACGTGGGCCGGCTCGACGAAGCGGGGCTCACGCGATTCCGCGCCGAGAAGATCGGATTTATTTTTCAGCAGTTTCACCTCGTGCCCTATCTCACGGCGCTCGAAAACGTGATGCTGGCGCAATATTTTCACAGCACCACGGATGAATCGGAGGCGCGCGCGGCGCTCGTGCGCGCGGGCCTGGGCGACCGCATGGACCACGTGCCCGGAAAACTCTCCGGAGGCGAGCAGCAGCGCGTGGCGGTGGCGCGGGCGCTGATCAACCATCCCAAACTAATTTTGGCGGATGAGCCTACCGGGAATCTCGATGAAGCGAACGAGGAGATCGTGCTCGGTCTGCTGCGCGAATTGCACGCCGAGGGGCGCACAATATTGATGGTGACGCATGCTCCGTCCATTGGGCGCATGGCCGACCGGCGCATCGAACTGGCGCACGGCCGCCTGACGCAAATCACCGAACTTTCCGAGGAGGAGGAAATTCGCCTCGACCACGTCCTCGAGCAGGTGTGGCTCACCGGCGAGGAAGGAACGACGCACGAGGTCGCCGGCATGCGGGAAGGCGGCGTGAAGGACACGGCGGCATTGGTCGCGCGGCTGAAGGACCTGGGACTGCTCGAAATGCGCGATAGCGAAGTGGCGCTCACGGCGCGCGGCGAAAATCGCGCGCGCGACATCATCCGGCGCCGCCGCCTGGCCGAACGCCTGCTGACCGACACATTCTTGGTCGCCGATTCGGAGGCCGACTCGCACGCCTGCAAGTTCGAGCACATCATCAGCCCCGAACTCGACCGCCGCATCTGCACCTTCCTCGGTCATCCCAAAACATGCCCCCACGGCAATCCCATCCCCCCCGGCGGCTGCTGCCCCGAGCGCTAACCGCATGTCAGTGTTGGGATGCATGCCCGCCCAAAGTTCGAGGCGGCCTCTAAAAGGGTGGCGAAGCCCCCAGCCTAACCGGTACTAAAACCATGTAATCTTTTCCCTTGCAATTTGGCAGGAAGTGTGCTATAAGTTCATATATTCACAAAATTAACAGACCCGCCCACCCTAACCCGCATTCCCACCCCCAAGCGCCACGAATATAAGTCCCTCATTTGCAATCACGCGGATCGCGACTCCATCGCATTTCTAATCGACACAAAACCGGGCCCTTTTATGTGCCCTATGATGGTGCAGTTAGACAGTCGTCCAGCGTTCTTGGGCAACTCCTGCATCCAGTTCCTACCCGCAACAAAACAGGGGGGGGCCAACCAGAACCTGTGCCCGCACGACCGGCCGGAATCGCTATGGAGCCCGAAAACTTCTGCAGTGAATTCCCGATTCAACACACTAGAATGGGAAGACGATGCCGATACCAATGGATGCGCGGAAGAAGCCCGCAAGCGTGAAGGTGCACGTGACAACGGGCGAGGGCGTGGAAATCACGTGGTCGGACGGGCACGGGAGCCGCTACGATTTTCCGTACTTGCGCGAGCACTGTCCCTGCGCCACCTGCAACGACGAGCGCGAAAAGGAGGCCGCGCGGAAAACCCAAGGCTCGGGCGGGGCGGTGCTGCCGATGTTCAAGCCGCGCGTGACGGCGAAATCGGCGGCGGCGGTAGGCAGCTACGCGATTCAGATTCAATTTTCCGACGGACACGCCACGGGAATCTACAGCTTCGACCATCTGCGGGAGCTTTGTCCCTGCGAGGAGTGCGCCCGGGAGTTTCGGTAGCCGGGGGCCGCCTACCCGATCAATCCGCTTCGGCGCGGCAAGCGAGGTCGAGGGGGCGGCTCGATTCAAGAAAGCGATGTGACGCATTCGCACAATGAGGGGGCAGCGCACTTTCCTTCGCGGGCGTTTCAACGTATAGTTTCATTCCGCGTCCTTACAATTTATGGCATCAAACCCCACGGGTTCCCTGTCCGCACCAAGTGGCGCGCGGCCGGTCGTCAAAGTCCTGGTAGCCACGACGGCCATGCTGGCGTTCATTTCCTTTTGGCGCGCAGCGGCCGTGGTCCTCAACGATTTAGGCTCCTCCGCATTCTACGCGGGCGCGATTGCCGAGCATTTCATCGGGAAGACCGCCCCCTGGTTCATCCTGGCCATCATGCTGTTTGCCTTCGCGGTGCAGACGCTCTACTTCGAGAGCTGCAGCATGTTCGTGCGTGGGGGCGTCTACCGCGTGGTGAAGGAGGGGATGGGCTCGACGCTGGCCAAGTTTTCGGTCTCCGCGCTCATGTTCGACTACATCCTGACGGGGCCCATCAGCGGCGTGTCCGCGGGCCTGTATTTAGTGGGCCTATTGAACGAGCTGCTGCGCTACGCGCACGCGAGTTTCACACTCCCCATGAACGCGACGGCCGCCACGTTTGCCGTGCTTGTGACGATTTACTTCTGGTGGGAGAACGTCAAAGGCCTTCCCGAGTCGAGCGAAAAGGCGTTGCGCATCATGTATGTGACCACCGTGATGGTGGTGATGATGATCGTGTGGTGCTGCTATACGATGTGGGTGCGCGGCGCCCATCTTCCTCCCCTGCCGCGGCTTTCGAATATCACCTACGGAAACGACGCCCTCGGATGGCTCAAGCACACCTCCCTGCCGTACACCGTGACGCTGATCGGCATCTTCATCGGCCTGGGCCATTCCGTGCTGGCCATGAGCGGCGAAGAAACGATGGCGCAGGTCTACCGGGAAATCGAGCATCCCAAACTGCGCAACCTGGAAAAAGCGGGACTCGTGATTTTCATCTACAGCCTGATTTTCACGGCGGGCGTGGCGTTTTTCACGGTGATGATCATTCCCGACGCGGTGCGCAAAACTTTCTTCGACAATCCCATCAGCGGGCTTTCGATGTACTTGGTGGGTCCTCTCGAATTGCGGCTGGTGTTCCGGATTTTCGTCGTGGTGGTGGGCGTGATGATGCTGGCGGGAGCGGTGAACACCGCCATCGTGGGATCGAACGGAGTCTTGAACCGCGTCTCCGAGGACGGAATTCTTCCGGACTGGTTTCGCCATCCGCACCGCCGCTTCGGGACGTCGCATCGCATCCTGAACCTGGTGGTGGGGCTGCAAATCTTCACGATCATTCTGAGCCGGGGAAACATCTTTGTCCTCGGCGAGGCTTACGCCTTCGGCGTGATGTGGAGCTTCGCGATGAAGGGCCTCGCGGTGCTGGTGCTTCGACACAAGATGCCGGGCGGACGGGAATTCCGCGTGCCTCTCAACCTGACGATTGGGAAGGTGGAGATTCCCGTGGGCGTGGGCCTCATCACGCTCGCTTTATTCGCGCTGTGCATCATCAATCTCTTCACCAAGGAAGTGGCCACGATTTCCGGAGTGATTTTTACGATTGCCTTCTTCGCCGTCTTCACGCTCTCGGAGAGAATAACGAGAAAGGGCAAGGCGGGGCACGTGGAACTCGATCAGTTCAACCTCGCGCAGGCGGGTGATCTGACGCCGGAAAACGTCGGCGTGAAGCCGGGCAACATTCTGGTCCCGGTGAGCACGTACTATTCGCTCTATCATTTGCAAGCCGCGCTCGAGCGGGCCAAACGCAGAGAGGCGGAAATCGTGGTGCTGCACGTCCGCATGCTGCGGCGGGCGGCTTCGGGAGAATACGATCTCGCGGCCGACCAGCTCTTCAGCACCATCGAGCAGCTGCTCTTCACCAAGGTGCTTTCGCTGGCGGAAAAAGAGGGCAAGCCGGTGCGGCTGGCTGTCGCCGCCGCGAACGATCTCTGGGAAGGCATCCTGCGCGCCGCGGCCAATCTGCAATCGTGCACGATCGTGGTCGGAAGCTCGTCGAAGATGCCCGTGAACGACCAGGCGCGGGAGATCGGCGCGGCCTGGGAGCATATGTCCGAGCCGCGGCCCCACGTGACGCTCGAAATCTTCACTCCGGCCGGCCAGGAGGAGATTTTCTATCTGGGCCCGCACGCTCCCCGGCTGACGGCGAAGGAAATTGATCTGCTGCACAGAATTTGGCTCGAATTCAGCGATCAGCTGCCGGGAGAAGAGATCCACCACCACGACATCATTCACTTCGCCCTGACGGAGGTCGAGCGGGAGATCGCCAATGGAGAGCAGAACGAGGTTCTCGAGCGGCTACGCGAGCACCTTCATGAAATTGAGAATCGCCGCTGTAAACCTTGATTTAGCCCCGCAAAAATAGTTCCTCGGCGTGAGATTCGCGGCGCCGCTTCCTGGATATCGCGATGCTAGCTTCCGCGAATTTCCGAGGTGCAGTTGGGGCAGCGCGTGGCCGGGAGCGGGATCGCGGTGAAGCAATAGGGGCAATCCTTCGTCGCGGGGGCCGGGGCGGGCTTGCTCCAGCGGTTCATCTGGCGGACCACCAGGAAGATTGCGAAAGCCACGATCACAAAATCAATCACGGTGTTCAGAAACACCCCATAATTGATCGTGGCCGCGCCAGCGGCTTTTGCCGCCGCCAGCGTGGGATAGGATTGGCCTGAAATGTTCAGGAAAAGATCCGAGAAATTCACTTTCCCGAACAGCAGGCCGATGGGCGGCATCAGGATGTCGTTCACCAGCGACGTGATGATGCGGCCGAAGGCGGCGCCGATGACGATGCCCACAGCCAAATCCATCACGCTCCCGCGCATCGCAAATTCCTTGAATTCCTTTAGCATGGATGGCCTCCTCGAATCTCCCGGCGTGCCAGGCACGAGATTAGCCAGAACGGACAGAGACTGGCAAGGTGAAAGCGCAACCCGAGGCGAATATGGCGTCGAGTGCGCGGGATGTTACAATGGGCGCATTTTGAGGGTGCATCGCGGCGGGTCCAGGAGTCATCGAATGCCCGGGGAGAACCTGTGAACAAGGTAATTATTATCGGCAGCGGATGCGCGGGACTGACTGCAGCCATTTACGCCGCGCGCGCGGACCTGAAGCCCGTGGTGCTCGACGGCCATGAGCCGGGCGGGCAGCTTGCGCTTACGACCTTGGTCGAGAATTTTCCCGGCTTTCCGGAGGGAATTCTGGGCCCCGCGCTGATCGAAAATACGCGCAAGCAGGCGGAGAGGTTCGGCGCGGAGTTCCGCTCGGGCGCGGTCACGTCGGTGGAGTTGGGGAAGAGGCCGTTCCGGATCACAGTAGGGAAGGAAACCTACGAGAGTGAATCGGTGATCGTTGCGGCAGGAGCTTCGGCGCGGATGCTGGGCATCGAATCCGAGCGCCATCTGCTTGGTTTCGGCGTTTCTACATGCGCGACGTGCGACGGCTACTTTTTCCGCGGCAAGGATATTCTCGTAGTCGGCGGCGGCGATACGGCGATGGAGGAAGCGACCTTCCTCACCAAGTTCGCGAAGCGCGTCACCATCCTGCACCGGCGCAACGAGTTCCGCGCCACGAAGATCATGCTCGACCGCGCGCGGGCCAACGAGAAAATCTCATTCCTGACGCCGTACGTGGTCGAAGAGGTCCACGACGTGGATAAGAAATCCGTCGAGCACGTCCTACTCCGCAATACGGAAACGCAGGAGCTGCGCACCGTGGACGTGGAGGGCATCTTCGTGGCCATCGGCCACGACCCGAATACGACGGTTTTTCGCGGCCAACTCGAAATGGACGACGCGGGCTACATCGTTACGCACGAGGGCTCGAAGACCAGCGTCCCAGGGGTGTTTGCCGCAGGCGATGTCCAGGACCACCACTACCGCCAAGCGGTCACCGCGGCAGGCTCCGGCTGCATGGCCGCCATAGACGCCGAAAGGTTTCTCGCCAGCCACAAGGCGTGAGCGCAAGCCGGCAAGTGGCGCCGCAGCCACGCCGCCGGGCTTGAGAAACTGCGCATTCCGCCGTACAATGTTCGTCACCAGCCGTCGGACCCCTTTTGCAACTACACTTCATGATCCTATCGAGGCTACTATGCGAAATCGTTTGATGGTTCGACTTATCGCGGCGGGCATCCTGCTGATGCTTGCAGGGTGCAGCAAGACATCCACACCCACACCGCCGCCTCCGCCGCCGGTGGTAATTGATGGCGGCACGGTGCTTACTGTGACCCTCAACCAGACTATAAGCACGCAGACGAACGCCAGTGGGGACCGCTTCGCGGCTTCGCTGGCCGAGCCGGTAGCCGTGAACGGCACCACAATTCTGCCTGCGGGGACTCCCGCCACGGGAACGGTAGTCGCGGCGAAGCAAGCCGGACATTTGAAGGGCGGGGCGCTGCTCGAGTTGACGCTCGACTCCGTCACGGTGAATGGACAGCCCAGTCCCATCCAGACCAGCGAATTCGAGGAGGCCACCAAGGGACGCGGCGAGAGGACGGCGATTGGAGCGGGAGGCGGCGCAGCATTTGGCGCTATTGTCGGCGCGCTTGCGGGCGGCGGAAAGGGCGCGGCGATTGGCGCCCTCGCGGGAGGCGGCGCGGGAACGGCGGGCGCCGCGTACACCGGCAAAAGGGATATCACGCTCCCGGCGGAATCGAGACTCCATTTCCGGCTGAAAGCGCCGCTCACGATCCAGCAATAACTCAATCCGCGTTGCAGGCGTCCCGACAAACTTCATCGGGGCGCCTGCGACCTGCTTTCCCCTACGCCTTGCGGCAGACGGCCAGGCCGTCGCGCAAAGGAATAATCACGGGGAAAAGTTCCTTCGACGAATAAATCATGCGATTGAATTGCACGATGCCGCGCGTAGAGGCGTCCTTCGCGGGCTTCGCGACCTTCCCGGACCACAGCACGTTGTCCGCGATGAGCAAACCCCCGCTGCGCAGGCGCGGAAGCGCTTTGCGGAGCGCCGCGGGATATTGATGCTTATCCACGTCAATGAAAATCAGATCGAATGAGCCAGGAACGGAGTCCATCAGTTCGATGGCGTCGCCGGTGAGGATTTGAACGCGGCGTTCTACACCAGCGCGGCGGAAATATTCAAGGGCGCGCGCGGCGTTGGCCGAATCGCCATCGGTGTAATAGACCGCGGCGGACGGCCCGGCGGCGCGAGCCAGCCAAATCGTGGAATAGCCGATGGCGGAACCCATTTCGAAAATTCGCCGCGCGCCGGAAGCCTGCGCCAGCAGGTAAATCAGCCGCCCTACCGCCGGGCCGATGATGGGCACATCGTGGCGGAGGGCGTAGCGCTCCATATCCGCCAGCACGGGGTCGCGCTTGGGCAGAATGGCATACAGATATTTTTCAACTTTGCGATTCGTGATACCGAACATTTTCATTAGCTCAATGACTCTCCGGGCTTGAGCGTGTGGATTTCAAGCCCGGCAATATCGCGCGTAAGTTCGCGAAACTTTTCCGGTGTTCCGGTAAGGACTGGGAACGTCCCATAATGCATGGGGACCACGTGCCGTGAGCCGAGCAGCCGGGTGGCGTAGGCCGCCTCGCGCGGGCCCATCGTGAAATAGTCGCCGATGGGCAGAAGGGCCAAATCGGGGGCGTGGAGTTCGCCGATAATTTTCATGTCGCCGAAAACGTCCGTATCGCCCGCGTGATAAATCTTCAATCCGCCGGGCAGGTGAACCACCAGCCCTGCGGCCTCTCCGCCGTAAATTATCTGGTTGCCATCGCGGATCCCGCTTGAGTGCACGGCATGCACCATGGTGACTTCGATTTCGCCGATTTTTAGCGTGCCCCCTTTGTTGATCCCGTGCGTGTTGGCGACGCCCTTCATATCGAGCCACATGCACGTCTCGATCATGGCGACCACCTGAGGCTTGAACTGCTTGGCGAGGGGGATGGCATCGGCCATGTGGTCCGCGTGGCCGTGCGTGATTAGCATGGTGTCAATGCGTTCGAACTTTTTGAGCGCCGCGGGACACATGGGGTTGGATTCCACCCACGGTTCCATGAGGACGACCTGCCCGCCGGGCGTGGTGATCTTGAATGTCGCGTGGCCGAGCCAGGTGAGTTTGTTTCCGTGCATTTCGAGCATGATGCCCTGCCTCCTGATGGATGATTAAAGATGATCGCTGATGCCGGGAATGCGCGGCGCGGTTCGGTGCGACATTGCGTTTCCGGCGACAGACATTCTATCGGTTTCCCTCGCGCCGCGCCAACTGCCGCAGAAAGGGGGCTAGCTGAAGATGAGGCCGTAGAGGAGGATGGCGAGGACGGCGAGGGTGACGTTGACGTAGAGCCAGTCGCGTTCGCCGGCAAAGCCGAGCACTGAGAATGCGACGCGAGCAACAGGCGTGGCAATCAGGATGAGCAGCCCCAATTGAATTAATCCGCGCGAATGGAGTCCCAGGGCAAAGTGGACGATGCTGGAAATATGCCGCAGGGTGTCGGGCTCGCCCGTGAAGACGCGCAATCGCTCGGCCGTGGCGCCCCGGTACTCGACCAAGTAGCGCGCGCCGCCCGCGAGAACCACGACTGCCGAAAGGCTGACGCCAATGCGGAGAAGCTGGCCGATTAGAGCTTCAAAACGCTTGGGCGACCATCCGTGCTGTTTTTCCATTTCTTCCATTGCTAGAGGCCCCCTTTGACGCCTTGGAAAATCATTTCTACGGCCAGCGCCGCAATCACCAGGCTGAACACGAGCCGCAGGCTCTTGACCTTGGCGCCGGGAAGAATGCGCGCGCCAATCAGTGCGCCCGCCAGAACGCCCAGCATCACGGGCATCGCGAGGCCCGGGTCAATGTATCCCTTGTGGAGGTAGATTCCGGCGCTGGCGGCAGCGGTGACGCCGATCATGAAATTGCTGGTGGTCGTCGAGACTTTGAAGGGAATGTGCATGGCCTGGTCCATGGCGAGAACTTTCACCGCACCCGAGCCGATGCCGAGGAGTCCTGAGAGCACGCCCGCGACGTACATCAGCCCGAAGCCGGCGGGGACGTTGCGGACGTGGTACGGATTCATACCTTCCGCGGATGGGTAGGTGCCGTCGAGCTTCAGCAGGGTTGCAATGCGGTCGGGCGGATCGCCCGCGTGGACTTCCGGCTCCTGCTTGTTCGCGGCGTAGGCGGAATAGAGAAGGACGAGTCCGAAAATAATGGCGATGCCCGAGGTGGGCACATGGACGGCGAGGTAGGCTCCGCATACGGCTCCAATGGTGGTGGCAAGCTCGAGAAACATGCCCACGCGCATGTTCGAGTAACCTTCCTTCAAGTAAGCGGCCGCCGCGCCCGACGATGTGGCGATTACGGAGACCAGGGACGCGCCGATGGCGTAGCGCATGTCCACGCCGAAGGCCAGGGTGAGCAGCGGGACGATTACGACTCCTCCGCCCAGGCCCGTGAGCGCACCTAGGATGCCCGCGAGGAGCGAGCCGAAGGCGACGAGCAAAGTGAATTCCGGCGTGGACAATGGAATCGGGCCTCGAAGCAGCAAGCCTACCCTATGTTTCCGGCTTCGGCCAACGACCGGGCGGGGATTCAGAAGTGGTTTAGTTTTCGACTAGGTGAACCGGCGCCAGGGTCGGAAAGAGTCACCGTCAGCTTGAGAGTCCGCGTCGGGGCTTTCGACGCCCTCCGCTGGTAAAGTGAGAACATCGCGGGCCAAGGTTGCGTCATCCTCGCGCACCAAAATCTTAAATCCCGCGCCAGACCATGCAAGGTGTTCACGCATTCTTCCCACCGTGTCGGCCTGGATGATTGCCTGAATGTCAGCTGCTTCCAGCGCGCCCTTGGCCAGCTCCGCCTCAATGCGGGTACGGTACGATTGAACGACAACAAGCTTAACGTCCTGCATAGTTAGTATTATATGCGCGGACCGCTCAACGCCCCCAGTTCGGAGTTACAATCCACCCATGGCGGACCGCAATCCACTGGCAGGCATCGTCCCGCACGTTGTCCATCGGGCGGACAGGGACGAAACGACGATCGTCCAACAGATTGACAGAATCGAAGGCGAAGTTGCGCTAGACGCCTACGTCAAGGCGCAGGTGTCTGCGCCCGAGGTCGTGAAGCGCGTCACGGAGTTGGAGAATTCACTGCAGCGCATTGCCAATGCCGTGTTTGCTTCAGGCGAAGCCGATAGGCATCCGGAATTGCGCGTTGCCGCTGAGGAAGCAAAGCTGGTCCTGAAGAATCGGCTGGAGGTGGATGACGCCCAGCACCGAATCCGCACCGAGTTGGGCCCATTTAAGGACGAGTTGCGAATCTTCTAGCCCGGCTCGATTCCCCACGCACGGAGAATCCCATCCTCAGGAAGCCGCCTTGACCGCCCGCAACCCCGCTTGCTATTCTGACAGGTTACACTGGGTGAATTATACCCAGTGTGCGGCGCGCCTCCCGGTGGGGGCGTTCCCGAGGGCCATGGGACAGAAAAAAATCATCATCCGGGGCGCCCGGCAGCACAACCTGAAGAACATCAGCCTGGAAATTCCGCGCAATAGCCTGACGGTGATCACGGGGCTTTCCGGCTCGGGAAAGTCGTCGCTGGCGTTCGATACGCTCTACGCCGAAGGCCAGCGGCGCTACGTGGAATCGCTTTCGGCCTACGCGCGGCAGTTCCTGGACCAGATGGAGCGGCCGGACGTGGATTCGGTGGAGGGGCTTTCGCCTTCCATTGCCATCGAGCAGAAGACCACCACGCGGTCGCCGCGCTCGACCGTGGGCACGATCACGGAAATTTACGACTATCTGCGCGTGGTCTATAGCGCTATCGGCGCCGCGCACTGCCCCAAATGCGGCCAGCCCATCCATCGGCAATCCACCGAACAGATTGTGCAAGCCGTGCTGGCGCTCAAGCCCGAGGAGCGCATCATGGTGCTCGCGCCAGTGGTGCGCGGACGCAAGGGCGAATTCAAGAAGGAGCTCGAGGAGTACTCCAAGGCGGGCTACGTCCGCGCGCGCGTGGATGGCGAGCTCGTGAATCTGGACGAGCCCATCCCTCTGAGCCGGAAAAAGAACCACACGATTGAAATCGTGGTGGACCGCCTGCTGCTGAAAAAGGGGATTGCGCAGCGCCTCGAGCAGTCCGTGGAGGCAGCGCTGAAACTGACGGCGGGGCTGGTGACCATCGCCGTAGTGGGCGGGGAGGAGCGCGTCTATTCCGAAAAGCTGGCCTGCCCGGATTGCGGGATCTCGGTGCCGGAGCTTGAGCCGCGGTCGTTCAGCTTCAATTCGCCCTACGGCGCGTGCACGGAATGCCACGGGCTGGGGTCGAAGTACGAGTTTGACCCGGGAAAGGTGATCGCCGACTGGACCAAGCCGCTCTTCGACGGCGGGCTGGGGCCGGGGGCGGGTTCGGGGAATTTGCAGCGCACGCTGCGCATCGCCGCCGCGGCGCATGGGTTCGATCTCGACGCGCCATTCGAAAAGCTGTCAGCCGAAGTGCAGCGCCTGATCCTGCACGGCAATCCTGAGAACGGCAACGGCGCGAAGGGGCTGCACTTTCAGGGGATTCTCGGGCATCTGGAGCGCAGCCTGGAGGAGTCGAATTCGGACACCTACCGGGAATGGCTCACACAATATATGGCCCCGGCTCCCTGCGCGGCGTGCCACGAACGCCGCCTGCGCCCGGAAAGCCTGGCGGTGAAAATCGCGGGGCTTTCCATCGCGGACTTCACGGCGCTGCCGCTCACCGAGGCCCGCCAGGCGGTGGAAAAAATGCGCCGGCAGCTCACGCTGCGCGAGCGCAGAATCGCCGCGCGCGCACTGACGGCCATCGCCGAGAGGATTGATTTTCTTCTCAACGTGGGGCTGGGATACCTGACGCTCGACCGTTCGGCGGCGACGCTTTCGGGCGGCGAGGCGCAGCGGATTCGGCTGGCCACACAGATCGGGTCGCAGCTGCGGGGCGTGCTGTATGTGCTGGACGAGCCATCCATCGGCCTGCACGCGCGGGACAATGGCAGGCTGCTCGCCACGCTCGAGGCGCTGCGCGATTTGGGCAATACGGTGCTCGTCGTGGAGCACGATGAGGAGACCATTCGCCGCGCCGACTACGTGGTGGACCTGGGTCCCGGCGCCGGGAAGGCCGGCGGATATCTGGTGGCGTGCGGCGCGCCGACAGAGATTGCTGCGAATCCTGCCTCGCTCACGGGAAGGTATCTTTCGGGACAGACGCGAATCCCCGTGCCGGCGGAGCGACGCAGCCCTAACGGCAAAGCGCTCGTCGTCCTGGGCGCGCGCGGAAATAATCTGAAGAATATTGACGTGACGATTCCGCTCGGGCTTCTGTCGGTGGTCACGGGAGTTTCCGGCTCAGGGAAATCCACGCTGGTGAACGACATTCTCTACCGCGCGCTGGCGGCCAAGCTCTACCGCTCGACGGAAAAGCCCGGAGCGCACCGGGCCATCACCGGCATGGAGCACATAGATAAAGTGGTGCAAATTGACCAGGCGCCCATCGGACGCACGCCGAGGTCGAATCCCGCGACCTACACGGGGGTCTTCGGGCCGATCCGCGACATCTATGCCATGCTGCCGGAGTCCCGCGAGCGCGGCTATCGCGCCGGGCGCTTCAGCTTCAATGTGAAGGGCGGCCGGTGCGAGGCGTGCCAGGGCGAGGGCCAGCGGCGCATCGAGATGAATTTTTTGCCGGATGTGTATGTAATGTGCGAGGTGTGCCGCGGCAGGCGCTACAACGCGGAGACGCTGGCGGTTCGGTATAAAGGCTGCTCGATTTCCGATCTGCTGGATAAGCCGGTGGAAGAGGCGCTGAAGGTGATGGAAAATATACCCGCCGTCCAGCAGAAGTTGCAGACGCTCGTGGACGTCGGGCTGGGCTACCTGCAACTGGGGCAATCGTCGGCCACGCTATCGGGCGGCGAAGCGCAGCGCACCAAGCTCTCGCGCGAACTTTCCAAGCGCCAAACGGGCCGCACGCTTTACATCCTGGATGAGCCCACCACTGGGCTGCACTTCGACGACGTGCAGAAGCTGCTGGACGTTCTCAACCGGCTGGTGGCGCTGGGCAATACCGTGCTGATCATCGAGCACAATCTGGACGTGATCAAGCAGGCCGACTGGATCGTGGACCTGGGGCCGGAGGGCGGCGAAGCCGGCGGACGCATCGTGGCGCAAGGCACGCCCGAGCAGATTGCGCGCTCAAAGAAATCGTATACGGGCCAGATGCTGGCGCGGGCGCTCCACGCGCCAAAGGGGCGCAGCGCGAAGGCCCCGAAAGCCGCGGTGCAGTTACTCGCGCTCGAAAGCGAGGGATGCGTATGTTGAACCCCCTGCGCTTGATTGCGGCCGGGGAGCGTGTTAACTTTTGCTCCGTCAGCTCGATTTACGCGATTTCAACCACCCATGTCCCTGCTTAACTGTGTTGATTCCAGTCCGGCACGCGCCCGGCAGGACGCGAACGCCGTGGCACCCTCGCGCGAGCCCGTCTTCTGGCGCGTGGAGGGGAGCCTGGTGAATTGGACAGCCGTGCGGCCAGCCGCTTTTTTCACCTGGAATGCGCAGAGTTTTCTCGAACGGTGGACGCGGCGCGGAGCGATGGGCATCCTGGCGGTGGCGCGTCCCCTCCTTTACGCCACGGACCGCGTGGTGGCCACGCGCCTGCTGCACACCGTGCTGCGGGGCGAAAGCCGCGACCGGCTGGACCTGCTTGGCGAGGAGTATTTCCACTATTTTCTGGAGCCGCGACTGAAGCGGGCAGGAGTGGAGGAATTGAAGAAGTCCATGGCCGCGGGCGACACCGTGGTTCTGGTGAGCCACGGGCTCGACCACATCGTGCGCCCGCTCGCAAATTATTTGGGCGTGGAGCGCATTCTTTCGAACCGCCTCGATTTTCGCGAGGGCCTGGCCACCGGGCGGCTGCTCGATCCGGTAATTCGCCCGCGCGGCGTGCTCGCAACCCTTACGACGGATCCATTCAAGGGCAAGATTTCACGCGAGCAGCTGGTGCGGGACCTGGGCTTCGCGAAGAATCCGCAGGTGCTCGATGAGGCCATCCGGCCGGCGCAGCGAACCATCCCCAAACTCAATCTTCCCGTCGTCCATTTCGATTCGCGAAACAAAGATGCACGCCTGTCTGCCCGGCAGGCGCTGCGCGGGAAGCATGTTCTTCTGATCGGCGGCACCGGGTTTATCGGCAAGGTGTGGCTCGAAAATCTGCTGGCCGAACTGCCGGAGATTGGCCGCGTGCATTTGCTGATACGTGGCGGCCGATCGGCGACGGCCATGGATCGCTTTCAGCGCCTGGTGGAGGAGTCCGCCGTATTCGCGCCGCTCGCCGCGCGCTACGGGGAGAAATTCCCGGAGTTCCTGCGCGAGCGCGTGGAGGTGCACAACGGCGACTTCACCCAGCCGGGCCTGGGGCTGGCGCTGGAGGTGAAGCAGCGGCTCGAGCGCACGCTCGACGTGATCGTCAACAGCGCGGGGCTGACGGATTTCAATCCCGACCTGCGCGATGCGCTGGCAACGAACGTGCGCGCCACGGTGCACCTGCTGGATTTTCTGCGCGCGTGCGACCATGCGTCGCTGCTGCACCTTTCCACCTGCTACGTGATCGGCCAGCGCAACGGCCGCATCCTCGAGGAGCTTCCCAAGAACTACACGCCGCGAGGCGTCGCGGATTTCGACGCCGAGAAGGAGTGGAAATCCCTGGAACAGATGGTCCGCGAAGCCGAGGCGCGCGTGGATTCCCCCGAGGTGACAAAAGAGCTGCTGCGCCTGGCGCGCGAGAAGGAGCATGCCGCCAAGGACCTGCACGGCGCCGCGCTGGAGAACCAAATCCGCAAAAATCGCTTCCGGTGGCTTCGCGAGACGCTCACGGAAGCGGGCAAGCGCCGCGCGAGTGAGCTTGGCTGGCCCAATACCTATACGTTCACCAAAAGCCTGGCGGAATCGCTGATCCGCAATTTTCTGGATGAGTCGCCGCGCGCGGCCATCGCCGTAGTGCGTCCGGCGATTGTGGAATCGTCCGTTGCGAAGCCTTTTCTGGGCTGGAATGAGGGCGTCAACACGTCGGCGTCGCTTTCCTATCTGTTGGGCACGTTCTTCCGCCAGTTGCCCACGACCGAGAGCAAGTGCCTGGACTTGATTCCCGTGGACCTGGTGAGCCGCGGCATGACGCTGATCGCAGCCGCGCTCGCCGAACGCCGCAACGCGCGCGTGTATCAACTGGCTACCTCGGCATCGAATCCCTGCGACATGCGCCGCTCGATCGAATTGACGGGGCTCGGCCACCGGAAGTATTACCGCGGGCTGAACAGCTTGCATCACCGACTGCGCCTGAAGTTCGACGCCATCCCGGTTTCGAAATCGCGCTATGAGGCGCTTTCGGCGCCGGCGCAGAAAATCATCGTGCAGGCCATCAACCGCAGCGTGGAGCCGATCCCCTTCGTCCGGCCGCCGCTGGCGCGCCGCGAACGCGAGCTCGAGAAAGTGATCAAGTTGATTGCGCTATTCGAGCCGTTCATCCTGGAGAACGATCACGTCTTCGAGGCGGCGAATATCGAGCGGCTGAGCGCGGCGCTGCCGCCGGCCGAACGCGCCGATTTCGGCTACGATCCCCGGTCGCTCGATTGGTGGGATTACTGGATCAACGTCCACATTCCAGCGCTTCGAAAGTGGTGCTATCCTCTCATCGAGGGCCGGAAGCCGGAAGCTCTCCCTCGGCGCAGCGTGCCTCTTGCGGCGCGCTCCGCGGGAAGTAACGCGCCTCCGGCGGCGGTCTGACGCCCCAACATCGTGGCCACCCTTCTGACTGGATCCACCGGCTACATCGGCGCTCATGTCGCGTCGAACCTGCTCGCGGACGATTCCGATTCGCTGAATCTGCTGGTCCGCGCACGCAGCTCCGGTGAAGCGCGCGCCCGACTGTGGCGCTCGCTCCAGCTGCACATGGATTTCGCGCAGTTCGAGGAATTTCTCAACTCGCGCATTCGCATTTTTACGGGCGATCTGACGGCCGCGCGCTTCGGCCTCGGCGAGGACGATTACGACCGGCTGGTGCGCACGACGGATTCGGTGATTCATTGCGCCGCATCGCTCAATCGCAAGTCTGAGAAGAGCTGCCTGAATGTGAATCTGCGCGGAACGCTCGAGGTGATCCAGCTCGCCAGGCGCGCGCGCGACCATCACGGCCTGCGGCGCTTCAGCCACGTGAGCACCGTGGCAGTCGCCGGCCAGCGCGCCGACGAAGTGGTCGAAGAAGATACCTCGATCGACTGGAGCCGCTCGGACTACGATCCCTACGCCCGCACCAAGAAATTCTGCGAACACATGATTCGCGAACTCCTGCCGGACGTCCGCCGCACGATTTTCCGCCCCAGCATCGTGCTGGGCGATAGCCGCCGTCCGGAAACGAACCAGTTCGATATGGTGCGCGCCTTCGTCTTCCTTGCCGGGCTTCCCGCGCTGCCTTTCCGATCCACGGACCGCATTGACATCGTCCCCGTGGACTTCGTGGCGGGCGCAATCTCCTCGCTGCACCGGAAGGAAAATCCCGCGCATGAGATTTACCATCTTTCATCCGGCACGGAATCCGAGATGTTCGTGCAATTGACGGACGCGCTCGCGAAGGCGCAAGGGAAGCGCGGGCCTGTGTACATGCCCAGCCTCGAAGGCCCTTCGTCGAAAATGATCAATGCGCTGGCGGGCGGCGCGGGGAAAATCGGAGGCCTCGCGAAACTCCTGAAGGTTTTTCTTCCTTACCTGGTATGGAACACGGTGTTCGATAACGAACGCGTCGTGGAGGAAATGGGCTGCTCGCCCGCGCCCTTCTCTCGCTACGGCTATGCCCTGCTGCAGTACAGCCGCGAAAATAATTTCGCGTACAAATATCGCGATTGGCCCGCGGGTGTCCCGCTGGAGCCGGCCTCTCCTGCCGCCCGCGCGGCCGAGGATTCTTCCCGATGATGGACATGGATTTTGTTCTTGAGGCGTGGGTGAGCGGCCTCATCGAGCTCAATAAAGCGGAATGGATGCTGGGCGCGGGCCACGCATGGAAGCCGGGCGAAAAGCTGAAGTTGCTCTTCGCCAGCTACAACGGCACAAGGAATACGGGGTCCGACGTGCGCGTGGAGGAAATCGCGCGGCAGGTGCGGCGGATTCTGGGCGCGGACAATATCAGTCTGAGCGTGATGACGCAGAATTTCGAACTGACGCGTGGTTATTTTGGCGATGCCCAGCAAGTGCATCTCCCCGATGTTTTTCCGCCATTCCTGCACCGCGAGGTGAGGGCGAATCACGGCGTGGTGGCGTGCGAAGGCTCGATGTTCAAGAGCAAGTTCGCGAGCGCGCTGACCACGATGATGATTGGCGCGTTAGGCATCGCCGCGGCGCAGAATAAATTGAGCGTCGGCTACGGCGGCGAGGCCGGCGCCATGGATCCCTTCCTCGAAAAAATGTGCAGACGCTTTTGCCGCGATTCCCTGATCATCACGCGCAATCCCGAATCCCAGGAAGTTCTCGGCAAGCTGGGCGTCCCGACCGAGCTGGGCACCGACACGGCGTGGACTTTCGAGCCGCGCGGCCCCGAATATGGGCGGAAGGCGCTCCGCGATGCGGGTTGGGACGGCGCCGCGCCGGTTCTGGCCATCTGCCCCATCAACCCCTTCTGGTGGCCGGTGAGACCTTCGCTCGCGAAATGGCTCGCGCACGCTGTTGCCGGCGCTTATAAGAAGAGCCACTACCGCACGATCTATTTTCACCGTTCGGGGCGCAGCGTGGACGCCGCTTACGAAAAATATCTTGCCGCCATGGCCGGCGGCGTGGCGCAGTATCGCAGGGCGCGCGGGGTTTTTCCGGTTCTTGTGGGGATGGAAATGCTGGACCGCGACGCCTGCGAACGCATCGCGGAAAAAATCGGCGGCGCGCCGATTTTTTCGTCCGGCCGCTGGGACATGTGGGAGCTTGTGAGCATTCTTCGCGCGTGCGATCGCATGCTTTCCTCGCGCTTCCACGCCATCGTCACGTCCATGCCCGCAGGTGTGCCTTCGGCGGGGGTGACCATGGATGAACGCATCCTCAACCTGATGCGCCAGCGGGGGCACGAACATTTGCTGCTGCGCGTGGACGACCCGCAGCTCGAAAATAAAATCCCCGTCGCACTCGACGCCCTGGACGATCAGGCCGCTGAGATCCGCGACGCCATCGGCCGCACCGTGGCGCGCAATCTGCAACAGATGGCCCGCATGGGCTCCTATTTCGAAGAGCAGGTGGCGCGGCAGTATCCGGAATTTCCGATCCGCACGGGCGTGCTCGGCTGGGAGGAATATCTCCCGCCGCTCAGCCCCGCTCTCTGCCGCTTGCTCGAGGAGCATAGCGGAGTGCCGGCGTTATGACCTTTCTCGAAAACATTTTCGCGCGGCTCGACAAATCAGCCGGCGCGCCAGTGATTCGCGAGGTTCGCGATGGGCGGATTTTATCCACGACCGGTGGGGAGCTGCTGCGACTGATTGCGCAGGCGCGATATTTTCTCGCGGCTCGCGGCTTGAAGCGGGGCGATCGCTGCGCGCTCTATGCGCCGAACAGCATCCGCTGGGTGGCCATGGACCTGGCCATGATGGCCGAGGGGATCATCGTCGTGCCGCTCGACGCGCGGCAGGTTCCACACGAACTAGAGGCCGTCATCGACGATTCGCATCCATCCTTGATTCTCTGCTCCGATGCGGCTCTCGCCGCGAACATTCCATTGCGCGAGCCCGCGCTCCCTATGATTATGCTGTTCGAAAGCGTCTTCCATGGCGGCAAAAGCACCTCCACACCGCCCCTGCACCATGCGGATGACGACCCGGTGACGCTCGTTTACACCTCAGGCACTTCCGGCGAGGCGAAGGGCGTTTTGCTCACCGCCGGGAATATCGCCTCGGTCCTTGGCGCGACGAATGCGCGCCTGGATCAACTGATGGGCGCGCGGCAGGAGCCGGACCGTGTTTTTCAGTACGCGCCCTTCTGCTTCGCCGCGGCGCGGGTACTGCTGCTGACTTCCCTTTCGCGCGCGAGCGTCCTGACGCTTTCGACCGACTTCTCCAAGCTTGCCGATGAATTGAAACTGGCCGCGCCCGATTACTTCGTGAACGTGCCCATGTTTCTCGAACGTGTGCGCAGAAAAATCGAAGAGTCCGTTCGCAAGCGGGGCGGCGTCGCAGCAACCGTTTTTGCGCGGGCGCAGCGCGCCTATATCGAACGGCGCGGCTCGGCGTACCTCTGGCTCGCCCGCGCGATGATGTTTCCCGCGATCCGCAAAAATATCGGCCCGAACCTCAAGGCGTTGATTTGCGGCTCGGCGCCATTGTCCATTGAAACGCAGCTTTTTTTCATGATGCTGGGCATTCCCGTGATGCAGGTTTATGGCCTCACGGAGACCACGGCCATTTGCACGATGGATGTTCCCGGCCGTGTCGAACCCGGCCGCGTGGGCCCGGCGATTCCCGGCGTGGAAATGATCCTTTCGGAAAATGGCGAAATTCTCGTCCGCGGCCCCAATGTTTTCACCGGCTACTGGCAGCGGCCCGCCGAAACCGCGAAGACGCTCGAAGGCGGATGGTTCCACACAGGCGATCAGGGTGAAATGGACACGAACGGCAACTGGCGCATCACCGGGCGTCTGAAAAATTTGATCGTGCTTAATTCGGGGCACAACGTGGCGCCCGAGCCCTTGGAAAATGCGCTGGCGGCGCAGCTGGCGGAAGCGCAGCAGGTGGTGCTCGTCGGCAACCAGCGCAGTTTTCTTGCGGCGATTGTGGCCGCGCCCTCGGCCAACGGACTGCTCGAAGGTCGCGTCCGGTCCACGCTGGAAACGCTCAACGGCGGGCTGCCGCACTACAAGCAAATTCGCGCGTTTCATATTGTGCCGGAGGCTTTCAGCGTTGAGAATGGCTTGCTGACGGTGAATGGCAAGCTCAAGCGCGATGCTATCGCCGCGCGTTACGCGGCCGAGATCGACCAGCTCTATCGAAAGAAGCCGGCATGAAAAGTTTTCAGGGAAAGACGCTTTCGTGGCGCGTGGAGGGTGGCGCGATTGAGCTTTCGCTCGACCGCGCACCGTGCAATGAGATTGGCTCGGCCACGCTCGCGGAGCTCGAGCAATTCATCTCCGCGCTCGCGTCGCTCGAGGGCAGCGCGCACGCCCTGATTATCTCGAGCGCGCGCGAGGAGGGCTTCTGCGCCGGAGCCGATTTGCGCGAACTGTATCGCGCGGGGCAATCGCTTGCGCCCGCCAAACGCCTTGCAGGCGTGCGCGATTTTCTCGAGCGCATCCATCGCGTGATGAATGCGCTCGATGAAGCGCCGCTCGTGACAATCGCGGCCGTTCAGGGCGTCACCTTCGGCGGCGGATTCGAATTGGCTCTGGCGTGCGATCTGATCGTCGCCGATAAAATGGCGCGCTTCTGCTTCCCCGAGCTGCGACTGGGGCTGATTCCCGGCTTCGGCGGTATTCCGCGGCTCAAGCGCGATCTCGGCAACGCGCTGGTGCGCGATCTGCTGCTCACCGGGCGCAGCATCAACGCGGACAAGGCGCTTTCCGCCGGACTCGTGAGCCAGGTGACGGCGGAGGGCGGCGCGCTGCGCGCGGCTCGCGCCACGGCCGCGCAGGTGGGCAAATTCGACCATGAAACAACCATCGCGGCGAAGCGCTTCATCAAGCCGATTCCGCTGGAAGAGCTGCGCCGCGAAATCGAAATCTTTTGCGAGCTTTTCATGCGGCCCGCCGTCGAGGCCGGCCTGCGCAAGTTCGTGGAGAGCGCCGATGTCTTGCCCTATCTCCCTTGAGAGGCGCGAGGGAACGCGAGGCATAAGCACAAGCCTATGAATACGATCGAAACAACAACCGAAGAAATCCTGCAGCTTGCCGCCACGCATTTCAAAATCACGCGCGACAAGCTCCACCCGGACGACGACTTCTTCAAGACACTCGGAATCAACAGCCTGCAAGCCCTCGGCCTGCTCACGCGCATCGAGCAGCATTTTCATATCGAACTGCCGGACTACGAGCTGCAGGGCGTGAGCGATTTCCGCACGCTTGCCGAGCGCATCCAGTCCCGCCTCTGATGCTCGATCTGCGACAATTTGACTCGCTGGGCGCGGCGCTGGGCGCGGCCCTTGACCGCTGGCCCGATGAAATCTGCCTGATCGAAGCGGACCGCGACCGCGAAAATGCGCGCTTCACGTACCGCCAATTCAAGGAAGCGGCTCTCCCGCTTGCACGCGCCTTCGAGGATGCGGGTCTGGGAGCCGGCTCGCGCGCCGCGATCCTCATGACCAATCAATCGAAGTGGCTGATTTCCGCCTACGCGGTTTTTTTTCGCGGCGGAGTTCTGGTTCCGCTCGATTACAAACTCACGGCCGCCGAGCAGTGCGCGCTTCTGGCGCACTCGAAGGCGGAGTTCCTCGTCGTTGAATATCATGTGTGGCGTGCGCTCATGCAGGCGGAAGACTCGAAGACTCTCGCCCCGCGCGTCACGCTTGTGACCGAAGCGCCGCCTGGCGCCGATCTTCGCGGCGCACAACGCTGGGAGGAATTCCGCGGCGCGGGCGAGCCGACATTTGTCCCGCGCGGGCGGAAGGATCCGGCGTGCATCGTCTATTCCTCCGGCACGGGCGGGCGCCCCAAGGGCTGCGTCCTCACGCATGAAAATTATCTCGAGCAGTGCATGGCCGTCGCGCCGGTCTTCCCCTTCTGGCCCGGCGCGCGCTATCTGAGCATCATTCCCACGAATCACGCGATCGATTTCATGGGCGGCTTCCTCATGCCTTTCACGGGAGGCGGAGCCGTCGTGCATCTGCGCGCGCTGCGGCCCGAATTCATCCGCGACGCCTTCACGCGATACAAAATCACCTACATGGCCGTCGTGCCGCTGATATTGAAAAATCTACAGCAAGGGCTCAAGGAAAAATTCGCGGCTCTGCCTCGCTCGAAGCGCCGCCTGCTCGGCGCACTCATGACCGCCAACCGCGCGCTCACTCGCCGGCAACCCCATCTTCGCCTGAGCCGCGCGCTCCTCGGGGACATTCACAAGGCCTTCGGCGGCGGCCTGCGCGCGCTGCTTGTCGGCGGGGCGTTCACCGAACCCGCAACAATCGAATTTTTCCACGATCTCGGCATTCCCATCTACAACGGCTACGGCTGCACGGAAGCGTGCACGGCGATTACGCTGAACGATTTAAAACCCTTTCGCCCGGACACCGTGGGCAAGCCAGTTCGCGGAATGGAAATCCAGATCCTTGCCCCTGATGCCGAAGGCGTCGGCGAAGTGGCCGCGCGCAGCAAGACGGTGATGTCGCACTACCTCGACGATCCCGAAATGACTGCCGAAACCATCGTGGACGGCTGGCTGATGACGGGCGACCTTGGCCGCGTGGACGCCGCCGGCCATCTGCAGCTCCTGGGCAGAAAAAAGAACATGATCGTCACCGAAGAGGGCAAGAACATCTATCCCGAAGATATCGAAACGGCCTTCGAGGGCCTGCCCGTGAAGGAGTTTTGCATTTTCGCCGCCAACTATCTTTGGCCCGCGCGCGGGATGGTGGGAGAAAAACTCGTCCTCGTGCTTCATCCGGAGCCGGGTAAAATCATTCCCGCCGATATCGCCGCGCGGCTGGGGGAACGCAACCGGCGCCTTCCGAACTACAAGCGCGCGAGCGGCTATCTTGTGTGGGAGCGCGATTTCCCGCTTACGGCGTCACTGAAAATCAAGCGCGGCGAACTGGCCGGGCAAATCCGGCAGAGCCTCGACCGCGAGGCCGTGGTGCCGCTGTGATTGCCCGCAAGCGCGCGTCCCGGGATGTGATGCGGCCGTGAAGAAGCGCTTCTTCGCCATCGTCAATCCGGCAGCGGGAGGAGGGCGCTGTGGCACGCTCGCGGCGGCCGCGCTCGAACGGGTGCGCCGGACCGGTATGGACCTTGAAGTTGCGCAGACGTCGCGTCCCGGCGAAGGCATCGCGCTCGCGCGCCGCGCCTACGCGCAAGGCTTCCGGAATTTTCTGGCCGTCGGCGGCGACGGCACGTCGTATGAAATCGTGAACGGCGTTTTCCCCGAGGGACGGACGCAAGGCAGGCCCGCGCTCGGCTTTCTGCCGCTCGGCACCGGAAACTCCTTTCTGCGCGATTTCACGATGCGCGGCATCGAACACACCATCGAGGCGCTGGCCGAAGGCAGACTTCGCGCGTGCGATGTTCTTCTGCTGCGGCACTCCGCCGGAGAAATCTACTTCATCAATATGCTGAACCTGGGATTCGCGGCCGACGCCGGCGAAGTGGCCAATCGCAAATTCAAGCGCTGGGGTGAGACTGGCTACATTTTGGGCGTGTTTGCGCGGCTCGCGCAGCTCAAGCATCGCCCGATGCCGCACCGCCTCGACGTCGCCGAGGAATGGGACCGCCGGCCCAGCCTCTTCCTCGCGTTTGCGAACAGCAAGTTCACCGGCGGGAGCATGATGATCGCGCCCGACGCCGATCCCGCCGATGGCCGCATCGAATACGTTCGCTGGTCGCCGCTGGGCCGCCTCCGCCTTCTTTGGAATTTTCCGCGACTATTCACGGGCACGCACATTCATCATCCGCTTGCTTCGCGCGCGCCGGTCGAGCGAGTAGAATTTGATCTTGCCGAGCCTGTGAACGTGATCGTGGATGGCGAGGTCCTTCGCCTCGAGTGCCGTTCCCTGGAAATTCTTCCCGGCGCGCTGGACGTGATCGTATGAGGAAGGCCTGGCTGCGGATTCGCACTGTCGTTCTGTGGGCCGTGAGCGGAATCCATTTCGCCGTGGGTTGCATCATCCTGCTGCTCTTGAAGGTTGTCATTGATCCGCGCAAAAGCGATTTCCTCCAGCGCGGCTTCCTGCGCAACATTCTGCGCGTGGCCGGAGTGGAATTCGAAGTGCGGCGCGCGCCGGGCTTCGATCCTACGCGTACGTCCATTTTCGTCTCGAACCACGTGAATATTTTCGACCCATTCGTCGTTTATTCCGCGATTCCGCAATTCGTGCGCGGCTTCGAGCTTGCCTCCCATTTCAAGATTCCCGTCTACGGCTGGCTGATGGGCCGCTTCGGAAATATTCCCGTCCCGGACGCACCCAGCCGCGCGGGCCTCGAACTTATGTCCGCGCGCGCCAAGGCGGCGCTCGATTCCGGTGTCAGCCTGATCGCCTTCGCGGAAGGTGGGCGCACGCGCGACGGCCACGTCCGTGAATTCAAGAAGGGGATTTTCAATCTGGCGCAGAAATTTGGCACGCCGATCGTGCCCATGAGCATCGTGGGCTCATTCGAATTTTTCCGCACCGGTGATTGGATGCTCTATCCGGGGAAGATTACGGTGTATCTCCACGATACGATCGAAACATCCGGAATGAGCCGCGCCGATGTGGATGCGCTGCGCCGGGGCGTGCAGGAGATTGTCGCTGCGCCGGTCGAGGAGTTCCGCGAAAATCGCGAGCCTCAAGGCGCCTGAGGAGAGCCCGCCTCGGGCAGCGCGCGGCCGGCGCGCAATTCCTGCCAGGTATAAACCACGCGGTGAACCACGGTAATCGTCGAGATGGTGGCGATCACCCAGAGAACCGGCGCCATGCGGTTGAAGAATCCGCCGATGAGCAGCAGCACAAGCCGCTCGGGCCGCTCCATAAATCCCACCTTGCACGACGGGATCAACGATTCCGCCCGCGCCCGCGAATAGCTCACCATAAACGAGCTGGCCATGGCCACGGCCGCGAGCATCATATAAAAACCGCGGCCCGCCAGCGTGTAATACACCACCAGGCCCATGTACAGGGCCAAGTCGGAATAGCGGTCGAGCGTCGAATCGAGAAACGCCCCGAACGCCGTCACGCGTCCGACGCGCCGCGCCACCTGGCCATCGGCCATGTCGAGGAACGCGGCAAAGAGGAGTATCCCGGCGGCCTGGTGAAACCGCCCCAGCGCGAACATCGCCGCCGCCCACGAGTTCACGGCCAGCGCGAAAAACGTGAACATGTTCGGCGTCACGCCCGTCGCCGCGAGCACGCTCACCACACGCCGCAGCAGCCAGCTGCCGCCTTCGCCGATCCAGTAGGTGACCGGGTGCTTCAGATTTTTGTGCTCGTCTGGCATCACTCGAAAAATCATACACCGGAAAGCGGCGGGCCAGAAGCCGGGCGGCCCTGCGATGGTTCCTCATAGCCGTTCGGATGCTCGCGGCGCCACTCCCACGCGCTGCGCACGATGTCGTCCAGCTCCGGATGCTTCGGTACCCACCTGAGTTCGTCGCGGATTTTTTTCGAACTCGCCACCAGCACGGCGGGGTCGCCGGGCCGCCGCTCCGATTCGCGCGACGCGATGGCGCGACCCGTCACGCGCCGCGCCGATTCGATTACTTCCCTCACGCTGAAGCCGCGGCTGTTTCCCAGGTTGTAGATGAGCTGGCCTTTTTTTTCGAGCGCCGCGAGCGCAAGCAGATGCGCGGAGGCAAGATCGGACACGTGGATGTAATCCCGCACGCATGTGCCGTCCGGCGTGGGGTAGTCGGTGCCGTAAATCGCGATGTGCTCGCGCTTGCCCGTGGCAACCTCGATCGCGGCCGGAATCAGATGCGTCTCCGGATCGCGATCTTCGCCCCGGTCGTCCGCGGCTCCGGCGGCATTGAAATAGCGCAGGCTTGCGTAGCGCAATCCGTTCAGGCGATGAAACCACGCGAGCATACGTTCGGTGAAGAACTTCGATTCGCCGTAGGGGTTTATGGGGCGCAGCGGGTCGGTCTCCTCGATCGGCGTCCGCTCCGGCATTCCGTAAAGCGCCGCCGTGGAAGAAAACACGAACCTGGAAATTTTGTGCGCCATCACGGCTTCCAGCAACGTGAGCGTATTCGAGGAATTATTGCGGAAATAAAGCGCGGGGAACTGCATGGACTCGCCGACCTCCATCGAAGCCGCGAAGTGCATCACGGCGGCGAAGGGGCGCTCGCGGAAGAGCCGATCGAGCGCCGCGCGGTCGCCCACGTCGCCGGCGACGAATTCTGCACCCTGCGGCACGGCCGCGCGCTTGCCGCGGGAAAGATTATCGAGGACGACGACCTCCGCGCCCGCCTTCAGCAGCGCGCCGGCCACGACGCTCCCGATATAACCGGCCCCGCCGGTGACAAGAATGTTCTCTCGCATCCTGATTTTTCCCCCGTGAATACTACAACGGCTGTCGAAACCTAGATAGGGCCATCCAGAATTTGCGAATTGCGCGACGGGCTTGCGCGGCTTGCCCGTCGCGCGCCTAAAACAGATATTAGGTATTGAACCGGCGGGCAATCCGTATAATTTTTCACTGACGCGCCGGCCATTTCGCGCTTATCATGGTGGATGCTCCCGTGAATCGTAGCTTGTGGCACCGCTTTGCGTACGGATTTGCCGCGCGCCAGCGAGGGATTCGCACGTGGACCTCTCACCGACGAGCAGGAGACATTGGAATGATCTCCAGATTCCGATTTGCATTCATCCCGGCCACGGCGCTCGCCGCGGCCCTCACTTTATATTTTGTTTCTTCTGAGAAACCTGCCGAAGCCGCGCCGCGCGCGCATGCCGCCTCCCAGTGGATGGACAGGTTGAGGCGCTTCAAGCTCGAAGGCAATACTCGCCCGGAAGCGAATGCCGAAAACGATCGCGGTTTGGTTCCCAGCTTCTTCCCCATGGAGCACTTGCTCCTGCAGTTGAAACGCTCACCGGAAAATGAGCAGGCGCTTGAAGCATACATCGCTCAACTCTCCGACCACGATTCGCCAAATTTCCATCACTGGCTCACTGCAAATCAATTCGGAGAAAGCTACGGTGTGAGCGAGGAAGACCTCAAAGCGGTGACGGACTGGTTGCAATCGGAAGGTTTTAGGGTGAATGTGATTTATCCGAGCCGCATGGTCATAGACTTCTCCGGCATGGCGAGCCAGGTGCGCGCGGCCTTCCAAACGGAGATTCATTACCTGGACATTCTGGGCGCGAAGCACATCGCCAATATGAGCGATCCTCAGATCCCGGCCGCACTCTCTTCCATTGTGGCCGGCATCGTCACTCTGCACGATTTCTTGCCACACCCCATGTACAAGCCCCGCAGCGAATATACATTTGCTTCCGGCAGCACAACCAAGCATGCGGTTGTGCCGGGGGACTTGGCGACCATTTACGGCCTTTCCCCGCTCTTTGGCCTCGGTTACTCGGGCCAGGGCCAGACGATAGTCGTGATCGAAGATACGAACGTGTACAACCCGTCGAATTCGAATCCGCCTTCCGATTGGGCCACTTTCCGCTCGACCTTTGGCCTTTCCAGCTACACCGCGGGCTCCTTCACCCAAGTCAACCCGGCGCCTCCGACCGGCGCCAACAATTGCAGCAATCCGGGCCACAACGGCGACGATGGTGAGGCCATCCTGGACGCGGAATACTCCAGTGCCGCCGCGCCGAGCGCGGCCATCGTGCTGGCCTCCTGCGCGGATACCAGTAATACTTTCGGCGGCCTGATTGCTCTCCAGAACCTCCTCAATGAATCCTCTAAGCCGCCAGCCATCATCAGCATCAGCTACGGTGAATGCGAGGCCGAGAACGGTGCGGCATCCAATGCGGCGTACAATTCGGCCTATCAACAGGCCGTGGTCGAAGGAGTCTCCGTCTTCGTGTCCTCGGGTGATGAAGGCGCGGTGAGTTGCGACGCCAACCAAACGCGCGGCACGCACGGGATCGGCGTGAGCGGGTTCGCCTCCACTCCGTACAACGTGGCCGTAGGCGGTACAGATTTTGAGGACACTTTTCTCAATCTTACCGGCACGTACTGGAATTCGGCCAACGGCTCCGATTACTCCTCCGCAAAATTTTATATTCCGGAGATTCCGTGGAACGATTCGTGCGCGAGCGTGCTAATCAGCACGTATAAAGGCTATGCGACAACCTACGGTTCCACCGGGTTCTGCAATAGCGGCACGGGCAGCAGTTTCCGGACCACGGTCTCTGGAAGCGGCGGCCCGAGCGGCTGCGCCACCGGGGCGCCCGCCGTCACAGGGGTTGTCGGGGGAACCTGTGCGGGATACGCCAAGCCATCCTGGCAATCCATGCTCGGAAATCCGAGCGATGGCGTTCGCGATATCCCGGACGTGTCTCTGTTCGCCGCGAACGGCGTCTGGGGGCATTACTACGTCTTTTGTTGGTCGGACACGGGCCATGGCGGCACTGCCTGCACGGGCGCTCCGAGCACGTGGTCCGGCGCGGGTGGAACTTCGTTTTCGTCGCCCATCCTGGCGGGCATCCAAGCCCTCGTGAACCAGAAATGGAACAGTCGTCAGGGCAATCCCAACCCTGTTTATTACCAGATTGCTGTCTCCCAATACGAAACCATTTTCGCGCCCGGCTCCTGCTATTCGAACAATCCCCCGCCGCGACGCGGCCTTACCAGCGCGTGCGTTTTTCATGATGTGACCGAGGGCGATATGGACGTGAACTGCGTGGGACTGTCATCAGGCTTCACTACGACCTTATACAATTGCTACATGCCATCGGGATCGAACGGCGTGCTCTCGACAAGCAATAGCGCGTACGATCCGGCATACGGCACGACGGCCGGCTGGGATTTCGCCACGGGCATCGGGACGGTGAACGCGTACTTCCTGGTCTTTAACTCTGCCTGGGCGCCTTAGTTCGAAGACATTGAGCGATGCGGGCGGCGCGATTTTGCGGTGTTTTGTGGGGCAGGATTTAGCGCGGGAAGGGGCGTAAAATCTGCAGCAAGTGCGTTAGGTACTAAGGGTATAAATGGGGCCTTAAATGGGCTTAAAATGCAGGAAATGATGCGAATTGGGCGCTTAAATGAGGCAAACGCGGTTAGACACTAACTTTTACGTCCCGATGCGCCCGCCAGCGTTGACACGTAGTCACCACCTCTTATAACTTCTGGGGTCACACATCCACTGCTCCACGCCATCGGAAGGGGTCTGATGATGTTTGAGCAGGCTTTCAAAAACATAGACGACATCCTGCGGAAAGAAGCGGGCTGCACGACGGAGCTCGACTATACCGAGCAGACCTCCTGGCTGCTCTTCCTTAAATATCTCGACGCGCTGGAGCAGGACAAAGCGGTTGAAGCTGCGCTGCACGGGAAGAGATACTCCTTCATCCTCGACAGGCCCTACCGATGGGAGGAATGGGCCGCTCCCAAAAACAAGGCCGGCGAGATTGACCGCAACAAGGCAAAGACTGGCGATGATCTGAGCGACTTCGTCACCGGGAAACTCTTCCCCTATCTCCACGGATTCAAGCAGAAGGCCGGCGAGTCAAACACCATCGAATACAAAATCGGCGAAATCTTCGGCGAGATCAAAAACAAAATCTCCAGCGGCTATAACCTGCGCGAAATCATCGACCAGATGGATGGGCTGGAATTCCGCTCGCAGACTGAAAAGCACGAGCTGAGCCACCTCTACGAAGCCAAAATTAGGAATATGGGCAATGCCGGGCGCAACGGCGGAGAGTATTACACTCCGCGGCCGCTGATTCGCGCCATCGTGCAGGTCGTCCAGCCCAAAATTGGCGAGCGCATTTACGACGGTGCATGCGGCTCGGCGGGATTCTTGTGCGAGTCCTTCGATTACCTGAAATCCGGCAACGGCAATTTCCCTATTGGGGAGAAGCCAAGCGCCAATCAGGAGATTGGCGTTCCCAGGGGCGCTCCCAGACTCAGCACCAAGGACTTCAAGACCCTTCAGGAGCGCACCTTCTACGGCAAGGAAAAGAAGTCGCTCGCCTACGTGATCGCGATTATGAACATGATCCTGCACGGCATCGAAGCGCCGAACATCATCCATACGAATACGCTCACGGAAAACTTGGCAGACATTCAGGAAAAGGACCGCTACGACGTCGTGATGGCCAATCCGCCCTTCGGCGGCAAGGAACGCAAGGAGGTGCAGCAGAATTTCCCCATCCGCACGGGCGAGACGGCCTTCCTGTTCCTCGAGCACTTCATCAAAATCCTCAAGGCCGGTGGGCGCGGCGGCATCGTTATCAAGAACACTTTTCTCTCCAATACGGACAATGCTTCCGTTAGCCTCCGAAAAACACTGCTCGAAAGCTGCAACCTGCATACCGTCCTTGATTGCCCCGGCGGCACCTTTCAGGGCGCGGGCGTGAAGACCGTCGTGCTCTTTTTTGAGAAGGGAACGAAGACCCGCAGGATTTGGTTCTATCAACTTGATCCCGGACGCAACCTCGGCAAAACCAACCCGCTCAATGACGCCGACCTCGCCGAATTCGTCAAATTGCAAAAAACTCTCGCCGATTCGCCTAAATCCTGGACTGTAGATGCCAAGACGATCGATCCGAAGACCTTCGACCTCTCCGTGAAGAATCCAAATGGCGGCGAGGCCATCACGCACCGCAGCCCGCAGGACATCATGGCTGAAATCGCCGCGCTGGATGCCGAGAGCGCCGAGGTACTGCAAACCATCAAGAGGCTACTGTGAGAAATGGTTGGCAGACTGGAACCTTAGGCGAGGTCTGTGAAATCGTAAACGGCGGTACGCCGAAGACAGGCGTCGCCGAATATTGGGGCGATGCGCACCTTTGGATCACTCCGGCGGAAATGGGGAAACGCGTCAATCCATACGTGCATGAAACAGAACGCAAGATCACAGACCTGGGGTTACAAAATAGCTCGGCGACGATCCTGCCACCGAACTCGGTCATCCTTTCCTCGCGGGCCCCGATTGGGCACTTGGTCATAAACACTGAGCCGATGGCTACAAATCAGGGCTGCAAGGGCCTGGTCCCTGGAGGCCACCTTCAATCGAAATTTCTCTATTACTATCTGACGAGTATTGTGGATTTTCTGAACTCTCTTGGAACCGGGGCCACCTTCAAAGAGCTTTCGGGCTCAAAGCTGAAGGAAGTCCAAATCTCTTTCCCCCTGCCCGCCGAGCAGCGGCGCATCGTTGGCATCCTCGACAAAGCGTTTGACGGCATCGCCACCGCCAAAACTAACGCCGAAAAGAACCTCCAAAACGCCCGCGCCCTGTTTGAGAGCCACCTGGATGCCGTCTTCTCCCAGTGCGGCGATGGATGGACTTCATGCCGTCTCGCAGAGTGCCTAGACCTAATCACGTACGGCTTCACAAATCCAATGCCAACCGCACAAACGGGGCCGTACATGGTTACGGCAAGGAACGTTGTCGACGGCGGAATTGACTACATTGGCGCTCGTCGCACCTCGCAAGAGGCCTTCGTTAAGCTGCTGACGGACAAGAGCCGTCCGAGGGCCGGCGACGTTCTCCTTACGAAGGATGGGACACTCGGACGACTCGCAGTGGTTGAGAGGGCGGATCTATGCATAAATCAATCCGTCGCGCTGCTTCGGCCGAATGATCGAATGGATCCTCACTTCATGAGGCATCTTCTGAGTAGTCGAACCTATCAGCACCGTATGGTAGCGGACGCTGATGGGGCAACAATTAAGCACATCTACATCACTCGCGTTGACAAAATGGATGTGGCGTTTCCACCTACAGTAATTGACCAGCAGCGAATAGTCGGCAAGATTGAAGAAGTTAAAACCGTCACGCGGCGTCTCGAATCAACATATCAGCAAAAGCTCGCCGCGCTTGAAGACTTGAAAAAATCGCTGCTGCACGGGGCATTCAGTGGCCGGCTCTAACCTCGGGAACACCACCTCTGCTTCATCACGCGGGGTGGGCGGGATGAAGCTTCCGATTGGAGGGGGACAAGGCGCCATTCGGGAGAATGGCGCTCCCAGGAAGGGCCAACCCGCCAATCAGAAGATTGGCGCTCCCAGGAACCTCCCCAGGGACACCCCCAGGGTGTGGCATAGCCGGGGATATTTGCCGCACTTTGAGAGTGCCGAGGTGGTGCAGCATGTGACGTTTCATTTGGCTGACAGCTTGCCGCAAACGGTCCTGCGAAGATTGGAAGCTGAACTGAAGACTCTCCCCGCCGCGAAGCGGGATGCCGAACGCCGCAAGCGGTTGGACGCGTGGATGGACGCTGGTCATGGGTCGTGCGTCCTGCTCAAGCCAGGCATTGCAGACATGGTGCAGGGATCGTTGCTGGCCTTTGATTCGCAGCGTTACCGGCTGCTGGAGTGGGTCGTGATGCCGAATCACGTGCATGTCCTTTTCCAACCAATGAATGGATGGACAGTAGCGAAGATCGTAGCTTCGTGGAAGAAGTTCACGGGCCGAAAGATTTGCGATGAACTGCGAAGAGCCAATCAGGAGATTCATCCCGCTGACCTCGCGGGATGGGGCAGAGGGGGCGTTCCCAGGGGAGACCGGAAAAGAGCCAATCGGGAGATTGGCGTTCCCAGGGGAGACCGGAAAAGAGCCAATCGGGAGATTGGCGTTCCCAGGGGCGTTCCCAGGGGTGGTCCCCGGAGCGCTGCTGTGTGGCACCGGGAATATTGGGATCGTTATATCCGCGATCGGCGGCACTTCGACCGAGCGGCTGAGTATATCCACCAGAATCCGGTAAAGGCGGGCTTGGTCGTTACCGCCGAGACGTGGCCTTGGTGCAGTGCGTATAAGGGCGCCAATCGGGAGATTGGCGTTCCCAGGAACCACAAAACATGAACGAAGCCGAAACCAGAGCCGAGTACATTGACCCTGCACTGAAGGACGCGGGCTGGGGCGTGGCGGAAGGCAGCCGCATTCTGCGGGAATACTCCGTCACGCTGGGGCGGATAGAGGGGTTCGGACGCCGCGCCAAACCGCTCATCGCGGATTATGTGCTGGTCTATCGCAACACGAAGCTCGCTGTAGTTGAGGCTAAGGCATTTGGAGAATCGCTCACAGAAGGGCTGGCGCAGGCAAAGAATTACGCCGAGAAGATAGGCGTTCGGCACGCGTACTCAACCAACGGCCAGGGCGTCTACGGCGTGGACATGGATACCGGCAAGGAAGGCGTCGTGGCCTGCTACCCTTCGCCGGAAGAGCTCTGGAAAAAAACCTTTGCCAAAGAAAACGCCTGGCGGGACCGCTTCGCCGATGTGCCCTTTGAAGACAAAGGCGGCTTCTATCAGGGACGCTACTATCAGGATCTGGCGATTGAACGGGTGATGGAGGCCATCGCCGCGGGGAAATCGCGCATCCTGCTGACGCTGGCGACTGGCACGGGTAAGACGTTCATCGCCTTTCAAATTGCCTGGAAACTTTTTTATAGTCGCTGGAATTTGAGCCGCGAGCCCGCGCGCCGCCCCCGAATTTTATTTCTTGCCGATCGCAATATCCTGGCGGACCAAGCGTACAACGCTTTCTCTCCTTTTCCGGAGGATGCGTTGGCACGGATCGAGCCGGACGAGATTCGCAAGAAAGGCAGGGTCCCGAAAAACGCGAACCTCTTTTTTACGATTTTTCAGACGTTCATGAGCGGGCCGGCGGCGGACGGCGCCAATCGGGAGATTCATCCCGCTGACCTCGCGGGATGGGGCAGAGGGGGCGTTCCTGGGGAAGGCCGGAAAAGCGCCCATCAGGAGATTGGCGTTCCCAGGGGGCCGTCGCCCTACTTCGGGGAGTATCCGCCGGACTTTTTCGACTTCATCGTGATTGACGAATGCCATCGCGGCGGCGCAAATGATGAGAGCAACTGGCGCGGCATCCTCGACTACTTCGCGCCTGCTGTCCAGCTTGGCCTGACGGCCACGCCCAAGCGCAAAGACAACGTGGACACCTACGCGTACTTCGGCGATCCGGTCTTTATCTACTCGCTCAAAGAAGGAATCAACGACGGGTTCCTCACACCGTTCAAGGTGAAGCAGATTTCCACGACGCTCGATGAGTATGTCTACACACCGGACGACAAACTAATCGAAGGCGAAATCGAAACTGGAAAACTCTACACGGAGCCGGACTTCAACAAGATCATCGAGATCAAGGAACGCGAAGCGCATCGCGTGAAGCTCTTTATGGAGCAGATCGTACAGAACGAGAAGACGCTGGTGTTCTGCGCCACGCAAGATCACGCGCTGGCGGTGCGCGACCTGATCAATCAGATGAAGACGAGCAAGGACCCGAACTATTGCCAGCGCGTGACGGCGGATGACGGCGCGCTCGGCGATCAACATCTGCGCGCTTTTCGGGACAACGAGAAGAGTATTCCCACGGTCCTGACAACGTCGCAAAAGCTCTCCACGGGAGTGGACGCTCTTAACATTCGCAATATCGTCCTGATGCGCTCAATCAATTCGATGATTGAGTTCAAGCAAATCATCGGGCGCGGCACGCGGCTCTACGATGGGAAAGACTACTTCACGATCTATGATTTCGTGAAGGCGTATCGCCATTTCAGCGATCCGGAGTGGGATGGCGAACCGCTTGAGCCGGAACCGAAGGGCGAGCCGCGGCCCAAGGGCGAACGCGTTGCGCTGGAAGCAGAGTCTGAACCTCCCGAGCGCCCGCGGCGGATTAAGGTGAAGCTCGCGGACGGCAAGGCGCGCACCATCCAGCACATGATGGTGACGACTTTTTGGCATCCGGACGGCACGCCGATGTCCGCGCAACAATTCATGGAGATGCTTTTCGGCAGGCTGCCGGATTTCTTCAAGAGCGAGGCGGAGCTGCGCGCCCTGTGGAGCGCCCCCGACACGCGGGCGAGGCTTCTGCGAGGCTTAGCCGAGAAAGGTTTCGGTGCGGAACAGATGGCCGAAATGCAAAAGATTATCAACGCGGAGAAGAGCGACCTTTTCGACGTGCTGGCGCACGTCGCCTATGCCTTGCCGACGCTGACTCGCGAGGAGCGGGCGGCCTACGCGAGGGTGGGAATCAATAGCCACTTCAATTCAAAGCAACAGGCGTTCCTTGATTTCGTGCTCTCGCACTATGTGAAAGAGGGCGTGCAGGAACTGGACCAGGAGAAGCTGACGCCGCTGCTGCGGTTGAAATATCACGACTCCATTGCGGATGCTACCGCCGATCTGGGCAGGCCGGAGGAGATTGGGAGGGTGTTCGCCGGGTTTCAAAAGTATCTGTATGAGCGGGCGGCGTGAGCGAAGCCGAAGGGCGGGGGTTACCGGGCGGCGGCTGAGCCCCCGCAAAAGAGAAGTCCGGCAAGCGGTAGGCGCGGGGCGCACTGGTCGTCACCGCTGAGACGTGGCCCTGGAGCAGCGCGTATGAAGGCGCCAATCGGGAGATTGGCGTTCCCAGGGAAAAACCATGAACGAAGCCGAAACTAGAGCCGAGCACATAGACCCCGCCCTGAAGGAGGCGGGGTGGGGCTCTGTTTACGGCACGACTAAAGTCATGCCCTGACACGAATCACGGCGCAGCTGGGTTCCCTTCACGTTGGTTCAGGGCAGGCAGAATGACGGCGTGGAGACGAGTGGGCGGGGCGGAATGACAGGCTTGCCTGAATTGGCGAGGCGTGACATTCTTCACCGATATGCAATTCCTTTCTCGTTTCGCAGTGATTCTTGCGGTGGGCGTGGCGCTGACGTGTGCCGCGCCGGCGTCGGGGCAGGCGGCGACGGGCGCAAAGGGCGGCGTGGCGGACGATTGGAGCCACCATCGCCTGATTTTTTCGAATCCGGGCACGGCTGAGGATGCCGTCCGGAATGGATGGTACGGACAGTGGCTCAAAATCGTGAATGATCCGCGATACCAACTGCAGGAACGGAAGCGAAGCTACCGGCCCATGGGCGCACCGGGCACGGCGTGGAAAGGATTTGGGGGCTTGCCGGGTTGGGGCGCGGACGGTGAAAATGGCGCGCCGGGAGCGGTTGATCCGGTTGACCCGAAGCACCTGCCGCGCGGACTTGTAAAGGCTCCTTCGACGCGTCGCTGGCTCCTGCTATTCGAGCGCGGACGCCGGCCGACGTCACAACGCGTCCACGCGGACTGGAGCGAGAATATGGGCAGCGGGGCGACGGCGGGGCTGGGCGTTTATCCCGCGAAGTTTTCGTTCACCACCACGAGCGCGAACTGCGCCTCGGCGGCCACGCCGGATTATGTGGCTTACAACACGGGCCTCGTGGGATCGTCCGGGCAAGCGAGCATCATGGCGTACGACAATCTTTATAGCGGCTGCGCCGGCGGCGGCGCGGGGCCTTCGGTCTATTGGGCGTACAACACGAACGGCGGCGCGGTGACGACATCCGTGGTGCTCGCGCTCGATGGGTCGCAGCTGGCGTTCGCGCAGAACACGGGAGGCGTGGCGAGCCTGGTGGCGCTGAAGTGGGCGGCGTCGGGGAGCGAGTCCGCCGGCAGCCCGGATTCGTTGTCCGTTACGCCCGCGGGATCGTATCTGGGATGCAGCGCGCCGTGCATGACCAGCCTGACATTTTCCGGAGGCGCGAACGACAGCGGGTCGGCGCCTTTCTACGACTACAGCTCGGACACGCTTTATGTCGGCGACGACAGCGGCAAGCTGCACAAATTCACGGGAGTTTTCAATGGAACTCCCACGGAGGCGGGAAGTCCGTGGCCCGTGACGGTGAGCGCCGCGGCGCTCAATGGCCCGGTGTACGATTCCGGCTCCGGAAATATTCTCGTGGGCGACTATCTGCTGAACCAAGGTTCGACGTGCGCGTCGGTGGCAAACCCGTGCGGATATTTTTATGCGGTGAATGCGTCGTCGGGCGCGGTGGTGGGGACGTCGCACCAGCTGGACTATGTCTTCGGGATAGTGGAGAGCCCCGTGGTGGACTCCGCGGCGGGGATGGCTTACGTGTTCGTGGGAGCGGATGGAGAGATCGGAAAGCCTTCGGCTTGCGGATCGGAGGCTCCGTGCAGCGGCGTGTTTCAATTTCCCGTGAATTTCGCGAACGGCAGCAGCGGCACGGAGGCCACGGTGGGACCGGGATATTCGTTTCTACTGGCCGGGTCATTCGATGAGGCATATCTCACATCGGCTCCCGGAAGCCCGTCGGGACACATGTACGTGGTGGGCGACACGGGCGCGGCCAACAATACTTTGTATCAGGTGACGATCCATTCGAACGTGATGAACACCGCCTCGACGGCAGGGCCCGTGGTGAGTGAGAACTATTTCAATGGCTTCATGGCGGCAGGCCTGGGCGTGACAGAATTTGAAAACAGCGGGCATGACTATATTTTCCTGAGCGTGCTCAGCTACGGCGCGCCGGCCGCATGCAGTTCGACGCTGGCGAACGGGTGCGTGATGGGGTTTGACGTGACGAGCGGCTCGATTAGCGCGAGCACAGCGCCTACGGCAGCGACGACGGAGGCCGGAGGGACAAGCTCGATTATTATTGATAACTCGGCGGCACTCGCCGGCGCGTCGAATATTTATTTCACGCCGCTCGCGGACCAGTTGTGCGCCACGTCCGGGACAATCGGCGGATGCGCGATTCAGACGCTGCAGTCCGCGCCGTAGCAGGGGCTGCGGTGATATGGCCGCCGTTTGGTGAACAAGGGGTACCGTTGACTCGCGCGGAAGGGGAGACTATATTGGATGGAGAGTCTCGATTGAGCGAGATGATCGAGCGAGACAACTGAGCCGGGAAATTGAGCTAGAAAATTGAGGTACCCCAAGGGAAGCATCGGGGGCGAATCGGCTTCTGTAGGAAATGAAATGAACCTGCCGAACAGTCTGACCGTGCTGCGAATCTTCTTTGTTCCCGTGCTTGTTGTGGTCCTTCTGACGCGCCAGCCGAACTGGAATTTTTGGGGATTGCCGATCCACTTCGAAGTGTGGGGTGTGCTGATTCTACTGGTAGCGGCGGCCACGGACTTGATGGATGGATACGTGGCGCGGAAGCGGCGGGAGGTCACCACGCTGGGAATCCTGCTGGATCCCATCGCGGACAAACTCCTGATTTCCGCGGCGTTCATTTCGCTGGTTTCCATGGGACTGATGCCGGCGTGGATGGCGGTGATCATCATCGGGCGAGAATTCATCGTAGTGGGGCTGCGGGACATCGCGTCCACCGAAGGCGTGATTATCGCTCCGACGGCGCTGGGAAAGACGAAAATGGTGTTGCAGGTTCTGGCGGGCTGCGCGGTGATTCTGACGGCGAAGCATCCGGCGCTGAAGACGCTTGGAACGTCGCTGTTATGGCTGGTGGTGTTGAGCGCGGTGGCGTCCGCGATCCACTATTACAAACTTTTCTGGAGCCAGATCAATTTTCGCGTGCAACGGCGGCACGGCATATTGGTGGCCGGGCCGAAGGAAAAAGCGCAGGATGTGCTGAGTCCCTGAGGCTGGTTCCGCTCAGAGCACGTTCACAGCGCGCTCGCGAAGCCGGGTGGTTCGCGTGCCGCTCCCCCAAAGACGTACATGCCCGCAGCAAGCCCCACAATCTGGAAGGGTACGAACCGCGATAAGCGGATGCTGCTGGGAGTGGCGCGGCGCGCGCTCGCGCTTGCGGCGGAACGGCGCGAAACGCTGGAGGATTTGCCGGAGGGGGAAAGGTTGAGGGAGCCCGGGGGAGCGTTTGTCACGCTGCGGAGGCGCGGGCGGTTGCGCGGGTGCATCGGGCAGTTGCCATCAAAGGAAGCGCTGGTACGAGTGGTGGCTTATTGCGCCAAAGGCGCGGCGCTGGAGGACCCGCGGTTCGAGCCGGTGCGCGCGGACGAAGTGGCGGGACTGGATGTGGAAGTGAGTGTGATCTCGCCGCTCGAGGAGATGTCGCCGGAATGTATTGAACCGGGCAAGCACGGCTTGGTGATTAGCAAGGGCTGGCAGCGCGGCGTGTTGCTGCCGCAGGTGGCCGCCGAACGCGGCTGGGCGGCGGAGCGGTTTCTCGAAGAAACGTGCGCCAAGGCAGGGCTGGAGCGGGATGCCTGGAAGGACTCCGCGACGCGCATCCAGGCGTTTACAGCGGACGTTTTCAGCGAGTCGGATTTCGAGTCAAAGGACGATTGAACGGGCGGGAGCGCCCGAACAGCCGGGATTATTCAACCTCGACGTAATAACCCGCAAAGATTTCGCGAAGGCTATAGGTAATCAGCACAACCGAGGAATTCGGTCCGGTGCGCAGAACAACGCCCTCCCCTATGTTTTGGCGGGGCGTGTTCGTCCAGTTCCATTTGCTGGGCGAACTGCCGAGGCCTACAGTAGGTCCCCAGGGACCTTCGATGTCGAAGGCGTAGCGGGGGCTTTGGTATGCGTTTTCGTGCTGGTCCGAGGTGTAGCGGAAGATGCGGAAATAATCACCGACGTTCACACCCTGCTTGGAGCCGAGATTGACGTAGACGATATCGTTATTGCCGAATGCCTGCTGAAACCTCGGTCCGGTAATAATCATGGCGAGAGTTTTGCCGGTCGGCAGGGCGAAGGGATCAAAATTCGTTTCGGGCTTGAGGGGCGGCTGGGGGCGCTCGACAAAAGGCAGAACAATATCTCCGCGTTGGACGAAGTCGCAAGCTCGGTCAATGCGCGCGATGGAGAGATCGGGACGCACGGAGACTACTGTCACGCGGGCCTGGTCCTGCCACACGGTTCCCATCTTGCCGAGCATGTAGTATTGCCACCTCGACCAGTCCTCATGCACGGTGTCCGTCTCAGGACGAATCACGGAGAAAACATCGCCGACTTTCACACCCTGTTTGGAGCCTTTGTTTATGTAGAGGATGTCGCCTTGATCAAAAGTGGCTCGATATTCGGATTGCTCGCCCGAAATAACATACGTATCGCGTGAAACATGTTCGGAAGTAACGATACCGGCGCAATAGATGTTGCCTGGGAATGGAGCGTGAGGGGCTGTTTGGGCCGAGGCGGCTCCGGCAGATAGTCCTAGAACTAGGCCAATAAGAAGAAATTTCGTACGCATAGTACTCGCTCCTTTGGATTTCCGGCGCCCGTGCGGGCGCTCCCCATGAGGCGACCGTAGCAGACGGGTCTGGGAGCGTCAAGACAATGGTCCGGTGGGCTTTACACATTGTGCACCGCATGGTAGAAGCGAAGGCTCGGCCTGTTCGCCGGCGTGCTTGAGTCACGCGGCGGGAGGCCGGAAGAGCATGGAAATACACTATGTTAGGACGAGATAAAATCTGCGCCGTGGTGGCTGCGGCAAAGTCGCAAGCCATGCATCGGCAGCTCGCGCGGGCGCTTCGGGAGACGCGAACGGCTGAGTTGCGGCTTGACTGGCTTGCGGACGACCAGGAGATTACCCGGTTCCTCAAGCGGCTGGCGGACACAAGGCTGCGGGCGGGGGCGACTCTAATCGCAACGTGCCGGCGACGCGAGGCGGGCGGACGGTATCGCGGGAGCATCGCCAAGCAACTGGTGCACTTGAGCGAGGCGGTTCGCGCGGGTTGCGCATGGTACGACCTGGAAATCGAGAGCGCCTCGAAGTGTCCGCCGGAACTGCTGGATGTGCTGCTGGGGGAAGGGCGCGAACTGAGGTCCGCGCATTTCTTTCAGGGCATGCCGAGGAATCTGAAGCGTGTGGTTGCCGAACTTGAGCGCGGGCGGCCTGACGCCATCAAGGTGGCAGCGCAATGCGATTCCCTGGCGGATAGCCTGAAGGTGGCGCGCCTGAGCCGAACGCGGCGAAACGTCGTGGCCATACCCATGGGCGAGGTGGGGCTTCCCGTGAGATTTCTGATGTTGCGGGAGCGCGGGGGGGTTGCGTATGCGCCCGTGGAAAATACGACGGCGCCCGGACAGATATCGCTGGAAGAAATGAAGAATCTGTATCGCGCGGATCATTTTGACGGGCGAACGGGAGTCTATGGCGTCATCGGAGATCCCATTGGGCACTCCTTATCGCCGCAAATGCAGAACGCGGCATTCGAGGCGCGGCGGATCAACGCCGTGTATTTACCATTTCTGGTTCATGACCTCGGCGACTTTCTCGGCGCGGTCGAGGAGCTGCGAATCCGGGGCTTCAGCGTGACGATACCGCACAAGGAGCGCATCCTGCGGCATCTCGACGGCTGCGATCCGCTGGCCGCGAAGATTGGGGCGGTGAATACGGTGGTTGTGCGCGGCGGCGGAAAGCTTTACGGATACAATACAGACTACGTGAGCGTGCTGCGGGCGCTCGAACCGCGCATCCCGCTGCGAGGCAGCCGCGTGCTGATCGTAGGCGCGGGAGGAGCGGCGCGGGCCGTGGCGTTTGCACTGGCGGAGGCGGGCGCTACCGTCTGCATCTTTGCGCGCAGGCGCGAAAAAGCAAAATCGCTGGCGCGGGCCGCGGGCGGAGAAGCCGTCGCGCGGAATCAATTGCGCCGCGAATATTTCGACGCGATCGTGAACGCGACGCCGGTGGGAATGCATCCAAACGTAGGGCGGTCGCCGCTCGAAGCGCGCGAATTGAACTGCCGGCTGGTGTTCGACACCATTTACCGGCCGCGCGCAACGAAGCTGTTGCAACTGGCGGCGCGGCGCGGCATCGAAACAATCTCCGGCGACGAAATGTTCATTGCGCAAGGCGCGGCGCAGTGGGAAATCTGGACCGGTGAGCGCGCGCCGGTGGAAGCGATGCGCCGCGCGGTGGTTCGTGCGCTGAAGCGCGAGGAAAAGGGACGATGATCGAGCCTGATTTCAAAACGTTCGCACGGCTGGCGCGGCAGGGAAATCTTGTCCCCGTGTATGAGACGTACACGGCGGACCTGCTGACGCCCGTGGGCGCGTATCTTCGCATTGCGCGCAGGGCGAAATATTCCTTTCTGCTTGAAAGCGTCGAAGGCGGAGAGAATATCGCGCGCTACACGTTCGCGGGAGCGAATCCGGAGGAGGTGTTCCGGGCGCGCGGTCGAGTGTGTACGGTCGAGAGAGGCGGCAAGCAAGTGCAATTCGAGGAGAACCCGGTCGAACAATTGCGGCGCATGACCGCGCGGTACCATCCGGTGCGAGTGCCGGGGCTGCCCCCGCTGATTGCCGGCGCGATCGGATATTTTGCCTACGACATGGTGCGGCTGATGGAGCGCATCCCGGCAACCGGCCGCGACGATATGGGCCTGGACGATTGCGTGATGATGTTCTACCTGGGACTTCTGGCGTTCGACCACGTGCAACACCGTGTGTGGATCATCCGCAACGTGTTCACGGAGGGCAAGGGCAGCCTGCGCGAGAAATACGATGCGGCGGTGCGCGAAATCCGGCGCACGCGGCGAATGATCGAGGGAGCTTTGCCACCGCAGCGGCGCGCGCGGCGGAGCGGTGCGCTGCGCGTCGAATCGAATATGACGAAACCGCGATTCACCGGCGCCGTGCGCAAAGCGAAGAGCTATATTCGCGCGGGCGACGTGTTTCAGGTGGTGGTGAGCCAGCGATTTTCGGCGCGGACGAGCGCCGATCCCTTCGAGATTTATCGCGCACTGCGCGTGGTGAACCCTTCGCCGTATCTTTATTTTTTGAAGCTCGGCGATGTTTCCGTGGTGGGCAGCTCGCCCGAAATGCTCGTGAAGGTGCAGGGACGGAACGCGTTCTACCGGCCGCTGGCGGGAACGCTGCCGCGCGGGAAGGATGAAAAAGAAGATCGCGAATTCGAAGCGCGGCTGCTGGCCGATCCCAAGGAGCGCGCCGAGCACATCATGCTCGTGGACCTGGGGCGAAACGATCTGGGCCGCGTGTGCGAGTACGGCTCGGTGGAGGCGGAGCGGCTGATGTTCGTGGAGCGCTATTCGCACGTGATGCATATCGCGTCGATGCTGCGGGGGCAGCTGCGCAAAGATGTGGATTGCTTCGATGCCTTGATGGCCTGTTTTCCGGCGGGCACGCTTTCGGGCGCGCCCAAGGTGCGCGCGATGGAAATTATTGACGAGCTGGAGCCCACGCGGCGCGGAATTTATGCGGGCGCGATTTTGTATCTCGATTTTTCCGGCAATCTCGATTCCTGCATCGGGCTGCGCACGCTGGTGGCAAAGGGCGGACGCGCATACGTGCAAGCGGGCGCGGGGATCGTTGCCGACTCCGTGCCGGAGCGCGAATATCAGGAATCGGTGAACAAGGCTCGCGCGGTAATTCGCGCGCTGGAAATCGCGCATCGCGGCGGAAGCGGGAACGGAAAATAATCATGATTCTGCTGCTCGACAACTACGACTCGTTTACATACAACCTGGCGCAGTACCTCGGGCAGATGGAGCAGGAGCTCGAAGTGCGGCGGAACGATCAGATTACGATCGAAGAGATCGAGCGGCGGCGTCCGGAGCGCATCGTAATTTCGCCGGGGCCGTGCACGCCGTGCGAAGCGGGGATCAGCGTGGAGCTGATCCAGCGGTTCGCGGGGGAAATTCCCATTCTCGGGGTATGCCTGGGACATCAGGCGATTGGCGCGGCGTTCGGCGGGCGTGTGATCCGTGCGCCGAAGGTGATGCATGGAAAAACCAGCAAGATCCATCACGACGGCAAAACGATTTTTCGCGGGCTGCCGCAAGATTTTGAGGCCACGCGTTATCATTCGCTGATCGTGGAGCGGAAGTCTCTGCCACGGACGCTGGAAATTTCCGCCGAGACCGCCGATGGGACGATCATGGGGTTGCGCCATCGGAAGCTGAAGGTGGAAGGCGTACAGTTTCATCCCGAGTCGGTGCTTACAGATGCGGGCTTCAAGCTGCTCAAGAATTTTCTGACGATTTAGCGCGGTTACGAGGCGGCGTGGCCGAGATTCTTCTCCGCCTTCGAGAAGGCGACGAGGGCTTCGAGGCGCTCGCGAGCGGCTCCGGAGTCGATGGATTGCGCGGCGAGGCGCACGCCATCGAGGAAATCGCGGGCGCGACCGGCGGCGACGAGCGCGGCGGCGGCATTGGCGAGCACGATTTCGCGGTGCGGGCCGTGGTCGCGGTAGAGCATGGTGCGTCCCAGAACCTTGTGAATGATCTCGGCGTTGTGCGCGGCGTCGCCGCCGCGAATCGCTTCGAGCGGCGCGCGACGCAGGCCGAAGTCCTCGGGCGCGACGGTGTAGCTTCGCACGGCGCCATCGCGCAATTCCGCGATATAAGTTTCGCCGGCAATGGAAATTTCATCGAGGCCGTCCGCGCCGTGAACGACAAATGCGCGCCGCACGCCCAGCTCGCCGAGAGCGCGCGCAAGAAGCTCCGTGAGGCTCGATTCATAGACGCCGACGATTTGAGCGGAAGCTCCAGCAGGATTCGTGAGCGGCCCGAGAAGATTGAAGACCGTGCGCATGCGGAGTTCGCGGCGGGCGGGCATGGCATAGCGCGTGGCGAGGTGCATGGCCGGGGCGAAAAGAAAGCCGATGCCGGTTTCCTCGATGGCGCGGCCGACGCGATCCGGCGCGAGGTCCATGCGCACGCCGAGATGCTCGAGGACGTCCGCCGAGCCGCAGCGCGAGCTGATGGAGCGATTGCCGTGCTTGGCCACGCGTACGCCCGCTCCGGCAACGACAAAAGCCGCGGCGGTGGAAACATTGAACGTGCCGGAAGCATCGCCGCCGGTGCCGCAAGTATCAATCAGGGCTTCGTCAGCGGGCAGGCCGCTGCCGGTGAAAATGGGCGCGGCGTGGCGGCGCATGGCGGTGGCAAAGCCGACCAGTTCGTCCACGGTCTCGCCCTTCATGCGCAACGCGGTGAGGATTCCGGCGATCTGAGCGTCGCTGGCGCGCCCGGAAAGAATTTCTTCCATCGCGGCTTCGGCCTCGACGCGCGACAGGTCCTCTTCGGCGACAATTTTTTCAAGCGCTTTGTGGAGCATGGTCATTGTGCGCCCCGGCCGGAAGAAGGGTGCGCCGTCGTCACTTATGGAGCCCAGGAGGAGAGAGCATCCCTTGTTCCCCTCCGCCGTTGCAGGTAAACTTTCCAGCTTCCACCTATGCAAATTCTAGCACTAATGGACATGCAATGAAGATTCACGAATATCAGGCCAAGACGATTCTCGCCAAATTCGGCGTGCCGGTGCCGCGCGGCGAAGCCGTGTTCAGCAAGGACGAAGCACGCGCGGCGTTCGAGCGGCTGGGAACGCCGGTTGCGGTGGTGAAGGCGCAAATTCACGCGGGAGGGCGCGGCAAAGCGGGAGGAGTGAAGCTGGCCAAGTCGGCTGAGGAAGCCGCGGCGCTGGCCGAGCGAATGCTGGGGATGAAGCTGGTGACGCCACAGACGGGCGAGGAGGGGCGCATCGTCCGGCGGCTACTCATCGAGGAGGGCCTCGACATCCAGCGCGAGCTTTACTTGAGCATCCTGGTGGACCGCGCGGAGGGCGCGCCGGTGTTCATGGCCAGCGCCGAGGGCGGAATGGAAATCGAGGAAGTGGCGAAGGAGCGTCCCAAAGCAATCCTGCGCGAAACGATTCACCCGGCGGAGGGCCAAGCGGCGGAGGGGTTTTCGCCGTATCACGCGCGGAAGCTCGCGTTTGGCCTGGGGCTTTCGGGCGAACCCGCGACCGCGGGAGCGCGATTTTTTCAGTCGCTCTACCGCGCGTTCATCGGAACGGACGCCGCCATGCTCGAAATCAATCCGTGCGTGGTGACGCGCGACGGGCGGCTGGTGGCGCTCGACGCGAAAGTGAGTTTCGACGACAACGCGCTCTACCGCCATCCCGAATTCAAAGAGCTGCGCGACGTGGACGAAGAAACGTCGCTCGAAGTGGAAGCCTCGAAATTCAAGCTGAACTACATCAAACTCGACGGCAACGTTGGTTGCATGGTGAACGGCGCGGGCCTGGCCATGGCCACGATGGACATCATCAAACTCGCCGGGGGAAGCCCGGCGAATTTTCTGGATGTGGGCGGAGGGGCCTCGGAAGAACAGGTGAAGAACGCGTTTCGCATCCTGCTGAGCGACGCGAATGTGAAGGCGGTATTCGTGAACATCTTCGGCGGGATTTTGCGCTGCGACGTGCTGGCGAGCGGCGTAGTGAATGCGGCGCGCGAGCTGAAGTTCAAGACGCCGGTGGTGGTGCGATTGGAAGGAACCAATGTGGTCCAAGGGCAGGAGATTTTGCGAAGTTCGGGACTCGATTTCACCGTCGCCCGTGGAATGAAAGACGGCGCCGAAAAGGCCGTGGCCTTGGCACGGAGCGCGCGATGAGCATCCTCGTCGACAAGAAGACGCGCGTGATCGTGCAGGGGTTCACGGGCCGCGAAGGCGGTTTTCATGCGCAGCAGATGCTCGATTACGGGACGAAGGTCGTCGGCGGCGTGACGCCGGGCAAGGGCGGGACGAGCCATCTGGGCGCGCCCGTTTTCGATACGGTTGCCGAAGCGGTGCGCGAGACGGACGCGAACGCGTCTGTGATTTTTGTCCCGCCACCGTTTGCCGCGGACGCGATTCTGGAGGCAGCGGACGCGGGGCTGCCGCTCGTCGTTTGCATCACGGAAGGGATTCCGACGCTGGACATGGTGCGCGTGGCCGCGGCTCTCAAAAATTCAGCGACGCGGCTGATCGGTCCGAATTGCCCGGGCATCATTTCTCCCGGCAAATGCAAAATCGGAATCATGCCCGGGGCAATTCACAAGCAGGGCCACGTGGGAGTGGTGAGCCGCAGCGGCACGCTGACCTATGAAGCAGTGGACCAGCTGACGCAGCTGGGCATCGGGCAATCCACCTGCATCGGCGTGGGAGGCGATCCCATCATCGGGACCACGTTTCTGGACGTGGTGAAGATGTTCCACGAAGATCCGGACACGCACGCGATTGTGATGATCGGCGAAATCGGCGGTAACGCCGAGGAGATCGCCGCGCAATTTATCAAGAAACATGTGAAGAAGCCCGTGGTCGGATTCATCGCCGGTCAGACGGCGCCGCCCGGACGCCGCATGGGCCACGCCGGCGCCATCATCAGCGGCGGACAAGGCACGGCCAAGGAAAAATACGCGGCGATGCGCGCCGCGGGAATTCACACCGTCGAAAGCCCGGCGGAAATCGGGCACACGGTTGCGAAGGTGCTCGCCAAGTCAAAATCGAAGAAACGAACAAAACGTTAAGAGGAGAAAACATTTGACCGTCGAAAGAACGCTGGCAATCATCAAGCCGGACGCGGTGAAGCGCGGACTAACCGGCGACATTCTGAGCCGGATTCATGCGGCGACATTTCAGATCGTGGCCATCAAGTCAGTGCGGCTTACGAAGGCCGAAGCCGAAGGCTTCTATGCCGTGCATCGCGAGAGGCCCTTTTTCGGAGAGCTGACCGATTTCATGTGCTCCGGCAAGGCCGTGGTGATGGTGCTCGAAGCCGAAAATGCGATTTCAAAATGGCGTGACACGATGGGCGCGACCGATCCCGCCAAGGCCGCCCCCGGCACGATCCGCCGCGAGCTTGGCACGAGCATCCAGTACAACTGCACGCACGGGTCGGACGCGCCGCAAACGGCAGCGTTTGAAATCGGCTATTTTTTCGCGGGGTCGGAATTGGTCTAGCCTGGCAGGCATGGAACCGCTGCGCGAACTCGGAAAGATGTTCCTGATTGTCGGCGTCGTTCTCGCCGTCGCCGGAGCGCTCCTGATGTACGGGGCGCGGCTGCCGTTGCGGCTGGGGCGCCTGCCGGGCGACATCGCCTACCGCGCGAAGGGCGTCACTTTTTATTTTCCGATCGTCACGTGCATCGTGCTGAGCTTGGCCTTTACTTTCGTTCTCTGGATTGTGAATCACCTCCGCCGCTGATCCCATGAGCCAAACCTCCTTCTTCGATCTGCAGCCCGAGCGGCACGTCTGGAAAGTCAGCGAAATTACCGGGCACATTTCCGAACTGCTCGAACGCGCGTTCCAGGACGTGTGGATCGAGGGCGAAGTGTCGAATTACCACGCAGCGCAATCGGGGCACCTCTACTTCACGCTGAAGGACGCGCGATCGCAAATCCGCTGCGTCTGTTTTCGCGACCAGGCGCGCGGGCTGAAGTTCCGTCCCGAGGACGGTTTGCATGTCACGGTGCGCGGCTCACTGGGAGTCTACGAAGTGCGCGGCGAGTATCAGGTGTATGTGAGCCATATCGAGCCGGTGGGCGCCGGCGCACTGCAGGTCGCTTTTGAGCAATTGAAGAAGCGGCTCCAGGACGAGGGATTATTCGATGAAGCGCGCAAGAAGCCTTTGCCGCTGCTGCCGCGGTGCATCGGAGTGGTGACGTCGCCGAGCGGCGCGGCCATTCGCGACATCCTGCGCGTGCTGAAGAGACGATTTGCGAACCTGCACGTGCAAATCTATCCGGTGAAGGTGCAGGGCGAGGGCGCCGCGGCGGAAATTGCCGCGGGAGTGCGGTATTTCAACCTTGCCAAATTCGCGGATGTCCTGATCGTGGCGCGCGGTGGAGGCTCGCTCGAGGATTTGTGGGCGTTCAACGAAGAGATCGTGGCGCGCGCGATAGCGGAATCGGCAATTCCGGTGATCAGCGGCGTGGGCCACGAGACGGACGTCACCATTGCGGACTTTGTCGCCGACGTGCGCGCTCCCACGCCCTCGGCTGCCGCGGAAATCGTGGTGCGTTCGCGGCAGGAATTGGAGCGACATATCGCGGCCCACGAGCGCCAGATTGTCCAGCAGCTGCGCTATCTGCTTTCGGAGCGGCGCCACCGCGTGCGCGATTTGCAGACGCACCGCGGCTTCCGGCAACTTGAGGCGCTGGTGCGGCGAAGGCATCAGCAAGTAGACGAGCTCGCGTCGTCGCTGGCCGTGGTGGTGCGTCTGCGGATGGCCACGAGCCGGCAGCGGCTCACCAGGGCCGGAGCGCAGATTTCATCATTTGATTTGCGCGGGCGCGCGAATGTGTTGCGGCGGCGGATCGAGCAGCAGCGCGGCGCGATGGGAGCGGCGCTTGAGCGCGTTGTGGCGCGGAAGCGGAGGAACTTCACCACCGCGCGGCTGCGTTTTGCGGCTCTGGACCTGCGCGCACGCTTCGGAAGGATTCGGCGAGGATTCGAGCTGCGCTCCTCCGAAATGCGTGTCCGGCTCGACCGCATATTCGTCGCCAAGCGCCGGCGGCTGGAAGCCGCCGCGCTTCAACTGCAGGAGCGGAGTCCCTTTGAGTTGCTCGAGCGCGGTTACGCGATTGCGTATGACGCCGCTGGAAAAGTGCTGCACTCGCCCGATCAAGTCGCGCTGGGGGATGACGTCTCCGTGCGTCTCGCGCGCGGGCAGCTCGACGCAACCGTGCGCCGCAAGAGCAAATTGGAATCGCCGTAGCGACGGATGGCCGCGCGAATTATTCAAACGCCCGCTGAAAACTTGTTGGGTCCCTGCTTGCTGGATAATAGGCGGTTCAATTCAAGCTTGCGCCGGTGAAGCTGATTCTGATCTTCGCCCGGAGGCAGCGCCTGTATCTTTTTTTCCAACCCAGCAAGCTCCTCGGCGATCCGCCGATTTCGCAAGGAATCGAGGCAGCTCTCCGCTTCCTCCCAAGTACGCTCCACCGACGGCTCGAAGAGAACCTCGAATAGCAAGCGGCGATCTTTTTCCTCAAGCTGTGCCGCGAGGGTTGCGGGGTCAGGCCGCCCGCCCGCATGGGAGACGAGCGCTTCGAATATTTTTTCGGTTTCGAGGCCGCGATGAAGCCCGCCGGAAACAATTTCACGCGCCAGTTTTTCCCGGAAGCCCTCGGATTCGACGAGCATCTGCATCAGCTGCCGCTCATCGGACTTGACGGGCGGCCCGAGGAGTTCGGCCTTGGGCTTCACCTCGCTGCGGCGCTCGGCGGCGGCGCGGCGCAAGGCCTCGCGCAAGACGGGTTCATCCACGCGCAATTCGGAAGCGATGCGCGTGGCCCATTCGGAGCGCAGGAGCCGGTTGGGAAGGCGCTGCACGAACGGCATCAGGAAATTGAGCGCGGCGACTTTTCCGGCGGCCGTCGAGCGGTCCATGCGCTGCGCGCGGCCGATAAGATAGTCGAGATACGGGGGCGCCTGCGCGAGTAATTTGCTGTAAGCGTCCGCGCCCTGCTCCTTCAGAAATTTGTCGGGGTCGGCGCCGCCGGGCAGCGCGAGCACGCGCACGTCGAATTCCTTTTCGAGCAGCAGCGTGAGCGAACGTTCGGTGGCCGCCTGCCCTGCGGTGTCCGGATCGTAATTCACCACCACGCGGCGCGTGAAGCGGCCGAGCAATTTGATTTGCGGCTCGGCAAGGCTGGTCCCGCAGCTTGCCACAACGTTCATGATTCCGGCGCGCGCCACGGCAATGGCGTCCATGTAGCCTTCCACCAGAATGGCGAAATCATTTTGGCGGAGCGCTTCCTTCGCGCGATCGAGGTGGTAGAGCACGCTGCTTTTTGTGTAGACCGGCGTTTCCGGCGAGTTCATGTATTTGGGCATGTCGTCGCCCATGGCGCGCCCGCCGAAGGCGATGATTTTCCCGGCGTCATTCGCGATGGGGAACATGATGCGGCGGCGGAAGCGGTCGTAGAGCCGTCCGCTCTGGTCGCGCGAAAAAAGCCCCGAGGTTTCCAGAAGCTTTTCGGGATATTTCGTTTTCAGGTGGCGCAGCAGGGCATCGCCTGAGGAGGGAGCAAACCCCAGGCCGAAACGAGTCATGGCCTCGCGGTCGAGGCCGCGATCTTCGAGATACGCCGCGGCAACCTTGCCCTCCTGCGCCCCCTGAAGCTGACGCGCAAAAAACGCCGCCGCTTCCCGGTGCATCTCGACGAGCGCTCCGCGCTGCTGATTTTCGCGCCGCTCCTCGGGAGAACGCTCGCGCGGCCTGGGAATCGGAATGCCGCATTTTTCGGCGACGGTCCGCACGGCCTCGGGAAATTCGCATTTATCCATCTGCATCACGAACTTGAAAACGTCGCCGCCCTCGTGGCAACCGAAGCAGTAGTACATCTGCTTTACGGGGTGCACGCTGAATGACGGCGTCTTTTCCTGATGGAACGGGCACAGGCCCGTGAAATTCTGTCCGGTCTTTTTCAGGCGGACGTATTCCCCGATCACGCGGACGATGTCCGCTTGCTGCTTTACCTTTTCCGCGAATGATCCCGCTTCAGCCATGTCTTTTGAAGCTCACGATTTTAACTCAGCCACGGTGATTGCCGTACCGCCACGATCCTCGGCTTCTGCGCGAATCCTTTCGACCAGCGGATGCCCGGACAAAAAGTCCGCAAGCCCGCGACGCAGCGCGCCCGTCCCGTGACCGTGGATGATCCGCACACTCGGCTTCCCGGCGAGCGCGGATTCATCCAGGAACTTGTCCACGCGGCCCGTGGCTTCTTCGACTGTACACCCGATCACGTTGATTTCCTCGGCGGCAGGCTCATCACTGGGCTGTGCGTGAACCGTAATGCCGCGTGGCTTCGCCGCAGCCACGGCGGCTGTCTTCCCCGATTTCTCGTCCCCTTCGATGGCAATAATATCTGCCAGAGGAATCTTCATCCGCAACGGCCCGGCTTCGACTTCCGCGGTGCGCCCATCGTGTCGGCGAAACACAACCGGCTGCCGAAATCCCTTCACGACGATGCGCTGCCCGGCTGAAAGCTGCTCCGGCGCGACCGGCTTTCCGGTGGACTCGATGCCAACGCCCAGGTCCGCTTGGGACGCGGCGAGCGTTTCGACAATAGCCGCATCGGCGTCCGCGCGAGCTTCGGAGGCAATCTTCCCCATGCGGCGCCCGGACTGCTTTTCGATCTGCGCGCGCAGCGCACGATCCTTAATATCGGCGCCGAGACTTGCGACTTCGCTTTCGAGGCGCTTCTGCGTCGCGAGGAAATTCTTTTCGAGTTCGGCGATGCGCGCTTTCTGCCGCTCGACCCATTCGGTCTGAAGCGCGCGACGGTCCATTTGAAGTTGCGCGAGCTCTTCGCGGGCCTGCCGCGCCAGCCCTTCCATTTCGTCGCGGCTGCGGTGGAGATAGGTGATCAAGTCGCGGGCCTCGCGCGATTCGGGAGCGAGGCTGGCGAGGGCGCGATCCACGACGGGCGCGGGAAGGCCGAGCCGCCGCGCGATTTCGATCCCGCTGGAAGTGCCCGGCACGCCGACGAGCAGCCGGTACGTGGGCCGCAAATTCGCTTCATCGAACTCCATCGCCGCGTTGATGATTCCGGGCGTCGTCGAAGCGTAGGATTTCAGGCGATCGTGGTGCGTGGTTGCCAGCGTCAGCGCGCGGCGCGCGCGAAACTCCTCGAGCAGCGCTACGGCCAGTGCCGCGCCTTCCTCCGGCGCGGTGCCCGTGCCCATTTCATCCACGAGGATCAGCGAACGCTCCGTGGCGGCTTCGAGCATGGACTTCAAGTTCAGCATGTGCGCTGAAAACGTGGAAAGATCCGCGGCGATGGATTGTTCGTCGCCAATGTCCGCAAGCACGCGGTCGAATACCGGCAATTCGGCGCGCTCGGCCGCCACCGGGATTCCCGATTGCGCGGAGAGCGCCGCGAGGCCCGTGGTCTTAAGAGCGACCGTTTTGCCGCCCGTATTGGGCCCGCTGATCACCATCACAGTCCCCGCCTTGCCGGAATTCTCGTTTTCATCGCCGCCAAGCGTGAGCGTTAGCGGCACGGCTTTGCGTCCCTTGGGCCGCAGCGCGGCTTCCAGGACGGGATTCCGCGCCGCTTCCAGGCGCAGAAAAGTCGCCGTCCCAAACTTTGGGGCAACACAGTCGAATTCGCGCGCGAAGCGTGCTCGCGCGAAAACCGAATCGAGATGGGCAATGGCTGCGGCAGCCGCTTCGAGCGGCGCAAGGCTCGAGCGCAGCCGCTCGGTGAGCTCCGTGAGGATGCGCGCAATCTCAACGGTTTCGTCCTCGCCAAGCTGGACGAGCCGGTTATTCAGATCAATGGCTTCGAGTGGCTCGACAAAAATCGTTTGACCCGTGGCGCTCGCGCCGTGGACGACTCCCGGCACGGCGCGCCGTTCCGCGGCTCGCACGGGAATCACGAAGCGGTCGTTTCGCAGCGTGATGTAGTCTTCGCCGCGCTTTTCGCCGGGAGTCTCTCCGCGCGCGCGCTGGATGCCTTCGAGCGAGCGCCGGATTTTCTCGCGCGACTGCGCGATGCTGCCGCGGATGCGCTTCAGCTGCGGCGAAGCATCGTCGCTGATTTCCCCATTGGGAAGCACGGCATGGCGAATGGCGCTCGATAGCGGCCGAAAATCCGGGAGTGAGGCGGCGCGTTCGGCAAGGAGGGGAAACTTCGGAGCGTCCTCGCGAAATGTCTGCCGGACGGATGTGACGGTCTCGGCGAGCGAAGCGGCGTCGAGCAACTCGGCGCTCGAAAGCACCGAGCCGGGAATCGCGAGGCGCGCGAGCCATGGTTCGGGGTCGGCAAGCGAGCCGAAGCCGAGTTCGGCGCCGCCGCGCAGCCAGCCGACTGCCTCGCTCACGTGCGCGAATTCCATATCGAGCGCCACAGCGTTCTGTTGCGGGGCAAGCGCCTGAATTGCGCGCTGGCCGAGCGCGCAGGTCGCAAATCCGCCGACGATGTCCTTCAACCGCCCGAATTCGAGAAGCTCTTCCGCTGGACGCGACACAAATACCTCAAAGTAAAATTTAGCCCGCGTCATCAGACCCGGGGCTTTTCCGCCAGGCGCGCCGCAAGATACTTAGCGGCATCGGCAGCGGAGGATGCGGCATATACCATCGGCTCACGCCTCTCGCTCCAGCGCGACTCGTGCGCGAGCTCGGCTTCGCGGACGCGCGCAATCACGGGCTGCCAAAAATCGCCGAGCACCACGAGCGGCCTTCGCGCCATGGCACCTTTGTTGAGCATCTCCCACACAACCGCAAGCTCCACCAGCGTTCCGGTGCCACCGCGGCATGCAACGTAGCCGCGGCCGCGCTTAACCAATTCGAACAGGCGCTCCTGCCATGTCTTCACGCGGATTTCTTCGTCCACCCACTGGTTCGCGCGGGCGCGGAAGAATTTTGCGGTGACGGCGAGCGTGCGGCCTCCGGCTTCTTTTGCGCCACGCGAGACCGCTTCCATTACGCCGCCGTAACCGCCGCTGCAGACGACAAGCCCCTTGGCGGCCAGCGCTGCCCCAAGCGCCTGAGCTTCGGCGTAATGCGGATCGCCGGTGCGCGGCCGCGAACTGCCAAACACGGTGACAATCGCCGGATGCGATTTCATTTTTTCTTCATGGCATGCGGCTCGGCGCCGAGCGTCTCGACCATGGCCGTGGCAATCGCATCGAGCGCGGTCGTGGCGTCAGGCCCATGCTGGCGATTGTTATTGCCGAAAATCGCGAACACCAAGGACTCGCCGCTTTCTGAGGTCGCATAACCGGAAAGGGCGTGTGCATCTTCGTGCGAGCCCGTCTTGGCCTCGATGCGGCCCCACGCGGGCGTATCCTTCATGCGATCTTGGAGCGTGCCGTTTACGCCGGCCACGGGCAGCGTCGAAAGAAAGCCCGAGCCCCAGGGCTGTCGCGCGGCGTATTCCAGCAGTGCGACCACGGCTCGCGGCGTCACAAGGTCGTCACGGGAAAGCCCCGAGCCATCCGAGAGTACGACGTCGCCATCGGCGATTCCCGCGGCAGCGAGAAAATCGCGTTCCACCTTGAGCCCGGCCGCGGTGGAACCCAGGCCGCTTTTCTCGCGCCCCACGGTTCGCAAGAGCAATTCCGCATGCAGATTTTGGCTGATTTTGTTGGTCATGCGGATGCACTCAATGAGTGGCGGCGAAAGATGCTCCGCGAGAACCGCCGCAACCGGCGCGGGCGGCGGCGATGCCGGCGGCCCGGTCGATGGGAAGACCGGCTCGCCTGCAGCCGTCGTTTCAGGCGGCGAAGCGTGCTGCGCGACCGTGCTGCCCGTGACGCGCACCCCGCGCGCCTCGAGCAATTGCTTGAGCACAAGCGCGGCCGTTTCCGCAGGCTGGGTCATGGCGAATTCGAGCTGCACGGGCGCGTGGCCGAGCGGAATCGAACCACGCACCAGAATGAAATCCACTCCCGGCTGGCGCACAACCGCGAAGGCCGGGGCGCTGCCAGGCGAACTTGTGGTGATTTCCGAGCGGAAAGCATCCGATGCCGCGTTCGGCTCGGTAGTAATCACGGCTGTGCTGCCGATGCGGATTCCCGGCCGCACGTCGATCGAAAATGAATTTTCGTTGAATGCGATGGCGCTCACGGGCGCGCCAAACGTGAAGAAGAGATCGCCCGTGGTCCATCCCTCTGGAAATGGATCGTACGGAAAATAGCTGTCGTCCGCCACGATATCGCCGTCCACTTCCTTGAGGCCCTTGGCAACCGCCGCATCAGCCATCTCCGCGAGAACCTTTTCCACGGGCCCATCGCGCTCGAATCTTCCAGCGTACGGAAACACGCGATTCGAAAGGTCGGGGTCGCCGCGGCCCACGAGTCTCAGGTCGCCGGCAATCCGTCCATCGCTTCCCAGCGGAGCTTGCGATTCGAGCGTAGTGCGAAAGCGGTAGTCGCGGCCCAGCGTGGCCAAGGCCAGCGCGGTTGTAAAAATCTTGGCATTCGAGGCGGGCATGAAAAAATGATCGGCGTTCAGCTCATAGAGCACTTCGCCCGTGTCGCGGTCCGCCACCAGGATGCCCCAATAACCCCTCGCGGCGTGCGCTTCGGTGAGCACGGACTGGACGCGCGCCCCGAATTGAGCCACATCCGCACGCCTGTTCGCAGGCGGTCCATTTTGTACCTGTGCGGCGGGCGCGACTGCGGGCTGTTCGGAAGGCCCGGCCTCTTGCCCGGCGGCCGAAGGTATGAAAGTGAGAACTGCTGCAAGGCACACCACCGCCGCGATGGAAGGTTTGCGGTATATCCAAGACGCTTGAAATGCACGTGAGATCATGTGGGTCCCTATTGCAAAGCAATTGATTATATTCCAACGCGCCGCGCAACGCCCCGCCGACGCCCCATAACCCATTGCGTTCAATCGGCTAAATCCATATCATGAATTACCGGCCGACAGGAGGCATCGAATGAAGAAGATTCTCTCATTGCTACTCACGGCGACACTTGTGGGCCTTCCGGCGCTTTTTCTTCCTGCGCCCGTGCAGGCGGACGACAAAACTCACGACGACGACCGGCTCGAAAATGCGGGTCAGGTCATGAAGGAAATCATCAACATCCCTGACAACATCCCTCAGAGCGTGCTCGACAAGGCGGATTGCGTCATCGTGCTGCCTTCCGTGCTCAAAGCCGCATTTATCGTCGGCGCCAACTACGGCCGCGGCGCGATGACGTGCCGCAGCGGCGATCATTTCGAGGGCCCCTGGGGCGCTCCGACAATGATGGCGCTCGAAGGCGGCAGCTTCGGACTCCAAATCGGCGGACAGGCCACCGACTTCGTCCTGCTGGTGATGAACCATGAAGGTGCAAGCTCCATCCTCAGCAGCAAGGTAAAGCTGGGCGGCGATGCGTCAGCTGCCGCGGGACCCGTGGGCCGTGACACCGAGGCGGATACGGACGTAGCCATGCGCGCCGAAGTGCTCACGTATTCCCGCGCGCGCGGCCTCTTTGCCGGCATATCGCTCGAAGGTTCCACGCTGCGTCCAGACAACGATGCCAACGAGCGTGTCTACGGCCGGAAGGTCGATTCCAAGGATGTCGCCCTTCACGGCGCCGTCCCGATTCCAAGATCGGCCCATCTGCTGATCGCCACGTTGAATCAGCACAGCCCGAAGAATCTGTCGAAATAGCGCCTCGCATGGGGCTCCCTGCCGCAGGGTCTTCCCTGCGGCAGGGAAAAGGCGTGCCGGTCTTCGCAATATTGCGCCTTTCATTCGGGGCGTGATGCGCCCCTCCGCATTTTGCCTGTAGCCATCTCTGGCCGAAGATTCTGATATATGATTTCGGCTGGAAATCGTGACTCTTCTACGGGTTTGATTTCATCCAAGCTCACACGGCTTGGATGATGACAATGAGGAGGTTTTTCTTGATGCGCCTAGGGGCAATGCGCTTCGCCATTCTGGCAGTTCTTCCGCTGCTGGGATCGCTTCCTGCGGCCGCGCAATCAGGGTCCTCGGCGGCTTCAACTTCCGGCAGCTCAAGTTCCAACTCCTCGGGGCAATCCGCGACGGCCGCGCTGGGGCAGAGTTCGTTCTCGGGTAGCGTGCCGGGGGAACCCGTTCCCGGAGTTCTGCAAATCTCGTTGCAGGATGCAATTGATCGAGGCTTGAAGCAAAATCTGGGCCTGCTGCTTTCGAGCGCGGACATCGGCTATGCGCGCGGCGAGCGATGGCAGCAGTTAAGCGCTCTCTTGCCGCACGTGAATGCCACGCCATACGTGGATGTCTCGCAAGTGAATCTGGCCGAGTTCGGGTTCAATTTGCATATTCCCGGATTCACCATCCCATCCGTTGTCGGTCCGTTTTCCTATTTTGACGCCCGCGCGAATCTCACACAGTCCGTGTTTGACTGGAAGGCCATCAATAAAGAGCGTTCGGCGGCGCAAAGCCTCAAGTCCGCGCGGTACACATATAAGGATGCGCGCGACCTCGTCGTGCTCGCCGTGGGCCTCCAGTATTTGCAGGCCATCGCGGATGCGGCCCGCGTCGAAACGGCGGATGCGCAGGTGAACACTTCACAGGCGCTCTTCGATCAGGCAAATGATCAAGTGAAAGCGGGCACTTCACCGGGGATAGACGCTACTCGGGCTCATGTGGAATTGCAGACACGGCAGCAGCAGTGGATCCAGGCAAAAAATGATTTGGCGATCCAGAAACTCACTCTCGCGCGTGTGATTGGGCTGGCCCCCGAACAGGAATTTGATCTGACCGACAAATCGCCGTATGCGCCATTCGAGGGGATCGGCGTGGATGACGCGCTGAAACTCGCCTACGCCTCGCGTTCGGATTACCAGGCGGCGCTCTCCGATGTGCGCGCCGCGGAGTACTCGCGGGAGGCGGCTTTTGCAGGTTATTTCCCCTCGCTTTCCTTCAATGGCGACTATGGCGCCGCAGGAACACATCCTGCCACGAATTCGCACGGCGTGTTCGACGTTCGCGGCACCCTGACTATCCCGATTTTCGAAGGAGGGAGCGTTCATGCGGACGTTTTGCAGGCCGACGCGCTACTCGAGCAAAGCCGCGAACGCCGGGACAATCTCCGCGGCCAGATTGACGCCGACGTGCGCACCGCCCTGCTGAACCTGGAATCCTCCGCGGAACTGGTCACCGTGGCGCAAAGCAACATTGACCTGGCCGAAGAAACGCTCACCCAGTCCCAGGACCGCTTCAGGGCGGGCGTAACCGATACGGTGGAAGTCGTCCAAGCGGAAGAACAGGTGGCCAGCGCGCACGAACAGTATATCTCCAGTCTTTTCAGCTTCAACTATGCCAAGATTTCTCTCGCCCGGGCCATGGGCATCGCCGAAGAGGGCGTGAAAGAATACTTCAAAGGAAAATAAGATATGTCACAGCCAACCGATACGGACATCGCTCCCTCTGGTCCCGCGGAAAATCGAGCGGCACACGAGACGCCTCCAGCCGATTCCCATCGGTATTCCGGGAAGACCGCTTTCCTGCGCGGGCCCCACGCGCGCCTCTATATCGCCGGCGTGATTTTCGTGCTCTTGCTCGCGGGCTTTTTTCTGTGGCGCTATTTTGCGAGCTATGAGTCCACCGACGACGCGGAAGTAGACGGCCATCTGATGCCGCTGAGCGCCCGGATATCCGGCTACGTGCAGAAGGTGAACGTGGACGATAATCAGTACGTCAAGGCCGGGACGGTGCTCATCGAAATCGATCCCAGAGACTATCAAACCGCGCTGGACCAGGCGCGCGCCAACCTCGCCAACTCGCAAGCCACGGCCGACGCTCAGAATTTGAATGTCCCCATCACGTCGGTCAGCACCACGAACCAGGTCTCCTCATCGGAATCGGACGTGCGGAGCGCAGAGGCGGGAATCGAGGTTGCCCAGCACCAGTTCGACGCTGCCACTGCGCAGCTTGCGCAGGCCGAAGCGAACAATACGAGAGCGCAGGCGGATCTCATCCGCTACAAGATGCTGGTGGACCAACAGGAAGTGTCGCAGCAAACCTACGATCAGGCCCTGGCCACGGCGAAAGACAGCGCTGCCGCAGTGAACGCGGCTCGTGACTCGGCGGCGGCGCAAAAGCAGCAGGTTTCGCAAGCACAGGACAAACTCATATCGGCGCAAGCTGCGCTGAGAACCTCACAGACGGGCCCGCGGCAGTTGGCTGCCACACGCGCGCGCGCCCTATCCGCGGCTGCCGACGCGCAGCAAAAGCAGGCCGCACTCGAACAAGCGGAACTGAATCTCCAGTACACACAGATCATCGCCCCCGTGGACGGCGTGGTGTCGAAAAATGTGGAAGTGGGAATGAACGTCCAGCCCGGCCAGCAGTTGCTCACCATCGTGCCGCTCGCCGACGTCTGGGTCACCGCCGACTTCAAGGAGACGCAGTTGAAGCACATGCGCCCCGGCCAGCCCGCCGAGATCCATGTGGATACGAGCGGCCGCACGTACAAGGGGCATGTGGACAGCATCGCCGGTTCGAGCGGCGCTCGCCTCAGTTTGCTTCCCCCGGAAAACGCCACGGGAAATTACGTGAAAGTGGTGCAGCGCATTCCGGTAAAGATCGTGCTCGATCCCGGCGAAGATAGCGATTTTTCACTCCGGCTGGGCATGTCGGTGGAACCCAAAGTTTTTGTGAACAATTGAACGTAAGCGGCGTCGCGCGGGCGCCGCGAACGAGGCCTTTCACATCATTGTCCCTGAGCGCGGTTTGAAACGGCGCTAGACAAGACTGCGTTCGGGACCGCATATGCCGATGTTGCCGCGGAAACATCCACGCGGCCCGCCCAATATGCAAACAGGCAAAGTACGGCCACGAGCATCGTAAACGCGGATACGTGTTTCAATTTCACGCCGCGGACCGGCTTCGCCTCCGTTCGGGAAATTACCAGTGGCAGGGGCGGCCGTGCAGCCTGACTGCGGGGGCGGCGCCTTCTCTTTGCGGATTTCATGCGTTGCATCGTTGTCCTCCATTTTTGAGGTCGAACTGTAACTGCGGCGAACGCCAGGCCTGCCCTACGGGCCCGTGGGGACGCGAGCCGAGTCCGTATTTACGGCGCAGGTTTTCCACGCGGGCAGCCATTTCCCGGCGATAGTTTTCCGGCGCCTCGCCGTATCCTCGGTACCATTCGCGATATTGCCGCGCGAGCTTCGGAAACTTGTTTTCCAGGAACGCGAGGAACGTTTTCCACGCGGCCGGCATCAGGAACAAAACATTTGCCGAGAACCATTGCGCGTCCGCGTTACGCGCGCCGCGCGCCAGGGCGTCGAGATCCGCTTCTCGATCTGTAAGCCCGGGCAAAATCGGCATGGCGAAGACGCCCGCGGCAATTCCGGCTTCGCGCAATTTGCGCACGGCCGCCAGGCGCAGATCGGGGCGAGGTGCGCGCGGCTCGAGCAGGCGCGCGAGACCTGTGCGCAGCGTGGTGATGGTCACATTCACCGTGAGCGAAGACCGCGCCGAAATGCGCTGGAGCAAATCCAAGTCGCGCACCACCTGGTTCGATTTCGTCGTGATCGAAAGACTCAGCCCTTCGCGCTCCGCCATCCTTTCGAGAATTGCGCGCGTGACTCCAAATTGTCCCTCGGCGGGCTGATAAGGGTCCGTGGCCGTGCCGATGGCGATGTGCTCGCCCCAAATTTTCTCGCTTGAAAGATCGCGCTCCGCGAGCGGCCCCGCATCCTGCTTGGCGTAGATTTTTGTTTCAAATTCAGCCGCGCCCAGCTCCATGTATTCGTGCGTGTAGCGCGCATAGCAATAGCGGCAGCCGAATTCGCAGCCGCGGTAGGGGTTCACGGTCCAGCGGAACGGAACGCGCTCCGAATTGCACTGATTCAAAATGGATCGCACTGGCAAGAGAAAATATTCCGTCCCGCGCTTGGCTTCCGCGCGGGGAGAGGAGGAGGCGAGGCGCGCAATGCCGGCCAGTTCCGTCGCGGGCTTCCCATTCCGGCAAGGTGCCGGAGGGGGCGAGGAAGCGCCGCTGGGGGTCTCACAATTGCCGTGGCGAGCGGCGGTGGGGAAAAGCGTGAGACTGGCTTGCTCCGCGCGAGGAAGCCGGCGCCGAAGCGTCTGCTGTGTCGCGTGGAGGATGGGAGAAGTGGCCATTGAGAGCCTCGCCGAACTGAGAGCATTGTATTCGCCTTTTGTTCGCCTGTCAAGCACTATATTCGCTTTTATTTCGCCTGGACTGGGGTACAGCGTTCGGCCTGGAAATTCCGCCGTGCCGCTTCCCCGGCGGGGCATCTCTCCCGGGATATACTGCCCGTGCGACCCTAGGGGAACCTGCCGTGGCCGAAGTCGGGATCCTAATTTTTGACGACGATATCGCCAGCCAGCGCGCGCTGAAGCACATCCTCGATTCGGAAGGCTGGCGGGTGAGGATTGTGCCCGATGCATCGCACGCTTTCATGGAGCTGGCGAGCAGCCATTGGAGTCTCGTAATCGTCAACGCGGCTCTGATAGATCTGCGCGGCCCTCTTTTTGGCATGTTAAGAGAGCTGGCCCAGGCGGAGCCTGTTCGAAAACCGGGCCGGGATTCCGCCACCGGCAATGCCACAGCGAGCATGATTCGCGTGCTGTTTCTTGTGCCGCCGGGCATGGACAGCAGCGTACAGGTCATGCTTGAACAAGAGGCCCTTCCCTACGCATTGAAGCCCTGCCATCTGCACGACTTCCTCGAAAAGGTGAGCGATCTCCTGGTGGACGGCGGGGCCATTGCGCGACCGTTGCGCAGCATCAGCGACTCCTTTGGAGGGCAGAAACGCCGCAAGGACAGCCGCTTTTCGCGCGATGCAGGCAGCGGAACGATGTTCGCCTCGCGCGAGGATTACCAGATGACCGAAGAAGAGATGACCGAATTCGAGCAGCAGGAAGAAACGGAACGGAAGAAGCGGCAAAAGAAGCTCCAGAGTTTGGGCGGCGGCTAGAGGCGTTATCCGGAAGCGCCCACCTGCGCGCCGGCGCGAGGAATGCGGCGCACCTGGCTGCTATCCGGTACAAGGGCCAGAAGCTCCGCGATGGTCTGCTGGAGCACCGGATGGCGCACGCCGGGAGCGATTTCGGCGAAGGGCACGAGGACGAAGCGCCTCTCCACCATACGGGGATGGGGAATTTCGAGGTCCGGCGCCTGCACCACGCTCGAGCCGAAGAGCAGAATATCCATGTCTATCGTGCGGGGCTCGCGCGGGACCTGCGAGTCCGCAGGTGCGTGGCGCTCGCGGCCGAGCGAGCGTTCGATAGCGAGGAGCGCGCGCATCAATTGGCGGGGCATCAGATCCGTTTCCGCCTCGACTACGCAGTTCAAGAACCAGCCTCCGCGGGCGTCCACCGGTTCCGTTTCGTAAAGCGATGATTCACGGGTGACGCGCACGCCGTGGGCGCCGAGCGCCTCGATGGCGCTGGCGATGTTTCGTGCGCGGTCCTTCAGGTTCGACCCCAGCGACAGGTAGACGGTCTTCATCGGAGAAGACCATTCTAGCGCAAACTGTGACTGGTGATCCGTGACTCGTGACTCGTGAAACCGAGCCCGATTTGCGGTCCGACCCCCCTTAGTTTGTCCCGATTAGAAATTCCAGATTCTGCTGATGGCGAGCCGGCGAGACTTGTCCATACCATGACGCGTGAGGGAATCTTCGCTGAATCCTAGGCGGGTTTTGGGAGCGGGCGGCGAAGGAGGAAATATAGGAGAAGAGCCTCAATAAGAATGACGGACAATACGAGGAATATGGAATTCGCTGTACGCACGGACGCGAACATGTGGACGGCAAATCCCAGGAATCCGGTCATCAGCAGGAGAATGGAAAACACCAAGGCATAAAAAAAGAGCGTGCTCGATTTTTTGCTCATTCGTCTCCCAAAAACCACGGGGTATCGTTCGTTGCCGGTTTGCGGGTAACGGGCTGCGGAACCATTCCGGCGTCCCGTCCGTACCGCTACGGACGGGATTTACTCTTCGCTGCCCGACGGAATATCCTCGTTAATCGCGATCTGGATGACTTTGGCGCCAATTCCAATAATCCCTCTGGGATCTGCGATTCTGTCTATCATATGAACGATAGTTCCGGTGCCGTTCTACCAGGTAACCTCGGTAAGCATGGTCTTCGCGGTCATCCCAGTTGTGATAGGCGTGGTGGTCCCTGTCGTAGACTCGGATCTGGACGTCGGTTTGAGGCGTCGGGGCGGCCATAATGGATACGGGCGCCACGAGAGCAGCGGCCAGGAAAAGCGAAGCGATGAAACGATATGAACGATGCATTAGTCCTCCAAGTGGGGGATTCCGGTTCCGGAATCGCCATGACCATCACTATGCATCGGGCGCGAATTGATATCTGTCACATACAGCACACACGCAGTGGATAGCGTCGGCACGGGCGAAATCAGAGGAACCTCGTCTCGCAGAACTCTCCGAGGAGCAAAACGAGAGCAGATCCCTCGTCGTCCACCCACCAAACTTCTGGCGTGCGGACTCTGTCCCTTCGCAACCTTGCTCAGGGCAGGCGGGATGACAATTGAAGGGGAGATTCTTCGCTCGCTCCGCTCGCTCAGAATGACCACATATTTGAACGTGCCGCTAACTCGCTTGCCGCGCGCGTTGCGAATGACGGCGTAATAAATTGTTCAACGAGATGCTAGTTCGCGGGGCGCTCGGCGCGTCTGGTTGCGCGCCAGAAAAAGAAAGCCGCGAGAGCTGTGACAACCGCAAGCCCGACGAGGGCCAATAAGAAGGGCTGGCTAGGGTGCAAGAGGAACCTGATTATTTTCCGTCCATAGCGCGCGGACAGATAGGCCAGGAGCGTGTATCGGGCGATTCGGCCAAGCGCGAGCGCGGCCAGGAATTTTTTTACCGGATACTGCATTGCCCCGGCGGCAATCAGAAATGGAGTGAAGGGGAACGGCGGCGGCAAAAAAGCGGGGATGGCGATGGCGCTGAATCCCCATCGTTCGAAAATCTCGTTAACATTATCCATACGCCAGCTCGAGAACCTGCGCTCGAGCGTTCCCTTCCCTCCCCTGCGGGCAAGGCGGTAGGTGACGAAACCTCCGACGAGCGAGCCTGCCGTGGCCATCATGGCGTAGTAAACCCACGACTCCTGCCCACGGACGCACAAAATCATCAGCACCACATCCATGCTGCCTGGAAGCGGAATGGGAGAGTTGTCGAGCAGCCCGAGGGGAATTAAGCCCACGCCGCCGAGGTGAATAAGCCAGCGGCGCAAGGCGCGCGCCGTGGTGGGCGTAACGGCTGCAATCATTTGACCTGTGATTGTCATTTCCAAGCCATGTTAACCGATGCCCCGGAAAAATGTACGAGGCAAAAGGCGAAAGACAAAAGGCCAAAGCAGATCCCTCGTCGTCCGCACGCCAAACTTCAGGCGTGCGGACTCTGTCGGGATGACAACGAAAAACTGAGGCGTTGCTAAAAGAGGCCGGGTTGGCGGCGAGGCTCTTCCATGCCGAAAAGTTTGTAGGCGAGGGGGGTGGCGACGCGGCCGCGCTGGGTGCGGCCGAGGAGGCCGAGCTGCATGAGGTAAGGCTCGTAGATTTCCTCGATGGCGTCTTCTTCCTCGCTGAGCGATGCGGCAATGGTGTTCAGGCCAACAGGCCCGCCGGAAAATTTCTCAATGATGGTGAGAAGGAGGTTGCGGTCCACTTCGTCGAGGCCATGGTCATCCACGCCGAGCATTTTCAAGGCGTCGCGCGCGACGGCGAGGGTGATGTGTCCCTCGGCGCGGACCTGGGCGAAATCGCGGACGCGGCGAAGCAGGCGATTGGCCACGCGCGGAGTGCCGCGGCTGCGGCGGGCGATTTCGGCGGCGCCTTCCGGGTCCATGGTGATGCCTAGAATTTTCGCGGAGCGCACCACGATTTTTTCCAAATCCTCCGGGGTGTAGAAGTCGAGACGGTGAACGATGCCAAAGCGCGAACGCAGCGGCGCGGTGATGAGTCCCGCGCGCGTGGTGGCGCCGATGAGCGTGAAGCGGTTCAATTGATAGGGGTGAACGCGCGCGCCGGGCCCCTGGCCGATGATGAGGTCCACGCGGAAATCCTCCATGGCGGGATAGAGAATTTCCTCGAGGGCGGGCTGGAGACGGTGAATTTCGTCGAGAAAGAAAAAATCGCTCGGGTCGAGAGAGGTGAGGACGGCAGTGAGGTCACCTTTCTTTTCGAGCAGCGGGCCGGAGCTGATCTTGATGGCGGAGCCCATTTCATTCGAAAGAATTTGGGCGAGCGTGGTTTTTCCCAGGCCCGGAGGGCCGTAGAGCAGAACGTGGTCGAGCGCTTCGCCGCGGGCGCGCGCGGCCTGGACGGCGATTTGCAGGTTTTCCTTGACGCGGTCCTGGCCGATGTAATCGGCGAAATTGGCGGGGCGGACGCTGGCTTCGATGCGCGCGTCTTCGTCGAAGGCGCGGCCGGAAACGATGCGATTGCGATTGAGTTGGTCAGTCATTTTGTAAACAACCCCACCCTTTGCAAAAGGCGCAACCCTTCGGCCGCGCTCAGGGCAAGAGGACGGGACGCCCTGAAAATCACCCGCAACATCAGGGCAAATGCGCGCTCATGTGCATCGCGGAGCTGCCGAGCGTCTGGAGCGAGGCGCGCAGCAAAGCCTCGAAATCGGCGGCGCCCGCGGCGCGGGCCTTCTCGACGGCTCGCTCGACGGAACGCGGATCGTAGCCCAGATTGACGAGCGCGGACGCGACGTCGGATTCGAGTTCGGAACGCGTGGCCGGCTTTCCCGTGTCGGGCACGTCCACAACAGCAAGCTTATCGCGCAGCTCGACGACGATGCGCTCGGCGGTTTTGCGTCCCACGCCGGGAATGCGGACGAGCTGCGCGAGATCGCCCTTGCGAATGGCGGGGACCAGGTCCTCGAGGCCCATTCCCGAGAGAATTTTCAGGGCGAGCGAGGGGCCGACGCCGGAAGCGGAAATCAGCAGCTCGAAGCAGTGCTTTTCGCGCGCGGTGAGAAAGCCGTAAAGGGCAAACTGGTCCTCGCGCACGTGGGTGTGAATCAGGAGCGTGGTTTCGTCGTGGAGCGAGCCGAGGCCGGCAAAAGTGGAGAGCGGAATCTGCACGTGGTAGCCCACGCCGCCCACGTCGAGCAGGATATGGTTCGGACGCTTTTCGGCGAGCTTGCCGCGGAGCGAGCCAATCATGTCGAGCGATTATTGAATAGCGCGGGGAGAGTGTCAACGAAGGGAACGGGGAGGGATCCTTCAGCCGACCAAAACCAAAATCGTCGGCTTCAGGATGACCATCCTCGTCGGATGGTCAGCGGCGCTGGCGGTCTTTTTGCACGGCCTCGTCAATCAGGGCATCGAGTTCGCGGCGCGTGAGGGTGACGCGCTCGGGTTCGCCGGGCGCCGCAGTGACCGGGCCGTATGGCCCCACGGTGGCAGCCGTGGTGCCGAAGCGGACGCGAGCGGCAAGGAGTTTTTCGACGTCGGTATCCGAGAGCAGAACCTGCTTGCCGAGGAGTTCGGTGACGAGGGAAACGCGAGCGAAATGCTCGGTGGTATCCATGCGGAAGAAAGCTGTGAGTAGGTCGCGGCCGTAGGTGACGACGCCATGGTTGGCCATAAGAATGGCGTCATGACCGAGGACCAGGGGCTCGAGCGCGGCGGCGAGCTCGGGCGTGCCGGGAGTGCCATAGGGCGCCACGGGAACGTATCCCAAGGAGATGATGAGTTCGCAAAGGATGGCTTTGTTGAGGGGGAGAGCGGAAGCCGCAAAGCCCGTGGCCGTGGGCGGATGGGCGTGGCAGACGGCGTTGACGTCGGGGCGCAGGCGGTAGATGAGAAGGTGCATGCCCAGCTCGGAGGATGGATTGCGCTGCCCATCGAGCTTGCGGCCTTCGAGGTCGGTGACGACCATGTCCTTGGGCGCCATCATGCCTTTGCTGACGCAAGTGGGAGTGGTCAGGATGCGGTGAGCGTCGAGGCGCACGGAGATGTTGCCGTCCGTGGAGGCGACGTAGCCGCGCTCGTGGAGCCAGCGCCCGACGGCGCAGATGTCGCGGCGATGCTCTTGCTCCGGCTTTACCGCCCCAGGCGATATCGCAGCGGGATACATGCGTGGCGCCTCCGAGACAAGGGAAAGTGCGGGCGATAGTATATGAAGGCAGGAGCCAGCGCAAGAAATCTTCGAATTCGGGCGAGGGGTTACGCGCGAGCGCGGCGCTTCACGAATTGATTCAGCAGAAGGCGCGTGAGGCGGGATTGATCGTGGCGCACGACGCCGTCCTGGTGGAGAAGATTTCCCGTGATGTGCCGCAATCCGAGACGGGCGAGCTCGTCCAATGCCGGCTCGACAGGCTCGGCGCCCTCGCGGCGATAGCGGCGCAGGAGGCGCGGGGCAATGGGCGTGCGATTGATCACCGCAAAGTCGAAGAGTCCCGGACGCGTGTGGTCGTAGATGGCGCGAACGTGGTCGGCCACGGAATAGCCATCGGTTTCGCCGGGTTGGGTCATGAGATTGGCTATGTAGACGCACGTGGCGTGCGAGCGCGCGATAGTCTCCGCGATTCCATCCACCAGCAGATTGGGGATGAGGCTGGTGTAGAGCGAGCCGGGACCGATGAGTATGAGATCGGCGTGGCGCAGCGCCTCGAGGGCCTCGGGCACGGGATGGACGCGGCGCGGGACCAGGCGAACGCGGGCGATGCGTTTGCGCGAGCGGGAAATGGCCGTTTCGCCGGCGACCACGGTGCCATCTTCGAGCACGGCCTGGAGCGTGACGTTTTGTTCGGTGGAAGGAAAGATGCGTCCGCGAATGGCGAGGACCTGGGCGGACACGCGAACGGCGCGCGAAAAATCTCCGGTCACGTTGGTAAGGGCGGTGAGAAAGAGATTGCCGAAGCTGTGGCCGGCGAGTCCGCTCCCCGCAGGGAAGCGATATTGAAAAAGGTGGCCAAGCAGGTGTTCATCCTTCGAGAGTGCCACCATGCAGTTGCGGATATCACCCGGGGGAAGGACGCGATACTCCTTGCGAAGGCGGCCGGAGCTGCCGCCATCGTCCGTGACGGTGACCACGGCGGCGAGATCGGAGATGGGGCGGTTGGGTCCGTTTTTTTTTCGCTCCGAAACGTATTCCTTTAGGCCACGGAGCACGGCCGAAAGACCTGTCCCTCCGCCGAGCGCGACAATCCGGACGGGCCGGGAACGGTGCTTCGAAGGATTTTTCACGTGTTCAGGGAAGGAAGTCAGCCGCCGGAACCACCGTCACGCTCGGGGTAGAGCAGCTCGGTGAAGCGCGGATCTTCCACCAAAAAGGCGAAATCCTGATCGTTGCGCGCGTGGTAGCGATTTTCAGGGCGCAACTGGATGGCAGTTTTCAGATTTTGCATGGCGGAATCGGCTTCGCCGGTGAGGCAATCGAGCGCCGCCATGGCGTACACAATGTGGTCGGCTTTTGGCGCGGCTTTGCGGGCACGGTCGAGGTGCTCGCGGGCCTCATCCCAACGGCCCAGATTCATGAGCGTAACGCCCTGCGTGTAATGGTCCTCGGCGGATTTCATGGAGGCAGCGGGCGATAGACGGGAAATGCGCTGCTCGCAAATCCGCAAATGGACACGCGCGCGGTCCTGCAGCTCTTTGCTGGGGCCTTCGACGACGCGTTCCAATAGTTCCTTCGAGCGATGAAATTTTTTCTGCTGAAAATATTTAAGCGCGCCTTCGTAATTTTTCATTTGCTGCTGCCTGGCGGGCGCTTCGGGGTCCGGAGGCGGCAAGGATAAGGCCTTCCGCTGCGGCTTTAAAGGCTTCTTTTTCATAAGATTATGCCCATTGCGGGAGGAAGAAGTAGTTCGTGCGGCACGACGTTTCACAGGTGCTCCTATCAGGAACACGAAACCAAACCATAGCAAAGTCTGGGAATTACGTCAATGCACTTTGCAAGTCTATGCAACAGAAGGGCTTATTTGTTGGCCGGTAGCTGACCTGCGGATTCGACGATTTGTCGCGCCAGATAGTTGGTGACGTGGGAATCGTTGCGGGCGTCCGTCATATAAGCAGCGCGTAGGAGCTGTTCTTTGCGGCTGCGCAGCATGCTGCGAATGCCTTCTTGCACCTGTGGGTCGGAAAGTTCGCGCTTACCGGCAGGCTCTCGAGCGATCAATTTCAAAATCGTGTAGCCGCCGGTGCGGCCCGGAACGACCTTACTGAATGAGCCCGGCTGCAACGCGAGCACGGCATTCTTGAGCACGGGGTCGCCGTTATCGAGTCCCGATTGCGGAATCCAGCCGAGATCGCCGCCGGAGGAGGCGCTGGCATCCTCGGAATAATCCATGGCAAGTTCCCCGAAGTCCGCGCCGGATGCGAGCCGCGCCTCGAGCATGGCCGCTTTGCGCGCGGCTTCAGCGGGGTTTGCGGCCTTATCATTTTTGCGATTGTAGACCGTGGCGTCCGGACGCGGAGTCACGACGATTTGAGCGATGTGGTACTGCGTTTCCTTGATGTCGAATTGAGGCAGGTTCTTATTGTAGTAGTCCGCGATCTCCGGGTCCGAGATGGTAATCTTGGCGACAATCTCGCGGTTCAAGAGCTTCTCGATGGAGAGCTCGCGGCGGATTTCGCTTTTCATATCGTCCACCGTGAGCCCGGTTTCCTTCAGCTTTTTCTCGAATTCATCTTCTGAGTATGCATTTTTCGATTCGGAAAATTTGTCTTCGACTTCGGCGTCGCTGGCCACGAGATTGAGTTTGTTCGCGCGGTCGAGCAGGATTTCACTGTTGATCAGCTCGTCCAGGACATTGATTTCCAGAGAGAGAGTCTCTTCGTGGGAAGGGGTGGGGGCTTCGGGGTTCACGCGCGCGCGATAGTTCTTCTCCACTTCGGAGCGCAGGATCTCCTTGCCATTTACAGTGGCCCAGACGTCCGGACCCGGGGCCTCTTCCTTCCGGCAAGATGTGGCGAGCGCGCATACGGCCAGGGCCGCCAGAATGATCCCTTTTGATTTCAACCGCAGCTCCTTCCTTCGGACGCTTGCTTCAGGCGGCCTTCTTTACGCGGCCGGCGCGAATGCAAGCTGTGCAAACCCGCACATGCTTGTGCACGCCATCGATCACGGCTTTCACGCGGCGTAGATTGGGATGCCACCGCCGCCGGGTGACGTTGTGGGCGTGGCTGATGGTGTTTCCATAGCGGGGCTTCTTGCCGCAAATTTCACACGCGAGCGCCATCGTCGTTTCTCTCCCTGCCGGAAAACTTCTCAAGATTGCAGATTTCGATGCTACCAGAGAATCCCCCGGGCAGGAAGCAATTTGGGGGGTGGGCGTCTGGGCACATGCGTTTCGCGGAACATAACGGGTTGGCTATCTTCGCAGTTAATATTGCTCGTACCCGTTCGGGAAGCCCCCTAGGGCTTCGCAGGGGCGCCCAGCCAGGGGAGGATTGCCATGAGGGGTATTCGCCGGCATTTTTCGATCATTCTACGCATGCTGTTCACGCTGGCAATTGCGCTCGTAGCATTTGCCGGCCGTGCCGGCGCGCAGACCTGGCCCACGTGGACGGCCGACTGCACGAACAATCATGTGGCCCAAAGCGTTGTGGGGAATGTGACCTGGACACCGGCACTTTGCCAGGAATTCAACGAGGGGATCGTCGCGGGGACCGCTGTTGCGATGGACCAGAACAAAGTCGCGTGGTCTTACGACACATGCACAGCCCCTTGCGGCGAAGGCAACAACGAGATCGAGCAGTACTGCCCACCACCCGGATTCGTGGGGGGCGCTCCGGCAGGATGCCCCGTCGGGTTCTCGACAGCCACGAATACCGAATACATAGATTCAAGCGGGCATTTGGTGATTCAAACTTACAACCCCAACTTCGGCAATCCAGGCGTGGGAACATGGTTTTCGGCACGCATAAAGAGCGAACTCATCCAAAATTTCAAGTACGGGCGAATCGAAGCCAGCATGGAGCTTCCCAACACGACGAACCAGGGCCTTTGGCCGTCCTTTCGGTCGTTGGGAAGTTCTATTGATAGCGGCGTATCGTGCCCGGCGTGCGGTGAAGCGGACTTCATGGAGGTGTGGTCGCCCCAGGTGGATACTGGGCCAGGGCCTGGGGGAAACAGGTCCACGATCCACACCGCTCTCACGGGAAGCACCGGAATCGGAGGGGCTTTTACCTTCCCGAGCGGCCAGGCGAACGATACGAATTTCCACGCCTACGGCGCGATTTGGTCCTTCGGCATGATGCAATTTTACGTGGATACTCCGGCACAGCCGTTCTTGATTCTTACCTCATCGGATCTTTCGTCCACGGATACATGGCCGTTCAATGCCCCAATTTTTCTCATCTCGAACATAGCGGTGGGCGGCACACGGGGCGGGACACCCAGCATTTCGACAACTGATCCAGCCCAAATGCGCGTGGATTACATGCGCCAATATACGCCGTCCGCAGTGTCGCCCCCCAATATGGGAACGCCGCCCCCCATTACCGTGGCGGCCGGCGCGACATCAAGCAATACGAGCACGATCACAGCCACTGCTCCTCCGGGAACTCCGGCCGGCACCACGTGGTACAGCTACATCAATTGCACCACGAATACTCCAGCGGCGAGCTGCTCCGTCAGCACAAACGACCCGCTCAATCACAATGTCTTTAACCTCACGCAGGATGCGACCATTACCGTGACGTTCAACTCGGCGGCGCGCAACACGCTAATGTACAAGCTCGATCCGAGGCAATGGAGCCGCCGGATGCAGGTAGCTATTCCCGGGCTTCTGTGTTTCGCGCTGCTGCTGCTTCTCATGTGGCGCACGCGCGTGGCTCGCGGGTTCCGCTATGGCGTGGCGCTGGGCAGCGTGATGCTAATGGTCACAATTATTGCCAGCTGCGACCCATTGGGAACCGGCGGCGGTCAGCGAACCGGCACGGCATCGGGCTCCTACACGATTACAGTGAACGCCTTCACGGAAAGCAATACCACGGGCACACCCGACGCGACTGCCACGGTTGACGTCACGGTGACCTGACGCACGGGCCGCTCGCGGCACATCACGGCCGGCCTTTTTCCGCGCACGAGAGCCATTTCATCTTCCGCGCAAGCCCCCGCTTTTCGCCTGAGCATGCCCCCCTGTGCTAAACTGGATAGGTGAGTAGACTAGTCTGCTGACAAGACAGCATAGCCGATGAAAGCACAGCGCCCATATTCGAAGGAATCACTACACGAGGAACCGCATGCCGATTCGGGCGACTCCCGCCGGCGGCGAATGTTTGCATGGATGAGGTCCCACCCCGCGCCGGTGCGCGGGGGCGAACTGGCGCGGCGCTTTCGCGTAAGCCGGCAGTGTGTGGTGCAGGACATAGCCATTCTCCGCGCCGGCGGGCGGGAAATTCTAGCCACGCCGCGAGGGTATCGTTTGCCGGGAGGCTCCGAGCGGTCGCATCAAGCGGTGCTGGCGTGCCGCCATGCGCCCGAGCGCGCCAAAGAGGAGCTGGAAATTCTGGTGGACCACGGCGTGAAGGTTCTGGACGTAATTGTCGAGCATCCACTCTACGGGGAGCTTCGCGGATCGCTCGAGATCGAGTCGCGCGCCGACGTGCAGGATTTCTTGCGCCGGGTGCGCGGTTCGCGGGCGACGCTTCTCTCTTCCCTTACGGGCGGGGTCCATCTGCACACGGTGGAGGCCTCGCGGAAGGAAATGATTTCGCGGGCCACGGCGCGGCTTCGTGCCCGAGGATTTCTGCTGAAATGAAATGGCGGGCAAATGCTTGAGATGACGTCGACGCGAGAGCAGCGGGTCGAACAGGCCCTTTTCCGGGGCGGCAGCCTAACGCTGGGAAATCCGGATTATGCGCAGGCGGTGCGCACGTTCACCGATGCGCTGCTGCGGACCGACCTCGCGCCCGGAGATTTGACCGTGGAAGCGCTTGGGCTCGAGAACCAGCCGGCGTCAGCGGCGATCATCGCTCGCGAGCGGGGAGTTGCGGCGGGCCTCGAGGAATTGGCATTCATACTTGGGGGCTTTGGCGTCCATGCGCAATTCGAAAAAAAGGACGGCGAAGCGATCGAGAGCGGCGATGTGGTGTTGCGCGCCGAAGGCGGCCGGGCGCGGCTGCTTGCGCTCGAGCGCGTTGGACTGAACCTGGTGCAGCGAATGAGCGGAATCGCAACGGCTACGCGCGACATCCATGCGATTGTGCGCAGGCGCTCGGCCACTACGCGAATTGTCGCCACGCGGAAGACTCCCTGGGGCTTGCTCGATAAGCGCGCCGTGCATTTGGGAGGCGGCGGGACGCACCGGCTGGGCCTGGGCGACGCCATCGTGATCAAGAACAATCATCTCGCGCTGATTGCCGGCCGCGAGGAGGAAGCCGCTCCGGAAGCGATTCGGCGCGCGTGGTGTTTCCGCGGGCAGGCGGCGTTCATCGAAACTGAGGTGCGTGGCGAGGCCGGGGCGCTCGCGGCGGGGAAAACCTTTCGCCGCCTGCGCGACGAATCGTCGGAGGATTATCCCTGCATCGTGATGCTGGACAACATGGCGCCGGAGGAAATCAGCGGCGTTCTCGGCTCACTCGAGCGCGAGAACCTGCGCGAGGCAATACTCGTCGAGGCGAGCGGCGGCGTTTCAGAGTTGAATGTCGAGGCGTACGCGGCTTGCGGAGTAGACGCCATCTCCGTGGGAGCGCTAACGCATTCGGCGCGCGCGCTTGATCTTTGCCAGAGGATTTCATAATTTTCAAGAGAGAGGGAAATTAAATGACCACGAACGCAATCTTTCAGGACCCTTTCGAGGCGCGCTATACACTGCCGCCCATCGAGACGGTGGACGACGCGCAAGACGAAATTCGCCGGAAGCAGGAGCGTATCCGCGCGCTATGCACCGAGCGCAACGCCATTCTCCTGGCCCACCATTATCAGCGGCCGGAGGTGCAGGAAGTGGCCGACGCCGTGGCGGATTCGCTGAAACTTTCGCAGGCGGCAGCGCGCACGGACGCCGACGTGATCGTCTTCTGCGGCGTGCATTTCATGGCCGAAACCGCGGCGATTCTGTGTCCGGAAAAGACCGTGCTGCTGCCGGACCTTCGCGCGGGATGTTCGCTGGCGGCCGCGATCACAGTGGAAGAGCTGCGGAAATGGAAGGCCGCGCTGCCGGACGCCGTGGTGGTGGCGTACATCAACACGTCCGCGGCCGTGAAGGCGGAAAGCGATTACTGCTGCACTTCGGCGAACGCGGCGAAGGTCGTGCGGGCCATCCCCGCGGACCGGCCGATTCTTTTCCTGCCGGATAAATTTTTGGCGGAGGTGGTGGCGCGGCAGACGGGGCGAAGCAATATCGTCGCGTATCCCGGCTATTGCCACGTGCACAAGACGATTCGCCCCGAGCAGGTGGTGGAAATTCTCGAGGAGCATCCCGATGTCGAGCTGCTGCTTCATCCCGAGTGCGGCTGCGTGAGCTCCTGCATGGCCAAGGCGCTCGACGGCTCGCTCCCTCAGGACCGCACATTTTTCCTTTCGACCGAAGGAATGCTGCGGCACATCGGCGAATCTTCGGCGAGCGAATTCGCGGTGGGAACCGAGCTGGGCATCCTGCACCGGCTGCGCAAGGATTTTCCGCAGAAGACGTTTCATCCCGTGAACCCGAATGCGGTGTGCGCGTTCATGAAGACCATCACGCTCGACAACGTCCTGCGCTCGCTCGAGACAATGTCGCCGCAGGTGCGCGTGCCCGAGGAGATTGCGCGCAAGGCGAAGCGCGCGATTGACCGCATGCTGGAGCTGGCGTGAAACCGGGCCGGGCATGCTGAAAGTAGGAATTCTCGGTGTCGGAGCGATTGGCCGGGTTCTCGCTTCGGCGATCGATGAGAAGCGAATCGACGCGGAGCTGGTGGCTATCTCCGACCAGGAGCGCGAGCGAGCGGAAGGATTTGCGGCGACGCTGGCGAGCCAGCCGCCCGTTGTTTCACTCGAAGAGTTGATCGAGCGCTCGGAGCTGGCGGTGGAAGCGGCGAGCCAGGCAGCGCTCGCGGAATTCGTTCCGCGTGCGCTTGCGCGCGGACGCGACATCCTGGTGATGAGCGCCGGCGGATTGCTGGGCCACGACGACTGGTTTCGCGAGGCGCAGGAAAAGGGCTGCCGAATCTACGTTCCCGCGGGAGCCATCGCGGGCCTCGATGGAATCAAATCCGCCGCGATGGGCCGCATCGAATCGGCAACGCTCACGAGCCGCAAACCTGTGGCGGCACTCGAAGGATCGGCGTACATTCTCAGCCGGGGCCTGCGGATCGGCGAACTCAAAGACGAAACCGTAATTTTCGAAGGCTCCGCGGAAGAGGCCGCGCGCGCATTCCCGGCTACGTCCAATGTGGCCGCATCGCTGCGGCTGGCGGCCGGCCCGGAGGCGCCTGTTCGCGTGCGGGTTGTGGCCGTGCCGGGCGGAACAAAGAATGTGCACGAAATACGCGTGGAGGGCGAATTCGGGCGGCTTGCGGTGACCGTCGAAAACGTTCCGTCGAAGTCGAATCCGCGCACGTCGCAGCTCGCCGCATTTTCGGCGCTTGCGACGCTCGCCGGCCTTACGCGGCCGCTGCGCGTGGGAACCTAAGAGAAAGGGGCGCGAATTTTATGAAGCGTATCGCGATTTTTCTTCTTCTATCGAGCATGGGGATGGCCCTGGGGGCCGCGCCCGGGCCAACGAATACACCCAAGCGCCCGCGCATTCTCGGCATTTCGCACATGGGGCTGTGTGTGAGCGACCTCCAGAAATCGCGCTGGTTCTATGAGGACTTTCTCGGATTCGCGGAGCCTTACGATCTGAAGCACGACGATGGATCGGTGCGCATCGCGTTTATCAAGGTCAACGAGGACCAGTACATCGAGCTGCTGACCGATGCGCCCAAGCAGGACGGCCAACTGAGCCACGTCGCCTTCTACACCGATTCCGCCGAAGGAATGCGCGCCTATCTGGCGGCGCAAGGCGTGACGGTGCCGGAAAAAGTGGCCACAGGCAAGATTGGGAATTTGAATTTCAACGTCACCGATCCCGACGGCCACACGGTCGAGTTTGTCCAATACCAGCCCGATAGCTTGACGCGGCAGGACGCGGGAAAATTTCTGCCCTCGACGCGGATTTCAACACAGATCTACCACGTGGGTGTGACCATCCAAGCGCTCGCCCCGGCGACGAAATTTTACGGCGGCATTCTGGGATTCCAGGAGTTTTGGAGGGGTAGCTCGGACGGCAAGGAGTTGAGCTGGGTGAATATGCGCGTCCCGAACGGGCAGGACTATCTCGAATTCATGCTCGGCTCGAAGCCGCCCGACGCGAAAGAGCGCGGCGTGAAGAATCACATTTGTCTGGTCGTGCCCGATATTGACAAGGCGGTGGCCGCGCTTGAGGCGCGTCCGACGGCGAAGAATTATACGCAGCCGATCACCATCCACGTGGGCGTAAATGGGAAACGCCAGGCGAATCTGTTCGATCCGGACGGCACGCGCATCGAGCTGATGGAGCCCAACACATTTGATGGGAAGCCCGTGCCCCCGTCCACTGCTCCCCCGCCGAACTAGCGCCATCCCAACTTATTGCGGCGCTCCATATTGCTCGCGAAGCGCGAGGTTCACGTCCATCGTGTTGACGAGCTTCTCGCCCGCGATGCCGTCGAGCGGCGCGTGCCCCTTCGATTCGAGAAGCGCCTCGATCTCGCTCTGAACGGCCGCCGGATCACGCTTCAGGTCCGCTGCCCACTTGTTCGCCACGCGCTGCAATTGATACTCCGCATTCTCCATGGTGATGTCGGGATCGAGACCGGAGCCCGAAGTGGTGACAAAATCGCCGGGAACGTCCTCAAGATCGGCATCCGCATGATCGAGCCGCCACATATCGAAGAAGTTGGACTGAATGTCTGTTCCCGTAGTAACCGGCTGAACTGAGGTTTGTGGCTTTCCGTCCGGGCCGGTGGTGGTGACCGTCGAGGGGAACTTTCCCGGATTGTCGCTCGAGAAATGCTCGAAGAACACCACCGCCAGGTCCGTGGACGCCGGCTGAGGCGTCGCCGGATTGTTTGCGATCCACTGTTGGACGATGGCGGGATGGACCTTCGACCAGGCGTCTACATATGCGCCGTGCGTGGCGTCGCCGCTGACCCACGCCTGCGCCATCCCGTTGTGCATGTCGGCCCACTGGGCCACGATGTGCGGCGCGCCTTGATAGCGGTCCTGCTGGAACCAGGCTTCGATATCGGGGGCGACAAGCTGCCCGGCCTTCGGCCCGCTCTTATATTTCACGATAGGCCCAAGCAGCGCGGACACGCGATTGCGCAGGGCGGGATTCGAGGGAGCCAGCGCCGAAGACGTGGACGCCGACGCGTCGTAGGAGGCCGCCGAAGGCCGCGGCCAGAAGTATTCGTCCTTCGTGAAGGGCTGCGCGATCATCCGCGAGCCTACGAGCGAACCGTCGGGCCCGGTCAGCATGCTCCCATTGGCCTTGAACGGGAAGAATGCCTGTCCGATGCCCCAGATAATCGCCGGGTAAAGGATGCAGCAAATCACGATCGTGAAAAACAACAGCCAAAGGCTCTTTCCGATGCTTCGCAGCATAATGCCTCCAGAATCTCTTCAAATTCAGCTTGCGAAATGCAAGCCCACCATAACCACGTCAATCAACTTGATGCCGATGAAGGGCACAATCACGCCTCCCAGCCCCCAAATCAGCAGATTCTTGCGCAGCAAGGCATCCGCGCCGAGTGGTTCGTACTTCACGCCCTTGAGCGCGACGGGAATCAGGAGCGGAATGATGATGGCGTTGAAAATCACGGCCGAAAGAATCGCCGACGTCGGCGAATGCAGATGCATGATGTCCATGGTCTTGAGCCACGGCAGCGTCCCCGCAAAAAGCGCTGGGATGATGGCAAAATATTTCGCCACGTCGTTGGCGATCGAGAATGTCGTCAGCGCGCCGCGCGTCATCAGCAATTGCTTGCCGATCTCGACGACTTCGATCAGCTTCGTCGGGTCGCTGTCGAGATCCACCATGTTCGCGGCTTCCTTCGCCGCCTGCGTTCCGGCGTTCATCGCCAGCGCGACGTCCGCCTGCGCCAGCGCCGGCGCATCGTTTGTGCCGTCTCCCATCATGGCCACGAGCTTGCCCTCGGCCTGTTCCTTCCGGATGTAGGCGAGTTTTGTTTCCGGCGTCGCCTGCGCAAGAAACTCATCTACGCCGGCTTTCTTGGCAATCGTTGCGGCGGTAAGCGGGTTATCTCCGGTGATCATCACCGTGCGGAGTCCCATCTTGCGGAGCCGGTCGAAGCGCTCCTTCATGGAAGGTTTTAGGACGTCTTCAAGCACCACCACGCCCACGATCTTGGCCCCATCGGCCACGACCAGCGGCGTAGCTCCCTTGGACGCGATGCCATCCACGAGGCCACCGAGCTGTATCGGTACAGCCCCGCCCAAGCTTTCCGCCCACTTGACGATCGCGTCCGATGCTCCCTTGCGAATGCGCCGGCCGTTAGGCAGGTCAACGCCGCTCATGCGCGTCTGCGCGGAAAATTTTACGAAGCTCGCGCCCGCGGGAAGGTCGACGGATGATTTCGAATCACTTTCGTAAGCCCTGACGATGCTCTTCCCTTCCGCGGTTTCGTCGGCGGCGGAGGCCAAGGCGGCAAGCTGGGCGACCTCGCCAGTCGAAAAGCTCCCGACGGGGAGAAATTCGGTCGCGTGCCGGTTGCCCATCGTTATCGTGCCGGTCTTGTCCAGCAGAACAACGTCAATATCGCCGGCCACTTCAACGGCTTTGCCGCTCTTCGCAAGGACGTTCGCTTGGAGTGCGCGGTCCATGCCCGCGATGCCGATGGCGGCAAGCAGCGCGCCGATGGTCGTGGGGATTAGGCAAACGAGCAAGGCAACCAACGTGGGCACGTCGGTTCCCAGGCTTCTCAGCGGCTGCTGCAGGCCGAGATAGCTGGTCATGTACTGTTCGGCGTTCCACGCCGTGGGCAAAATCGGAACGACGACGATCAGGAAAATCAAGGTGAAGGCGGAGAGCACCAAGGTCAGGGCAATCTCGTTCGGAGTGCGCTGGCGAATTGCTCCTTCCACCAGGCCGATCATGCGGTCGAGGAAAGTTTCTCCCGCGCTGGCGGTGATTTGAACGACGATACGATCTGAGATTACAACTGTGCCGCCCGTTACGCCCGACCGATCGCCTCCCGCCTCACGAATCACCGGGGCCGATTCGCCGGTAATCGCGGACTCGTCTACGGATGCGATTCCCTCGATGATTTCTCCATCGCCCGGGATCACCTGTCCCGCCTCGATCACCACGCGATCTCCCGGCTTCAGGTACGTCGAGGAAACCTCCTCGATCTCACGCCCTTTCAGCCGGTATGCGATCGTATCTCGCCGCGCCTTCTTCAGCGATTCAGCCTGCGACTTGCCCCGAGCCTCCGCCAGGCCCGTCGCAAAATTCGCGAAGAGCACTGTGATGAAAAGCCACGCATCGAGCGCGATGAAATAGGAAATGGGCACTTGGCTCACCGAGTGTCCCAGCGCCGCCTGGATCACGAACAGCAGTGTGAGGAACGCTCCGATCTCGACCACGAACATCACCGGATTCTTCCACTGGATGTCGGGCCGCAGCATCACGAAGGCCTGCTTCAGCGCCGGCCCGGTCGTCCCGGGGGCAAATAGAGACTGCCTTTTCTGCCTTCGTATGCGCTGTTGGTACGAACCGGAAACTTCGCTTTCGACCGTTTCTATAACGCTCGGTGCTCCCATGTCCCTCACTCCTTAGTGACGCCTAGTGTGAATCTTCACGCACAGCCGCGGCAGATCGTCGTCAGCCGCTAAACGGGAACGGCCCCCAATGCTCCGCCAGTGGCCCCAACGCGGCAATCGGCAGGAAGAGCAGCGCCCCGATGATGACGATCGTCCCGAGCATCAACCAGCCAAAGGTCATCGTGTCGTCGCGCAGAGTTCCCGGACCGAAGGGCGCCGCCCTCTTGGCTCCAATGCCCGCAGCAAGCGCAATGGGGGCAATAATCGGAATAAAGCGGCTCAAGATGATGACGAGACCCGACGCGATATCCCACTGGCGGGCCGTCGGCGCGGGGCTGGGGTTGTTGTTGAATCCGTAGGTCACGCCCAATCCGTCGAAGGCCGATCCGTTGTTTGCGGAAGCCGACGAAAACTGGTACATGATTTCGGAGAAGCCGTGAGGGCCGGGGTTGGCTTCGGCTTTCACGCCCCAGCTCGTGGCTGCGAAAAGCCCGGTGGGCATGAGAATCATGATCGGGTGGATGAGCAAGGCAATCATGGCCAGCTTCATCTCGCGCCCCTCGATCTTCTTGCCCAGGTATTCAGGCGTGCGTCCAACCATCTGGCCCGCAACGAAGATTCCGATCACCAGGAAGAGCAGGAAATTGATCATCCCCACGCCCTTCCCGCCGAAAATGCAGTTCAGCCACATGCCGATCATAGGCGATACCGAAGCCATCGGATTCAGGCTGTCGTGTTCGCAGTTCACGGCGCCGTCGGTGACGTCCACCGTCAGCGCAGCAAATGTGGATCCCGCCGATGTGCCGAATCGCATTTCCTTTCCTTCGAGATTGCCCAGATGCTGATCAACAGGTAGGCTCGCGACCGCGGGGAGAGCGACAGGAATCTTTCCGCCCGGCACGGAGGCGTTCGCTATCTCATAATTCCTTGCGGGGTGCGACGTGAACGCCGGATTCGGCTTGAGCGTATCGAAATATACGGCCCAAACAATCGTGCCGATCATCAGCACCATCATCACACTGAAGATCACCCACCCGTGCTTCAGCCGCCCGAGCATTCGGCCATACATCAGCACGAGAGAGAACGGGAAAAGCATCATGGCCATGCAGGAGAGGAAGTTTGTGAGCGCTGTCGGATTCTCGAACGGCTGAGCCGAGTTCATCCCGTAGAAGCCGCCCCCATTTGTGCCGAGCTGTTTCATCGGCACGAAGGCCGCGAGCGGGCCCACGACAATCGTCTGCTGTTTCACCGCTCCGGTGCTGTCCGTCCCCATCGCGGCCGGTTCCAGAGTCGACACCTGGCAGGAACTCTTGTACGTCATCGGGCTGCCTTGCTGGAGAAAAACGAGCGACAGGATGAAGGCCAGCGGCAGGAACATGTACATCACCACGCGCCACATATCCTTGAAAAAGTTGCCGAGATGCAAGTCTCCCCGAAAGGCGCGAATGATGGCCGTCAGGCCACAAAACCCGATCGAGGCGGACAGAAAGAAATTGGTGATGCAGAAAAATATCTGACTGAAATTGGAAAAGTGCTGGTCGCCCGAGTAGTGCTGAAGGTCCGTATTGGTCATGAACGACACGACGCTGTGGAAGATGGTCGTCGGAGCCAGCATCCCCTTGTGCTGGGGATTCAGCGGCAGCCATGGCTGAAGCGCTAACACGGCGAATCCGAAGACGAAGAGCACGGTGTTGAAAATGAGCAAGGACGCGGTATAGCGCTTCCAGTTCTGCGGGCCGCTGTCCACGCGGTCTTCGAACCAGCGCAGGAAGCCCGGCGCATGGTATTCGCCGTTCATGATCCAAGCGAGGTATTTGCTCAGCGGGACCGCTAGAATCGTCGTCGTAACCAGAATCAGTACCGGCAGAGACCACATGTCGTATGCCCCTTCCTCTTTTTGGGTGCGAACCCTACCTCAAAACTTTTCGGGCCGAATCAACGCCGCGAACAGATACACGAACAAAAATAACGTCACCACTGCTGTGAAGTAGATCATCGTCGCCGCCTTATATTTTTTCGCATCCGTCCATGAACAGATACATCAGCGCCATCGCCGCAATGCCCAGAAGAAACATCGCCGGCAGCCAGATTTCGAGATTCATCTCACCACTCCTCGCATCTATTGGATTCTCGCCGCGCGGCCTGCAACCGCGCCGCGCCTAGCCTTCGAGCTCATCTCGGTAGTGCTCTTCTCTTTTACAGCCGCATAAATCACGTGGTGGCCCTGCCGAGTGAGCCATCGCTCCAGCCTCCACTCGTCCTTCAGCCACCAGCGCCATCCGCCTCCCATCACCACGAGCGACTGCGGACTCAGAACCTCCTGCAGGCACTTATTGCGGTCGCGGCAAAACCAAATCTGGACCCTCACTGCTTCCCCTCGAATTCCCGATTCAGATACGAGCCTCAGCGCCTTTTGCTCCAAAAACTCCGTGGGGACGTGGGGTCTTTCCAGTTCGTGCTGCCGCGGGACGATCACTGGCACCGCCAAAATCAGCCGGCCGGCCAGTTTCCTGGCCAACTCGCTCGCAACCTTCAATGACGCCAGTGTTCCTTCTTCTGTCGTGTAAATGACGGTCACGTCCCGGCTGCCGCCGGAAAACCATTTGAACGGTACGCCGCGTTCAGCGTCCTCAAGTTCCAATATTTGCGTTCGCTCGGCTTTCATGGTTTTCACTCTAATCCCTCGATACTTAACGAGGCATAAACGGCCCATAAGGAATTCATAAGACGGGAAAGCGCGAAGAAAACCAATCACTTGGACAATTGCAGGCGGTACCCTGTCCACGGCACGGTGATCAAATACTTGGGATTCTTCGGCGAAGGCTCGATCTTCTTGCGCAAGCGGTTGATGAACACGCGCAAGTACTCCTGCTCGTCGCCATAATCAATTCCCCACACCGCCTGCAGCAATTCCTGGTGGCTGATCACCTGGTTCGGGTGTGCCGCGAAATAGGAAAGCAAATCGAATTCCTTCGGCGTTAAGTGCACGCGCTCACCGCGGGTAATCACCTGCCGCGAGTCGAAGTCGATTTCGGCGGTCCCGAGCTGCAGATGCGTCACGCCGGAATCCGGCGTGAGGGCCGTTCTTCGAAGTCCCGCGCGGATGCGGGCCAGCATTTCCATTGTGCCGAACGGCTTGGTCACATAATCATCGGCGCCCGCGTTCAGAGCCTCCACCTTGTCCCGTTCGGTATTGCGCACCGTCATCATGATGATGGGCACGTCCGACCCGGCGCGAATCTCGCGGCATGTGTCGACGCCGCTCATCCCGGGCAAATTGATGTCCAGCAGGATCAAATCGTATTTTTCGGAATGCATCAGCTCAAGCGCGTCCTCGCCGCTTCGAGCGTCCGCCACCTGGTAGCCTTGCGTCACAAGAGCAGTCCGCATCACGCGGCGAATTTGCGGCTCGTCATCCACCACCAGAATGCGCCCTTCGTCCATGGCCATACGTCCTCCGGACCGGCCGGCACAATCGGCTCTGCGAAGAGACTCCGCCTGCACGGAACTCCCTGCACCTTCTTGCTTACACACGGTAAGTCGCAAGTGCTAAAGGAGGCATAAACAATTGGTATGGAATCCATAAGGAGCGCTACCGCCGAGAAGCGAGCTGCGCACGAATCGGGGGACGCAAATCGATACGTTCGATGAGATAAAAGAAGCTGGTTACGAAGGCTCTTCCGTGCGGGCTGCTTGCGCGGGCTCGCTCTGCTCCTCGCCCCACCTTGAGAGGAATTCGAAGGCCTGGGATGCCCCCGGGTTCGGAAGCGGCGAAGGAAGGGGCCGAGGAAGCGGTGCGCCGGGTTCGGCGCCGTTTTCAGCCAGGCTCATCAGGAATTCCTGCACGTTGAAGCGCGAGCCCGTTCTCGCCCGTGGCATGTTTCCATTGCTGTGCGCGCGCACATACTCCCCATCTGACTGCAGGAGTCTCGCCTTCTCCGTGTCGCAGAGATAGGGCGCCAAAATTCTGGTGGCCACCTGACGGCAAAGCTCGGGGCTTTTCAGCCGGAACATCACTTCCACGCGCTCGTAAAGATTCCGCGGCATCCAATCGGCGCTGCCGAGATACATCTCGGGCTGCGCGCCGTTGGCGAACATATAGATGCGGCTGTGCTCGAGGAAGCGTCCTACCACGCTGCGGACGCGTATCCGGCTGCTCACGCCCCGCACGCCCGGGCGCAGGGCGCAGGCGCCGCGAACGATCAGCTCGATGTGTACGCCCGCCTGGGAAGCCCGATAGAGCGCCTGAATAATCCGCTTATCGAGCAATGAATTCACTTTTGCGACGATCAGCGCCGGGCGGCCGGCGCGGGCGTGCTCCGCTTCGCGGTCAATCAGACTGACGCAGTTCTTCCCCAGATTGAGAGGCGCGACCGACAGAGGGCCGTAATCGGCGCGCTCGGAATATGCCGTGAGGAAATTGAAGACGTGGTGGACGGCCTGCGTAATCTCGGGGTCGTGCGTGAGGAGACTCAGGTCCGTGTAAAACCGGGCCGTGGAGGGATTGTAATTCCCCGTTCCCAGATGCGCATACCGGCGGACTTTTCCGTCCGGTTCCCGGCGGCCCAGCAGTGCGAGCTTGCAGTGCGTCTTCAGGCCGACAAGGCCGTAGTACACCTGCACGCCCGCTTCCTGCAGGCTGCGCGCCCAGCGGATATTGGAAGCTTCGTCGAAGCGGGCCTTGAGTTCGACCACCACGGTGACTTCCTTCCGGGCGGCCGCATCCATCAGTGCCCTGGCGATGGGAGAATCCTCGCTGGTGCGGTAGAGAGTCTGCTTGATCGAGAGCACGTCGGGATCTCGGGCCGCGCCTTCGATGAACCGGACCACGGACGAATAGGAATCATACGGGTGGTGGAGCAGGACGTCGCGCTCGCGCAAAAGCTGGAATACCGCCGGCGCTTCCGCGGATGGGGCGAAAACGCGCGGCACAAACGGGCGAAACTTCAAATCCGGCCGAGGCGTTTGATCATAGAGATTGAAAAGGCGCGATAAGTTCACCGGCCCGCGCGCACGAAAAACCTGCCAGGGCTTCAGGTTGAAATTCGAGCGCAGCCGTTCGGCAATTTCTGGCTCGGCGTCCGCGTCGATCTCGAGCCGGACGGCCTCGCCCTTCCTGCGGCGGTGGAGCTGCTCGTCCACCGAATCGAGGATGCTGCGGGATTCCTCCTCCGCCATGTAGAGGTTGCTATTGCGCGTGACGCGGAAGGGAGCGGCGGAAAGAACGCGATAGCCGTGATAGAGGCGCGCGGCGTAGAGGTGCACGATGTCGTGCAGAAATGCGTACTCGATCTTTCCCTCCGGCGCGGGCATGCGAAAGAGACGCGGGAGGGCGCGAGGCACGGTGACAACTCCCAGATAGACATGCGAGCCTTTGCCGCGGCGCTGGAGCAGAAAGGCCACGCAGAGCGCCTTGTTCTGGACGCGCGGAAACGGGTGGGCGGGGTCCACCGTCACCGGAGTCAGCAGCGGTTCCACACGCTCGGAATAGAATCGGCCCACTGCCCTTCTGGCGTCCGGCCTCCATTCGCTGACGCGGCG